>ERZ772910.809-NODE-809-length-17317-cov-8.272216_pt1 | contig 17317 bp, 9 predicted proteins | sample MGYA00511357_ERZ772910 | MGnify/ENA primary metagenome ERZ772910 (study PRJEB29015, sample SAMEA2738096) | human oral metagenome | biome: human oral; feature: human-associated habitat; material: saliva | place: China | collected 2193 ... | reverse complement strand
GCATGCTTGCAGCTAGTAGAACTATGTATCTCATAGCATTGCTATCATCAAAGGTATTAGGCACTGAAGGCTTTTCTGTTTTTGGAACTTCTGGAAGCTTGTAAACATTTGTAAATGTCACAGCTTCTACCTCTGTACCATCTTCCTTTTCGATTTTCTTGTATGATACGAGCTGGCCCTGTTCATCGCGAACATCAAATGTCACTGTATAGCGTGCAGCATCGTAAGTGTAGTTCTTTTCACCGCTGTTTATCTCTGTGATATAGTACTTGTAAATTCCCTTTTCTTCAAACTCGATTTCACCGAAGTCTGCTTCGCCAGCACCGTTTATCTGGATTAGTTTTGATCCATTATCACTTCCCTCTGGCATTGGATTATTTACATTTTCAGCCTCAAGACGGAAGCTGAAGTTAGCATTAATCAAAGGATTTCCATCAAGAACCTTCTTAACTGATACAGTGTCAGTAGTTGCAAATGCATAGTAGCTATTTGTCACCTTAAAGCCTGCCTGCGCATCTCCAGTAATTTTAACATTATAGTTGTTCGCTGGTGGTTCACTTAGTCTATACTTTATCTCCTTACCAGCGCTGTACTTAGGCATGTCTTCAAATACATGCTTCCATGCGTTTGCCTCGCTTAGCTCCTGTTCTTTGATAAGAACTTCATCCGCATAGAGATAAACATATATCTTGTCAGGTCTCATCTGGCTTTCGTTTTCGTTGTCATCCCAAATCTTTTCAACTGGTATGTCCAGTGTATCTGGAACGCGCTTATTTGTGATGTTTGTGCCGTTTATAACTGGCGCTTCGTATCCATCAACCTGATCTTCTGTAACTGTATATGTGATTGCGTCACCGTTTTCATCATATACTTTTAGGTTTTTGAAGCTATACTCCCAGCCGTTTGCCTTAGTAGCCTTTGCAGTCTTACCTGTATCGGTACCATTAGCATGTAGATGCACTGTTACTTCATCAGGTCTCTTTCCATCCTGGTTATTAGCATCATCCCAGATCTTCTTACCAGAAACCTCTGTCTTTGTATCTACCAGAGTATTTACGATTTTTTTGCCATCGTAGTGAACCTTGAAAGTTCTATTGTTTATAGTTACTGTGCTTCCTTCTTCAAGTACACCGTCATTTGCATCTAGCTCCCTGACGCTGTAAACATTCTTTGCTGCACCAACTGTATCTGCATCTAGAAGTCCAGCAAATGTCGCCTTAAAGTTATTGTTCTTATCAAGCGTTGCTGTTCTTGTAGTTGCCACACCGTTCTTATAAAGCACAACTTTTACCGACTGGGCATCGATGTTTGCCTGTGATAGACCTTCCCACTGCTTTGTAACCGTTAGGCTAGTTGTTGCAGGAATCATTGGAACCCATGGCATGGACTTCTTATTTGTAATAGTGTAGCCCTGATCCATAGTGCCATCTGTGCTTGCAGTATACCTTGAAGCACCATATTCTATCTTATTCTGTGCGTTTAGTCCGTGCTCGCGAACTGTATATGTGTAAAGAATTCCTGTTGCAGGATTGAACTTTTCTAGATCCTTAAAAGTATATGTCCAGTTATCTGAAGCATTAACTTCCTTTGTCTCCTTAACCACTCCGTTCTGAAGCAGTTCTATTTTTACCTTATTTACTGGAGCAGGATCGTTCTCACCCTTATAGTTAACCCACTTCTTTGTTACTGATAGGTCACGAGTTGGAGTGAACTTCCATGTTCCGTAAACCGTAGTATTTCCACGTATATTTACAGAGTTTACAGTTGAATTATCTGTAACAGCCTTCTTCCAGCCATCAAAGCTCCAAATTCCCTGAATCCCATCAGCATTTACTTTCTTAGTAGTCGTTAGAGCAGGAACTAGGTTTTGATTTGTATCATACTCTAGCTCTGTTACAGCTGCTGGAGTAGTGCTATCTGCTGGAGCTCCATAGTTAGGGTCTGGATTTACAACATAATTTAGCTCATAAGTTCTTATGGTCTTGTGATATGTTGTATTGCTCTTTACATCAAGGTCAATATCCTCAGCCTTTGTTATCTTTGCTGTGTTCTTAAGCACAGTTGTCTTTATCGTCTTGTCCTTAAGCTTAGTTGGGATTGTGATTGTCATCTCAGCATCCTTAGGAAGCGTTACACTAAAGCTTAGCTTCTGTCCGTCCTGAGTTAGACCCACTCCCGTTGCACTGCTTAGAGGAACATTATTTAGCTTAAGCGCTGCAGATGTGATTCGGATATCATCCTTATTTACTTCAAGGCCTTCTGGAATTACATCTTCAACATTTATGTCTCTTGCCGCTAGCACTGTGTCGTTGTTCTTTATCTTAAGTCTATATGTTAGCTCTGTATCCTTTTCGTTTGCTATAACTGTCGGAGTCTCTTCCGTACCTGATGCAGGTGTTGACTCCTTGTTTAGCTGTAGGTCAGGAACATGTAGAGTAATCTCTGAATGAGCCTTGTACTTTAGAACTTGATCTCCGGCACCTGCCTGCTCACCTGTGAAGTTTCTCGCATTTGATATAACTTCATTTACAGCCTTCTTTCCATTAAGACTCTTGTCCTTAGGAGCCTTCATGTATATGTAGAAGCTCAAGCTGTTTCCATGATCTAGAATGAAGTCATGTCCGCCATCTGTTTTTCTAACATCCACCGCTATCGCTTTGATGCTTGACTTATCAGCTGGCATAGTTGTTGACCAAACTGAACTGTCATCGACATTTAGCTCTGATGGGACTGTTGTTGCGTAGTATACTACTGGCTTTGCTGTCTCGCCTGGTATTCCATACGCTAGCTTTGTATCGATTGAGCGAACATCGATTCTCTCAAATGTACCCTTCCACTCTGTTGCTGCATCCTCACTTCCGTTATCCAAAACATCGTAGAATACGAGCTTATCTGAGCGTGTATAGTTAGAAGCTGTGTAAGCAATTCTATAGCTATATCCGTTTCCGATATATGTGTCTGTGCTTCCTGAGAATGAGTTATCTATATTGTTAGCAACTTCCTTAGTAAGTCCTGACTGCGTAACAGTTACTGGATTATATTGAATTGGTTTACTCAGCATACGCCAGTTGTTTAAATCTCCGTTTGTTAGATTATCAAATTTTGATTTATCAACTAGCCTATTGTACTCGTTCTGCACAGTTGCCAGAGGTTTACGTACAACATCCTTTCCATCTGGATTGAAGTTAAGCATGGTTGTAGTTGTTACACTGTTTCCTCTATCGATGATGTTGCTATACGGATTGTCGAGCTTATAAATTAGATTTAATACAAAGTCATGATTACTATATGTTTTTACATTAGCTTTCTCTGGTGGGAATGAATAGTCAATCTTCATCATGGTCTGACCACTTCCCTCCCAGTCTTCTATCATCTCTATCTGATAATCTGCACCCTGTGTGAGCACTGACTGTTGCCAGTACGGTCCTCCACTAATAGATACACTTGACTTCTGAACACTAGTTCCTATCGGAAGCAAAGTATATAAAGTTCCCTTATTATATACATAGTTATTTAGGTACTCACGATCAGGTACTCCACTATCATAAAGAGATGAGTACTGCCTGAATCTATTCTTTATAGTATTAGTCTGTACGCCTCTAACAGGATCATCAACTAGCTCTCCCATAGAATATTCCAGATTATCACTGAAGTTAGGGTAAATAGTTGTCAAAGTTACTGTCGCTACACGTAGAGGATAGCCCTTAGTGTCAGCGCTCTGCTTCTTTGCTCCATTCTCATCAAAGCTTACCTTTGCATATGTTGAGATTGCAGAATAAGTATGCTTATTCTTATCTGCAGCAAGAAGAGCCTTTATGTGATTTGTAGGGTGAAGCTCTACTACAGTCTGTGCATTGAACTTATAATGGAAATACTCACTTGTGTACTTGTACTTAAGACCTGCTGTGTTTGCAGGCAGTGGAATTTCCTTACCCTTAGCATCATCTACAGTTACAGTTCCATCAGCTGAGTTAAATGTATACTTTCCATTTGCATCAAAAGTGATTTCTCCATACTTTGTAAAACCACTTTCTCCAGCCTTTCTTGTCCAAATTTCGATTGGCTTAGAGCGAGACTGTGAGTTATCTGGATTTGTATCCATGGTCCATCCACCAATAGATGACTTAACACCGTTATGTGATGAAAGCGTAATTGCTACGCTCTTATATGTCGCATCCTCATCGCTTAGTTTATTTAGGCTAGCTTCATTTTCTGTGAAGCTCTTTAGTCTATTACCCGATGCATCCCTATCAGTTGAATTATATAAGGCTCCTTCTTCAATTTCTGCAGTATATGGCTTTGACTTATAGTCTCCTGCTGCTTCATCGTATGTCGGTTCTGTCAGTGGATTACCCTCAAGTTCAGTCTCAAATGTCCTTAGATTAGGTCTAAACCTAAGCTCTCTGTCATCTCCACCTAACGTGAAATCGAGAGCTCCAGGAATTGAAGTTCTGCCATTAATTTTGTCTGCTCCATCGTACTTCCAAATATTATTTATACCAGAATATTCCTTTACGCGAATATTTTGGGTTTCGGAATCAGTATCAGTGTACTCTACACCGTTTGCTAGCTTGGTCTTAACAGTCACCTTATTTGTAACAGGCACGCCTGTGGTCTCAAGATCCACGCCATTATTCTTAGCATCTTTAAGGATAGAAACTGGATAACGCTTGAGAAGTAGCATACGTGCATGATCCCATTCTGCAAATGCAAGACCTTTCATACTATGGGCTGCCCATGGGCCTGTATACTCGTTATACAGGCTGACCTGATTTAGATTATCCTGCCATCCGCTCTCGGCTATTCCGCTGTAGCTTGTATCAGTATTTCTATCAAGGCTGTTTTTGTGTGAGAATCCATAAGGCACATTGTATGCGCCATCCTTCTTCTTTGCTCCGATTAGCTCACCATCGCTGTTATCTTGAACTATCTCATAGTTGTTTGGAATTGTATCTGTTTGGCTACGCTTTACATCTGCATACCAAACCACATAGAAGTAATCCTTCGCATCGCTAGGCTTTGGGCCCCAAACATCCTGCCAACTGAAGTATACTCCACCCTCTTTTGATAGGTGGTCCTTCTTTAAATCTATAGTTATCTTTTCTGTCTTATTATGTATCTCAGCTGATAGATCACGTGTAGTCGTCACATCTGCGACTCCATCACCGTCAGTATCGATCTCAAGCTTAAAGCTTAGATTCTTTTTCTGAACGCCATCTCTATCAACCTGTATATATAGCGGTCTAAACTGGAACGCTTGCTCAAAGTGAAGCTTAGCTCCACCTGCTACAGGCTTAAAGTTGGTAACCGTATATGTGCCATCGCCATTATCTACATAGTTAAAGTCACTGACTGAAGATGTAGCTGGCGCCTTAGGAAGCTGCCATTTTACAGTGTTGTCAACAGTATGATCAGTGATTCTGTTAACCTTGTATTTATCAGTCCATGCCTCAAAAAGATAGTTAGGCATAGTGATCTTTATGGCTCCAGCAGGGAGAACTGTTGTAGCATCATTATTTATAGCTAGTGAATATGCCAGTGTAGCTACCTTAAGTTCACGATTTACTGGTGTCATGATAAGGTTCTTGTGATCAGGATCTACTGCATCATCGTAGCGATAATCCACAACACCTGAGGACACACCATTTGCCCAGTTTACACTAAATGTATAGTCAAGTGGCTGAGATGCATCTCTCTTTGATCTTGTTCTTGCTGGAGCTGACTGCTGGCTTGTTTCTGCCGCTTTATTCAGCTCTTGCGAATTAGTGCTTGCACTCTCTGAAGCATCGCTATTTTCGCCCTTTTCTGCTTCAGCCTGCGCGCTAGCTTCTTTATCATTGCTGGTAGCCTCTGCTACCTGCTCGCTTTCGCTCGCAGCTCCGCCCTCTGCCCATACAGAAGCAAAGTTGAAAGTCAGGCTACTCAGCATAAGCATTGTTAATAAAATACTTACTAGTCGTTTCTTGTTCATGTCCCTTCCCTTTTCTATATATACTTTAAACAATTACTTGCATAAAAAATGTGCATGGGTATGCACGAAAAAAATTGCACTCAACTTAATATACCCATACTTGCTTATGATAAACACTTGTAATATCAATTTCCTTATGCATAACGCATACTCATAATTCTGCGATAATTTTTAGAAATCGGATAAAAAAAGAGGGCTGATTTCCCTCTTAAAATATCTCAAATTTATCTCTTGTAGCTAGGCTCTGCTAGTGCTATAGGATTCGGATTTTTAGCCACCCATGTAACTGCAAGCTCGCAAATTCTATCTATGACTGCATTAGGAGTTCCTTGAGCTTTGATTTCTGATACTAGTGTGTTAAGCTCTGCAAGTTCATCATCTGAAAGCGCTGTTCCTAGAGTAAAATATCCAGGAAGTGCATCAGCCATCTTTCTATATTCCCTATCCCAGTTGATTCCACCATTTCTGTAGAACTCATCACCTATACGCCCGCCAATGCGTATAAGCTCTCCCTGCACGGTCTTTGCCGGTCCAGAGGATGGGACTAGATAATCCCAAAGGTAGTTAAACTTCTTTTTCCACGTTCCTTCGCAAGGAATTATTGGTGAAACTCCATCGTGTACTACCCTTCTTGCTACAGGCTCTACTGCAAAAAGCTTGTATATTTTTTGAAGAGCACTGTCGATTTCTTCGATATTTTCTTTTTTGAAACTATCTCTGTGAAATTCGAAGTCTTCACCCATCTTTCTTACACTGTCCTGCATTTTCGGTGTGATTGAAACTCCAGCATTAAGTAGAATCTCTGCAATATCAAGCATAGGAATGATATATATTCCTCCACAATTCATCAAAGCATAACTAAGCGCGTCCCTTCCCATATCATCCTTAGCAAAAACATCTGCTCCATTATCAACTAGGAACTTTACCGTATCCACATGATGGTAATCTGCTGCGTTGTGAAGTGCAGTCGTTCCGTATTTACTAGCTTTATTGATATCGCCTCCAAGCTCATAGTAGACTTTCACCATATCATCTCCGTATGTAGCATGTGCACATAAAGGCGTGTTTTCATAGTAGTCTAAGACATTTACATCAAGCCCTTGCTCAATCAGCCATCTTGCAAATTCCTCATTAATATCTCTGTGGTGAAGTGCTGTTCTAAGCCCAAAGCGACCATCGTAATATGCATTCAGTTCACATTTTTCGTAGATGGCTTTGAATGCCTCAAAATCCCTCTTCTTAAGAACCTCTTCAAAATTATCCGTTAAGGAAACCCTCTTCTTCTTTGCCATAGTATAGCTCCTATCTAAAAAATTTCGAATCTATTTTAATCGGTCTGCTCGCCTGTATCATTTTAAGCCCATTTATACATATCATATCCATATGTATAGATCTACTTGTTTGCTGTTTCTCTTCATTTTCAAAGCAATCCACTTCATTGTAACCGTATTTGTTGCATATATCGTTTACTGCCATAGATAAAATTTGTCTTGAATGAAGTTTAGTATCATTATTTATATTTTTCTTATGCAAGTATTTATTTTTCAATTCATCCCACACCCTGCTATTATTTTCATGTTTTATCCAATCTATTCTTTTCGGTAAATCATAAACTCCATAGGACTGTTCATACCATAAATACCTGTTAGTATTCTTATTGAATCGAATATATTCCTGATATTTGTTTTTGTTATCATCCTCATAGTTTCGGACAATTGCAAAATCACAGCTGTATGTTATCTTAGATTCTTCCTTATTAACCTTCTTGAGAGTTATTACTCTTGTAGAGTTTTCAATCTTATCAAAGCCGTATTTATTTGCTAGTTCTTTAAATTGAACCATAAAAATAGATTCTTTTATTTTTTTAGGGCTGTACTTGTCGGCATTTTGATTCAAAACAATGTTGTAATCAAAGTCAAATCCTATATTAGATTTTCTATCATAAGTAATAAGATTCTTCTTATAGCTTCCAACTATTTCTGTTGTAAAAGTAAAAGATTTTATTCTCTTATGAAGTTCATTTAGCATTGCATTTATGTTTTTATATGCTAGTTTAACTCTATCGTCATGTTTTGAAATGTACTCAAAGTGTTTCATTATTGAAATTCCTTCTTAATGATTACCAACTAACTACCATTTAATCAGCAAGACTAAATCATTGTATTCTATCACAACTCTAAATATTTTCAAGTACTATTTTATCATAAAAACAAAAAAATAAAATAAGGAGACAGCCTCGCCATCCCCTCGAATTATTTTTATTGAATTAAAAGCTTATATCGCTTACTTAACTCTTTTTCTGATCACTAGTACTGTCATCATTGTTGATGCGAATGCTAAAAGCATAATCATATGTACTAGTCCAGAAGCATCTCCTGTGTTTACAACTTTATTATTTGTAATTGCACTTCCGTTAGCTGCGCCTTTGTTTGATGAAGCTGCTGCAGGTGGAACTACAGGCTGTACTGGATTTGCTACAAACTCCCAGCTTCCAACAAAGTGTAAATCTGCACCATTTACAGTTGCTGATTCAGGGTTCCAGCCTCTGAATATCCACTTACCACCTGCAACCTCGATTTCTCTGTAACGGTTTCCTAAGATAACAATTCTATGATCTGGAAGATCATAAATGGTGTGTGGAAGGAATCTTGTAACATCATAAGGTAGTTCCATACCTGGTGTTATTGACTTATACTCATGAGTTGCCTTATATGTCACTGGAGCTGCATTTACTGTGAACGCAGTCTCAACTCTACCATCCCTTGTTTCAACCTCAAGAGTGTGATTTCCTGGAGCTAGTGTGTTTAGATAATTCTTCTTAAGACTTATGATAATGCTTCCCTCTTCAGTCTCATAATTTGAGCTATCGATAACTGCTCCATCAACCTTAACATTAAGAAGTCTGCTTAGGATTGAGTTGCTGATGTAGTAAGTCGCCTTATCTGAAACATTCTTGGTATATGTTAGCTTACCATCTTCAATCTCAACATTATTGTCCTTGTTGAGTTCTCTGTTTGGCTTGATTGTCATAGTTCCTAGAACATGAATCTTAAGCTTAACTGGCTTTGCTCCACCTGTTGTATCCCAAGGTGTTGCAGTAGCTGTAACAGTTCCCTTCTGAAGACCTGTTATCTTGTGTAGGAATGTTGGAAGTGCACCGGTAACTCCTGATGACTCTACAACCTCTTCGTTATCAACGATTCCTGGCTGATCAAATGTCCAGTCGAATCTCTGCTCTGAAGGTCTAACTGGGTCAAAAGTGAAGTTAAGGCTCTTTGTTTCTCCAACCTTTAAAACAACTTCCTCTTCCTCTGGTGTTGCTGAAACCATAGGATTCTTATACTCAAGCTTAACATCTATTATCTTGAATACATTTGGGTTTGCCTTGCTTGTAACCTTGAACTTAGCTGTGCCAGCCTTTACAGGAATGATACCGTTCTTAAATAGCTCCATATACGTAGCAATTTCTGGTGTTAGAGCTTCCCAAGTTACCTCAGTGTTTGATGCATTAGCTGGCTTAGGAAGGATCTTATAATTATCTGTTCCTTCACCTTCTATGATACCAACAAAGTAGCTTCCACTTGTCTTGCTTGACCAGCTTCCTGCCAGGTTGTTCCATGCATTAATCCTATATGTTGTTGGAAGTTTTACATCAAAGTCAGTCATTGCAATTGGCTTAATCTTTGCCTTGAAGTATACCTTTTCGTTAGGGAATTCCTCAAGTGTTGCAGTAAATGTAGCTTCATGATCTACAGTAATCCAAAATGCTCCGTTGAATACACGGCTTGTTGCACCGTTGCTGACATTCCATTTAATCTTGTTCTTCTCAACGTCTACATACTGACCGTTCTTCTTAACCTGTACCTTGAGTGAATGAGGTCCCTGCCTGTCTGTTTCAAAGACCTTTGTCATATCCCAAGTTGTTCCATCAATTATAATTTTTGGTTCTGGTTTTTCCTCAGACTTAGCCTTTACAGTTACTGTCATAGTATCTGCAAGCTCATTTGGTGTCTCTATTCTAATTGTTGTTGTTCCAGGTGACTTAGCCGTAAATTTAACGCTATCATCGCTATTATCAACACTGACAATTCTATCATTATCTATGTTGAAGAAGAACATACCAAAGCTCTTTGCTGATTCCCAGTTTGCTGGCTGATATTTTAACTTATCTAGTGGAACGCTGTATTTGTCTCCAACCTTTAGCTCTAGGTTCTTGATTGAGCTATCAATAGTGAATGCCTGATTGTACTCGCTATCGAACTCGACACCATCAACTGAATACTTGATAGCTATGCTATCACCGTTATTTATTGCAACTTCACCAGATGCAAGTCCAGATTTGTTCATCATCTGACCTAGACCTACGTTTGTGCTTGCTCCATTTAGGAAATTATACCATCCTGAGAAGTCATCAGTTGAGTTTCTTCCGTTCTTTGTTACCCTGGACAAGATATTTAATTTTTCCTTTAGTCCCGCGATACTTTTGAAACCCTTGTTTCCACTTAGCTCATATGCTATATTTGATGCACCAAGCTCTCTCTTGATTGCATCTAGCACGCTTTCGCCGTAATTAACGGTAATCTGCTTATTTAGAATCTCATTCTTAGCTGTATTTGGTATGCTTTTGTTAGAACCAAAATCATCTTTGAGATCCTTTAGTGCTGTTTTGTTGGCAATTGTTAGGTTCACAGTAATTGGTGCATTTGATCCGCTCTCCGCATATACCTTATCCATGCTAGATGGAACTACCATGGTAAACAGCATTGCGAAGGCTACCAAAAACACACTAATTTTCTTGAACCAGTGTTTTTCTGACATCTTTATCATTTCGTGCTTCCTTTCTTTAGCTTTAACGATTTGTAATAACTTGATGTATGTATGAATATGTAAATATTATTACCGTATTTACTTTGCAGGCTCTATTTTGCTTACTTTGGCTTCATTAGGATGTTTATTCGCCATAAAACCAAAAAATTAACGAATCACCTAAGCAACCCGTTTTACTATTTTATACTTCCTTGACCACTTCAATACCACGTCAAAGCAATTCTCGCAAAGAGGTATCTGACTTAGCCTTTGGTCAATCATAAGTAGTTAGCATCTAGTAAATTACGGAAATGACTGAAACGCCTTGGCATCACAGTGGCGGGACCGTACCGAAATTTCACCGGTTTTCCCTCTTAATTGGCCTACAATTATAAATTGCAAATATTAATTTGTCATATATATATTATATTTTTTGCCATAAAATGTCAATCTTTAAAGAAAAATAGGCCCAAGATTTTTGGTCTTGGGCCCATTTGTTTGTAAAACATTATTCTTTAGAAAACGAATTGTGCTTATAGAAGCTCTTTTTTAATATCTCAGCAGTTAGTGCATATATTAGCGAAACTCCAAGTAGAGCAACCAGTAACATAATAGGCAAGCTAATCAATCCTAAATAGATATTTACTGGGCTATATATGATCAGTATCAAAGCTAATGCTACACCTGCTATTGCAACCAATAATTTTCTGCTTGGCTTACTTGCAAATACTGGTCTTGCCGTTCTAACTATTAGCATTACAACCATTGCAGAAATGATAGATTCAAACATCCATCCAGTGTGGAAAGTTTCCTCGTTAGCTTTAAAAATAAAGAGTAATACCGCAAAGGTTATGTAATCGAATACAGATGAAATAATCCCAAATAGAATCATAAACTTCTTTATAAACTTCATATCCCACTTTACAGGATGCTTTAACCATTCTTCATCAACTGAATCTGAAGCGATTTGTAGTGATGGAAAATCTGTCATCAAATTTGTTAAAAGAATTTGCTTTGGTAATAGAGGTAAGAAATTTAAAAATAAACTTGCACCTGCCATAGAAAACATGTTACCGAAGTTTGCACTTGTAGCTATGAATATGTATTTTAGAGTATTGATAAATGTCCTTCTACCTTCGTTTATACCTGATATCAATACCTTTAGGCTATTCTGTAAAAGCACAATAGAGGCTGCATCTTTAGCAGTATCTGCTGCGGTATTTACCGATACTCCGACATCTGCTTGTTTTATAGCAGGAGAATCATTTATGCCATCACCCATATAGCCTACTATTTCACCAGCTTGCTTGTAGGCCATAATTATCTTTTCCTTTTGGTTAGGACTTATCTCAGCAAAAATGTCTATATCTAATACTTTTTTATTTAGCTGGCTTACTGAATATGAGTCTAATTCATCTCCTAATAAAATCTTTTCTGGATCAAGTCCTATCTGTGCACCAATGTTTTTGGCAATAAGATGGTTATCACCTGTTATCATTTTTAGTGATACACCAAGTCTATTCATCTCATCTATAACATCTTTGATATCGTCCTTTAATGGGTCAATAAAGAGCAGTAAACCTGCAAATATCATCTCTTCTGCACTTTGATTTTTGATATCTGCACTATCATCAACAAATTTATAGCTAACTCCCAAAACCCTATAGCCTTGACTTGAATACTTATCGAACATGTCTAGTATTTGGGTTTTAACATCCTCAATATTTCCTGTGCTATTATCCGAGCTTTCGTAAGACTTACAAGCATTCAGAACATTAGTTAAAGCCCCTTTTGTAACCATTATATTCTTTGCTGAAGAATTTTGACCGGTTCTCACTATAACGCTGAGAAGTTTGGTTTCAAAAGAATATGGTATCTCAAATAGTTTTTCATAATTTGAAAAACTATCTGTGTTATTATCCAAAATAGCACTATCAATGGGGTTAGCATAGCCTTCTTGAAAGTGTGAATTTATAGCAGCCAGTCTATATATATTAGCTGATTTATTTCCATTGCAATCGAGTGCTGCATCAAGCTTTACTTTTCCTTGAGTTATAGTACCTGTTTTATCAGAGCACATAACAGTCATAGATCCAAAGTTTTCTATAGCATTTAATTTCTTTACTATAACACCTTGTTCCGACATTCTTTTGGCACCTTGTGAAAGATTTACACTTATAATAGCGGGAAGCATCTGAGGTGTTAATCCTACCGAAAGAGCTAGTGCAAACATAAAAGATTCTAGAAACGGTTTATTCAAAAATATATTGAACACAAAGATTAGACCTATTAGGAATGTTGTAACATGGAGTATTAGGTTACCAAAGTTTTTTATTCCTTTTTCAAAGTCTGTAGCAGAGTCTTTTTCACCTAAGGATGCAGTTATTTTTCCAAACTCGGAGTCTTTGGCTAAATTTACTATGACGGCCCTTCCAGAACCACTTATAACATGGGTTCCCATCCAAAGAGAGTTTTTTCTATTTGAGAGCACTGTGTCAGCTGACACTTTTTGATTATTTTTTTCAACAGGAAAGGTTTCTCCAGTCAAACTAGATTCGTCCATTGAAAGGGAATTAGCCTCGATAATCAGGCAATCTGCAGGTATCATATCTCCTGTTTTTACCCTTATAATATCGCCCACTGCCAGCATTGCATTATCTATTTCTTCAAACTTTCCATCTCTTAAAACTGATGATGTAACACTTACAGATGAAAGAAGTTTTTTTACTGCATTATTTGCTTTACTCTCATGACTATAGCTTAAAAGTGATGATATCATAATGATTATTAGTATGATGATACCATCAGTGTAGTCTTTTAAGAAGATAGATAAAAAAGCCGCAAAAATTAATATGATAATTATAGGATTTTTAAATTGATTTATGAATATACCAAATTTAGAAGAAGACTTTCTTTCCTCTAGAATATTTTCCCCATATTTATCTACTCTATCTTCTGCTTCCTGTCTTGATAGACCATTTTCTTCGGTATTTAGGTCTTTTAATACATCTTTAAATTCATATGCCCAGAAGTTCTTCATAGCTCCTCCTTATCACGAGATTACTCGCACCTATATAGGATTCATTCATTTAATGAAACTAACTTTTGCATCTCCATTTTCAGACCTTACATTGTAGTATCTTTTGTCTTCCTTAAATTCCCTAGAATAATCCGACTCTTCACCTTTTAACTTGGCGTGTATATCACCGTTTTTGGAATTAGCTATTAGGCCGTGTAAATCCGCCTTAATCGAAGCATCTCCATTATCTAGATTTATTTCAGCAAAATATACTTTGACATCTTCAATAGATACATCGCCATTTTCGCTATTCACTGTTATAGCTAAATCTTTATTATCTATTGATTTAATGGTACTATCACCATTATCGTTTAATACATTTAGCACTAATATGTTTTTGGGTACCTTTACGATGGTCTTCTTTGATGAGCTATTAAAGATAAAGCCAAAGATTGAGCTTTTGTGCTTGCTCTTATAAACTACTTGACCTAATTCATCTCTAGGTGCATCGCTCTTTCCATTTCCATAGTATGTTATGTGAACTTGGTCATCATTTGATGGCTCAACTATTACATCACGATTTTCCTCAGTTATGTACACTTCTATGGTATAAGGTGATGAGACGAACTCCTGTTTTGATGATACTGATTTATGTATCAATAGGAAAGCCGCTCCTAATAACACGAGTACTATTATTATGATTGAAATCACTGGTACAATCACTTTACTTTTCATTGTAGGTATCCTCCATACTTATGAATGTGATAACAAGTTATATGCTAGCTGAATATTCATCGGTCAAGCATTCATTATTTTATGAAAACAGTTCCTTACGCATTTCCTCTACTTGCGCTGCCATATCTTTGATATCATCTTCACCTATCATCTCACCTAGGTCATATTCGAGTGGGTTTTGGGTAAAATCAAGCAAGGCCTTATCCATAGATCTAAGCTCATCTGTTGTTGCAATTATGCGTATATTACGCGATGGCGCGTCGTACTCGTCAAGGTCATGAAGATTTACAACTTTATTTATCTTGCACTCAAGCAAAATCGCAGCGATATCTACTATGACATCTATGGCAAAATTAAAGTCCGTTTCTACACCATTAGAGTGAAGAAAACCTAGGTATTCTGTAGTTTGACGGAAATTCAAGTCAAGCTTTTCTAAACCTATCTTAGCAAAGATTTCATTAAGAGCAATCTCTTCTTTATTCTGATCCTCTAAGAACGCAAGAAGGCTCAGGCTATCATCGGAGCCTCCTATATAGTCTCCCCAATATTTTTTTATATACATTTTTTCTTCTCCTTTTGCATTTTTTCGATTCCTTGCGAATACACAAGAAGTAAATCAGTAAGTGGATTATCTTAATTTAACTAAAAACTGCCCTATATAAACTTTTCATCTCTCTTGCATATTTTACCGCACTAGGAATATCGATTCTCTTGTAATAGTCAGCCAAAACCTTTTGATGGTTCATCAAAATATCAAGTTCAATTATATACATAGCAACGCTTGTTAGAGAATATTTGCCTTCATCTATCAAAGTCGATTTGTCATCTTCTGCGATTTCTTCGCCCTCAGGAAATTCACCATCCGGATATTCCTCAGACATATCATCGCAGTATTGCCAGAATTTCTTACTCCAGATTATTATATCTTTTCGATTTTCTTCTATCATTTGCCTGAAGAACTCTACTGATTCTTTTTCTGAATGTAGCTTGCAATTAAATCCTTCTATCAAAAATTGTCTTTGTTTTAGTCTGTTTCTCAGCAAGTCTATCTCTACGCTCTGTATTTCATTGTTGAAATTATTAAGATCTAACTCTTTTAGGGTATCTAGATATATTTCGCTATTTAAAAATTCCTTTATAGTTTCCATTTTGATATCCATACCTTATCATCATAGCTTTTGAAATGTGCTATCCTTGTCTTCGGTTTGTGTTTTGGCGGAATAACTCTGATAGTTCTTTTGTGAGCAAGCCTTCTTCCTCAAGTCGGTTTACAAAATTTTCTTCATATCGCTCAAAATCCTCTGCACAACCTACATTATCTGCAAGAAGTAGAAGTGCTTCGGGTAATATCTTTGATTTTTGATTTTTCGTAAGCTCATTCTTTATGCATTCACAAAGTCTATCTAAAATCTCATAGTTTTCCTTGTCCGCTTTTTCAAAATCAATATCCCAGTCTATCGAATCAATTCTATTTTTAAAATAAATTAAATCTTTTTTATCCATTTCTCACCAAATCATACTTGTTTCAGTTTTATAATATTATTATATAACATACCATCCAAAAATGGTATTATAAGCTGGAGGCATAATGTACAAAGCCGGAGACATAATGGAGGAATTAGGTATGTTTGATACTATCGACTTTAATAATTTTTGGAAAGAAAGCGACTACATAAATGAAGTTTGCACCGGTGAAGCTCTAACGGATGAAATGGTACGCGAAGCAGAGGAAAGACTTGGATACAAGCTTCCTGAATCATATATAGCACTAATGAAAACGCGAAATGGTGGCAAGCCACTAAAAACTGTTTGGTTTGATGAAAAAAATCGATATCGTGTTGATGTAGAAGAAATCTTTAGCATATCAGAAGAAAAAAATGATTCCCTATTTGGAACCTATGGCAATGAATTTTGGTACGAAGAATGGGAATATCCTAGGGATATTGGGGTTATTATAGCTGACACAATATCAGGCGGTCACGAAATGATATACCTGGACTATAGAGATTGCGGCAAGGATGGAGAACCAAAAGTATCGCTCTGCTCAGCAGAATACGACCATGAGATAATTGTACTCGCAGACAGCTTTGAGGAATTTATATTAGGACTTACTCCTTCGGAAGAACTCAAATATCAAAATATGTAAATTAAAGCAAAAGACCATAGCAATTAAGCTACGGTCTTATTTTGTTTCAAAGCTGATGCCTTGCTTCACTCACAAAGCACTTTGTACTCCCCATATCCCCTCTTATCCATCTCCTCAAATGGAATGAATTCAAGACTAGCGCCGTTAATACAGTATCTGAGTCCACCTTTTTCTTTAGGTCCATCTGTAAATACATGTCCTAAATGAACATCCGAATTTTTGCTTCTAACTTCAGTTCTGATCATGCCGTGACTTTTATCAATTCTTTCCTCTATCTTGTCGCTTAAAATAGGTTTTGAAAAGCTCGGCCATCCACATCCGGAATTGAATTTATCCTTAGAAGCAAATAAGGGTTCTCCGCTAAATTTATCTACATAAATCCCCTTGCGGTATTCCTGATTTAATGGACTCGTAAAAGGGCGCTCCGTTGCTGAATCAAACATGACCGATCGAGAAATCTCGTCCAAGTCATTGATTGTTTTCTTTTGGATGAGTTTTAAATCTTCCTCTATCAAAGGTTTTTTCGCCAAGCTTAAATTTATATGGCAGTATCCATTTGGATTTTTATCTAAATAATCTTGATGGTATTCCTCAGCTAACACGAAATTCTTCAATTTCTGATTTTCTACAGCTAGTTTTC
>ERZ772910.802-NODE-802-length-17417-cov-2.789252_pt1 | contig 17417 bp, 16 predicted proteins | sample MGYA00511357_ERZ772910 | MGnify/ENA primary metagenome ERZ772910 (study PRJEB29015, sample SAMEA2738096) | human oral metagenome | biome: human oral; feature: human-associated habitat; material: saliva | place: China | collected 2193 ... | reverse complement strand
GTTCGCGCGGATATCATCATGCTACAGGGTATGGTTCGTGTCGCTGAGAGTGAGGGTCGTATTGAGCGTGATAGTCTGTTGGCTGTGAATGACGCGTTGGAGTTGGTGGACGTTTACCAGGAGGATGGTTCTGACCAGATTAGCCTGGGTGAGAAGATTGTTCGCGGTAACCGACGGTTGAGTAAGTCTCAGTCGAGTAAGGGCCGCCCGGTTGCGGAGGCTGCTCTCGTGAAGTTGTCGTCTGCGCCTGACTTGTTTGGTGATGGCACGATTACGTTGCGTGCTGGTGATCTCATGGATTATGACACGTCGTTCGTTGAGTTGGTTCGTGAGGCTTTGGCTGAGTGATCGCGTGAGCTGGCCGCTTGTGAGCGGCTAGTGTAGGGGCGCGTCCTGTTCCTGGTCTGGTGTGGCCGGGTTGTGGGGCGCGCCCCGTTTCGCTTGTTGCGTGTTTTCCGGCGTTTTCCGCTATTTTGTTGCTGGTTCCTGTTTGTTTATGTTCGTTTGCCGCGTTTTCTTTCGGTTGTGTGGTGGGCGGGTTGGGTGGTGTACTGTGAAGTTGTTGTCTGCGCGCCGTGTGGAGCCTGTTCCGTCGCGGTGTATTGAGGTCGATTCCCCTCGGAGGTTGTTTACGGTTGGGCGCGGCGGTAACGCGTTTGTGTCTCATAATTCGGTGACTCAGCGCACTATCGTGTTTGCGACGATTCTGCGTTCTGACAAGTATCGTTTCCTGGGCGTGGATATGAAGCGCGTTGAGTTGAGCGCTTACAGGAAGTATTCGCATGCGGTTCTTGGTGTGGCGACTGATTTGCCGGACGCTGTGACGACTATCCAGTTTGGTGTGCGCACTATGATGGAGCGGTATGAGGAGATGGAGCACATCGGTGTTCAGGATTATTTTGACACCGATGATCATGGTCCGGCGCTGTTGATTATGGTGGACGAGTGGGCGCAGTTGACGGGTAAGGAGGCTGGCAGCGGTGATGAGGCGAAGGAGCGTCAGCAGCTCAAGGATGAGATTGTTGGTAACGTCCAGCAGATCACGCAGCTTGGCCGCGCGTCCGGTGTCATCATGATTATTGCGACGCAGGAGCCTCGCGGGGATATTTTGCCGAAGGTTATTACGGGTAACTTGGCTGCGCGCGTGCAGCAGGGGCGTGTGCGTCAGACGGTGACGCAGATGATTTTGGAGGATCAGGCGGTTGAGGGCGCGCGTGTTGCGTCGTATCCGAAGGGCCGCGCGTTTGTGTCTGCGCATAATCAGCGTATTGGTCATATGCAGTCGTTTTTTGCGGACTCGTCGTGGTTGGATGAGGTGTTGGCTTCTATGGGTAAGAACCCGGATGGGTCGCCGTTGGATGGGTCGCCGTCCGCTGTGGGCGAGGTGGCGGAGCCTCAGCCTATTCTTGGTGGCGGTGAGCGTGAGGAGAAGTATGACCCGTTGAGTGATTTTGATGCGGATATGTATGCGTTGATCGGGTTGGGCGAGGATGAGGATTTTTAGCGCCTGATCGCCTCGCTAGTGGCTGAGCGGCGTGGTGTTAGTCGTGTCGTTTCTTCGCTGCTGCGCGCCCGCCGACCGTTTCGTTCGGGGTGGGCGCGTGGCGGCGCTTTTGTTTACTGTGCCGAGTGGTTGACTGCGCTGTTGCGCGCCTGTTATTCTTGTGCTACAGGGAGTATTTGTGTCGGTTCTCGCGTGTTCTTGCGGGCGTGCGGGGTTTGGGTGAAGAAGAGGTAAGAGGGTTGTATTCGGGTGAACCGCTCATTGAGGTGAGCCGTGACGGCGTTGACATTTTGTCCGATACCATATTGCGGAAGATTGACTGCACGGGTGCGCGTGGCGAGAAGACGATTAGTGCGACTCTGATGAGCGCTCTAGAGGGGTGCCGTGCGAGCTGGGTGGTGGGCAATCTTGTGTTCCCGGAGGCTATCGAGGAGCCTGCGGATAACCCAAAGAGGCGCGGCTCGCTGTTCCATAAGGTGATGGAGGATTTTTACCGGCTTGAACCGGGTGAGCGTAACGCGCAGTCGTTGCGCGAGACGGCTGTGAACGTGTTGGATAGTGACGAGTTCAAGGACTTTCATGGGAACGAGGCTGTTCTCTTGTGGTTGGATGAGGCTGTTCGCGGCTACCTGAATGTTGACCGTGATCCTCGCCGCGTGAATATTGCTGAGTGGACGACGGATTGGGGGCGCACTGTTCCTGGTTTGGAGGTGGCGGTGTCGTGGCAGCCGGAGGGCGTGAAACGTAAGTGTTTCGGGTTCATTGACCGCTTGCAGGAGTGGCACGGTAGGTTGTTCATTGAGGATTATAAGACGAGCAGGAGCGCGAAGCGTTACAGGTTCAACCCATCGCGCCCAGACGCTGACCCTGATCATGGGTTGGCGGGCGCGCGTCAGCAGGCGTTTTACGCGATGATGGTGGAGCGTGCGGAGCGTGAGCGTGGCTCCAATCGTCCGGTTCATGCTGCTCGCTTGATTTTTCCGCTCGCTGACGGCGGGGTGAGTGTGAAGGTGGAGGATGTTCACGATCCGGGTTTCCGGGAGAAGGTGGAGCGTGATATTCGGGTGACTGACGCGCGTATGGATGAGTTGCATGATAGTGGGTTTGCGGGGTTTGAGCCTGGGCCGTTGTGTGCGTGGTGTCCGTTGGTGAAGTTGTGTCCTGCGGCTGCTGGCGTGGAGGCGCGTTTTTCTGCTGAGAAGTTTGTGAAGGCGCGTGAGGGTCAGCCTGAGTTCGCGGATTATGGGTCGGCGGTTGTTCGCGGACGGTAAGCGCATGCAACGTCCTCCATTGGTGCCGGTGGATGGTGTTTTGCTATTGTCGTGTTGTTTCCCCTCGCCTCTCGCTGTGGCTTGGGGCGTACTGGAAGTGTGAGGGGTTTATTGTGCGATTGTTGACTGTCGGTGAGGCGCGTGAGCGTTTCGGCGTGGAGCGTTTGGGGTTTATGGGTGTGACGCACGCGTTGAGTGCGGTCACTGTGGCTGGCGTGGCTATTGGGTTGTTTCCTCGCGTGGTTACTGGCTTGTGGGATGCGCCGACCCTGGCGTTGTTGGTGGGGTTTGTTGCGTCGGTGTCCGGGTGGAGTATGGTTCCTGATTTGGATAATACGAGTGCGCGTGCGATTAGTGACTTGGGTCCTGTGGGTCGCGTGTTGTCGTTTCTGTTTCGTGAGTCGTCGTCGTTTGTGCAGGGTGTGACGGCGACGAAGTATGATCGCCGGTCTAATAATTTCCCGGACCCTCACCGTGGGTTGTGGCATACGTTTGTTGGCGCGCTGGTGATGGGCGGCTTGGTGTGGCTGGCCGTGAGTGCGGCTGTTGGTTCTGTAGCGGTGTGGGGCGTAAATGTTGGCGTTGGCGCGCTTGCTGCGTCGTTGTTTGTTGGCGTGAGTTTCCATTTGGCGTTTTCTTCTCTGTTCAAGCGTGCAGCTGATCGCGTGAAGCGAGGTCTTGGTTTTCTGGGTGACGTGGTTGCTTTCTTGCTGTCTCTTGCTGTGGGTTTCGCTGTGGTGTGGGTTGGTTCTGGCCAGTCTCTTGTGTGGGTTCCTGTTGCTGCTGTGGTGGGCATGTTGATTCACGATTTGGGGGATACGTGTACGACGAGTGGTACGCCGTTGTTTGCGCCGTTGGTGAAGATTCGTGGTAAGCGCTGGTATTCGATTCGCTTGTCGTCGATTAAGGCTGGCGGCGAGGTTGAGACGCATGGTATCGCCCCGTTGTTGGGCGCGTGTGCGCCTGTTGCGTGCGTGTTTGCCTTGTGGCGCGTGTGGCCGTTGCTCGTGTCGTTTTCGTGATTTCGCGTTTCACGCGTGGTTTTGTGTGCCGCTCCTCTCTTTCTTGCGATTTTTGAGGGGCGGCGCTCGCGTTTTCGCCCTGTTTTGCAGGGGCGTACAAGTGGCGTTGTGGGGCGCTGCGTCAGTCCACGTCACCGCCGGGGACGCCGCCTGTTGCGCGGGTTTTTGACGGCCCTCGGTCAGTAGTGTTATTTTCTTATCATGGCTAAAACGATTAAGTATTGTACCGTTGATCCGTCGCATCAGATTCCCGCGTACGGGTTCGTCGTCGAGTGCCCTGTTTGTGGCGGCGATGTCGCGGAGGGTGATCGCAAAGACCGTGACGCGGCTATCAAGAAAATGCGGTCGCCCGCCAGTGAGGGGGCGAGCGTTGGTGTGAAAACGGGGGCGGTGAAGCCGCCGACGCCCGCACGTAAGTTGTCGTCTGTGTCGTCAAGTCGCCCTGAGCGCATCCCCACAGGCATTGAAGAGTTCGACCGGGCTATTGGTGGCGGATTCATCAAGGGGATGACGTGCCTGTTGGGCGCGCCTCCTGGCACAGGTAAGTCGTCGCTTCTTGCCCACGTGAGTAAGGCCATGTGCAAGTACGGGACTGTCTTGTACGTGTCGGGTGAGGAGAGCGAGGAGCAGGTGTATGATCGCGCTGCGCGCTTGAACTCGGTGGACGATAACATTCTGATCGCCCACGAGAACGATTTGAGCGTGATTCTGGGGCATTTGGAGTCGGTGCGCCCGTCGTTTTTCGTTCTTGATTCGTTGCAGATGGTGGCTTCGCCTGAGTCGAAGAGTCAGATGGGTAGTGTGGCGCAGTCCCGCGAGGCTACTATCGCGTTGAACAACATGTGCAAAGACTTGGGTATTACCGCTGTTTTCATTAACCAGTTTACGAAGGCTGGCGAGTTGGCTGGGTCTGAGCAGGCGAAGCACGCGACTGACTGTGTTCTGGTTCTCAGCTCGGACAAGAGTACGCCGTTGAAGTTTCTGAGCGCCGATAAGAATCGTTTTGGGGATACGGGCGAGGTTGGTATCTTCCGGCACACGGAGCATGCTTTTGAGGGCGTGAGCGACCCGTCTGGCGTGTTTATGGAGGACGATGGGGGCGCTTTGCCTGGTACCGGCGTGTCGTTTATGGCGGCTGGTATGAGGATGATTCCGGTTGAGGTTCAGGCGCTCATCAACGACGGCGGTAAGCAGTCGCGCCCGGTTCGCCAGTTCAGCGGTGTCCCTTTTGACCGGGGGCAGATTGTGTGCGCAGTTTTGGATAAGTTCTGTAAAGCGGGGCTGAGCGACCGTGAGGTGTTCTTGTCCACTGTTTCCGGTGTTCGTGTGCCTCAGACGGAGACGCTGTGTGATTTGGGTGTTGCTGCCGCTGTTCTTTCATCCCTGCGCGGGAAGACTGATGGTAAGCGTCGCGCGTATATCGGCGAGTTGGCGTTGACTGGTCGCATCCAGGGTATTCACATGGTTGATCGTCGTGTGCGTGAGGCGTTGCGTCTTGGTTTTGATGAGGTTGTTGTTCCTGCCGTTGCGGCGCGGTCTCTCCCGGACTCGTTGCGTGGCGATAGGCGCGTGCGGGCTATTGGGTCGGTGAGTGAGTTGGCGGCGTTGTTCCGCTAACGTGGAGTGCGCGGGCTGGCTACTGTGAGGGGTGTTTGTTGTGGGTTTGAGGCGTGCTGCTGGCGGTGGGTTGCGTCCGCCGTTGCGTAAGGCGGGGTCTGCGCTGGCTCCCGCGCCTGTTGCGGGCGCTGGCGATAGCGAGCATGAGAGGCGTTCTCGTGCGCGCCCTGGTGAGCGGCTTGTAGATAGTCGCACGGGTGTTGAGTTTTATTCGATGGTTCATCTTTCGTCGGAGGAGGCGGCGCGTTTGGGGCGTGCTGGTGAGAAGGGTGTGTTGAGTCTTTCGCAACTTATGGCGTTGAAGCGCAACAGCCCTGATGATGGTTTCAGGGGGTTGTCTGGTGATGATCTTGTGGAGTCGGCGAAGCGTTTTCTTGGTCCTGCTCGCGTGCAGTTGTCGGAGCGTGAGATTCGCCGGTTGCAGCTTGAGCGTGAGGCTGCTGAGCGTGAGGCGGCGGCTGCTTACGCGGACGACCAGTCTCAGATGGATGCGGAGATTGAGAAGCTGGGCGCGTCGAGTACGTTTAAGGAGTTGTACGAGAATCCGTCGAATGGCGTGTGATCGGTTCTCCTGATATTGTGTTTTAGAGGGTGATACTCTCGTGTCCGGCGTTTATTTTAGAGGGGTGTTTGGTGTTGCGTGTTTTGACTACCGCCGCCGGTAAGGTACTGTTTTCTGTCCTTTTTGCGGCGTTTGTTCTCGCGGCTTTGATGGTGAATGATTGGAACCCTGTTCAGGCCATCACGTCCGTGTGGAACGCTTTCTACAGTGCAGTGGTCGCTGTTGCTAACTGGTTCGTATCGATGCAGTGGTTCCGCTCGCTGTTTGGAGGGTAATCTGGACAGCCTACTGTTTCCGTGTGGCCGCGTTGCTAACGCTTTCTATTTGCGGTGTTAGCGGCGCGGCGCGCCTCTTTTCTAGAAGAAGGGTTTTATTATGGGTCTTGGTGTTCCCCCGTCTTTTCGCCCCGTCAGTGACGCAGGCGGCGGCTTTGGCGATACCGAAGTGACAGCGCCCGCGTCACTCGCCCAGTCGAGTAGGCGCGACGACATGTTGTCGTTTCTTTCGGGCGAGGAAGTCGAGGAAAACCACATCCCCACCGTGTCTACACCTGTAGACCTTGACGTGTTGGTTGACCACGCTATCCGCGTCGGCGCATCCGACATTCTCATCCAAGCTGGAGACAACGTGGCGTTCAAGGTGCGCGGCGACATCGTTCGCGCGCCAGAATACGGGGCGCTCGGCAGCCTGGACGCGGAAAACTTGTTCGTGCAAGCAACATCGAACGTGGACCGCGACCGCTACTCCGACAACCTCGACTTGGACACGTCGTACCAGGTGAAGCGGGGCGAGCACGCGGGGCGCAGGCTCCGCGTCAACGTCGCACGCTCGCAAACCAACCCCATGCTGACGTGCCGTGTCATTAGCAGCTCGATCCCCGCGCCGGAAGAACTGGGCGTCAACCCAATCTTGTACGATTGGGCGAACAGTAACGTCGGTTTCACGCTTATCTGTGGGACGACCGGCTCAGGTAAGACAACGACGCTCGCTTCACTGCTGAACAAGGTGCGCCTCCATGCGCCGAAAAACATCGCGACTCTTGAAGACCCGATTGAATACCTGTACCCCAACCTGGACGGCGCGCCGGGGCGCGTGACGCAGCGTGAGATGGGTCAGGACTTCCGCACGTGGCAGACCGCGATTAACAGCGTCCTGCGTCAAAACCCTGACATTGCGTTGATCGCGGAGGTGAGGGATCACGAGGAAATCAAGACAGCTCTGCGCCTCGCGTCGTCGGGTCACAACATTTTGACGACTCTGCATGCGTCGTCCGCGAGCGCCGCCGTGTCCACGATCATTGCTCAGTTTGAGCCGCACGAACAGGCCGCCATCTTGGACTCGCTGGCGTCGAATTTGACGGGAGTGTGCGTGCAGAACCTTGTCCGCAACCCCGACAAGACGCGGTATCACCTGGTGCAGTCGATCTTCCCGAATACGCTCTCAGCGGCTGAGCTGATCGCGTCTGGCGACGTGCGCGGCATTGAAAGGATGGAGCGTGAGAGCGGCCAGTCGATGTGGCAGCTCCTCGCGGACGGGGCGCGGGAGGGCAGATTCAATGTGGATGATGCGCGTTCGCGTGTGCATCCGCGTGACATGAGGCTGTTCGACGACGCTATGACTAGCGCTTAGCACCGTTCTTGACGCCACGCCGCCTGGTTTCGCACCTCACACCTACCAGTGTCGCCAGCTTCTCTCCCTGCATGTAAAAGGCGTGCCCACGCGCCTGCCCGTTTCCTGGGGGTCGCGTGGGCGGGCTTCGCTGCGCCACACCGTCGCGGACGGGGGCGCCCTTCTCTTCGGGTGCCCCCGTCTTTTCGTTTAGCTGCCCACTACTGCTTGTAGGTGTAGCAGTGCGCGTCCTCCGGGGTGATAGCGAGGATGATCCCTGTCGTGTAGTAGGGCGCCATCGTGTCGATGAGTTCGCCGACCGCGTGCGCTTCCTTCGACGTGAGCGCGTGTAGTGGCTTGCACGTCATGAGGTCGGCGCTTCCTCCCATGGCGCGTGTGGCGGCAAGCGCCGCGTACAGGTCGTCCGGCGCGGCGTTCGCGTCGAACTCGTTGAGTGGTACTGCGCTGTCCGCGTTCTCGTGTCCGGTCGCGTCGATGACGAGTAGTTCCGCGTCGTCTTCGGATACGGGTTTTTCTGCCGTGGTGAGCGCCCGGTAGCCCAGCGGCGCGCCAGGCGCGGTGACCATGACCGTCACGTTGCCCGCGAGAGCCACTGTACGGCCCTGTGGCGCGTTTTCGCGGCGTGAGCGCGCTCCGGTACTGTCGCCGCCCTGCGGTGGCGTCTGCGCGGCTCCTGTGGGCGCTGTGACGGTGCCTTGGAACGCTTGCGCGGCGTCCGCGAACGGTGTTCTCGCGAGGGCTTCCGCGTCCCGTTTGGCTTGTGCGATGATGGCGTGGGCTGAGGCGAGTGGGGATTGCGCGTTGAGGATGTAGTAGGGTGTTTCTGGGTCTGTTGCGGCCCCATCCTGTTTGTTTTGTTTTTCTTCTACTGTGCGTGCTGCTGCGACTGCTTCGCCCAGCATCGTCTGGTTGAGGGTTCCGTCGTCTACGAGGATGACGAGTACTCCCCCACGGTAGTAGTTGACGGCTTCGCCTAGTTCGCTCATGGTTGCGCCGATGATGGTGGGGTTTGCGTAGATGAGGAGGCCGTCAACGTCGGGGTTGATGGTGCCGTCGGCGATTCCGCTTCCGAGGGCTTCCAGGGTGGGCGCGGTTGCAGTGATTTCCCATGCGGGGATGCGTGCGCCCATTTGTGTGCCGAGTTGCGTCGGCCCGACGACAGCTAGTTTAGCTGCGTTCATTTCTTTTGTGCCTCTTTCTTGCTGCTCTGTGACTTGCTGTTCCAGTGTGCCCGTTTTAGTGTTTCTCACCACCGCTTGTGCGGCTTTGTGGGCGTTTTGTTGCTATTGGTTGAATATCGTTTGTTTTCTTACCTGATGGTGATTGTTGGTGGTTGATCGTGGCTGATAGTGTGGAGCGTGCGCGTCTGGTGTTTGACGTGCCGGTCAAGCGCATGTTGAACGCGAATCAGCGGCTTCACCATATGACGAAGGCGGCGCGTTCTAAGTGGCTTCGCGGGATTGCTCGCGAGCGCGGCGCGTCCTTGTTCCCAGATGGTGGGGATGGATCGTTTTTGTTTGACGGCCCTGTTGAGGTGCGCGTGATGGTGTGTCCGACGACGCGTAGTCGCATGGACCCTCCGAACGTGTACCCGTCTGTGAAGGCGCTGGTGGATGGGTTGACGGACGCGTATTGGTGGGAGGATGATCATTGGCGTTTTCTTCCTCTCATGTCGTTTACGTATGGCGGTAGGTCGCCGGTGAAGGGCTGTTATCGTCTGGTTCTTGATGTTCGCCGGGTGGATGAGGTGGCGGTCTTGGAGGAGTTGGAGGAGTTGTCCGCCGCCGCAGTAGACGGCGTTGAGTGAGCTTGTTGCGGGGCATGTGTTGGCGGTTCGGCGTTTGGGTCGCTTCGCGGCGGCTATTTTACTGTTGGATGTGGCTGGGGCTTTTGGTAGGAGTGTGGTGTAGTGGCTGGTTCTAGTCGGGGTGTCCCGGTTTACAATTTCACGAAAACGCTGAACAGGGGTAGCGTCGTGCGTACTCTGGGTAGTGACTTCGTGTTGCCGTTCGCTATTGCGTTTGAGGGGTTGGCGTACGGGTTTGTTGGGTTCCTCCTGTGGAGTCTTCCTATTCTCGCTGTTTTTGGCGTGAAGTTCTCCGTGTGGTATGCGACCCTCGTGTTCGCTCCGCCTATCCTGCTTGGCTATGTTGGGACGCTGCGGCTCGGTATTTTCGGTGACCGCAGTATCGCGTCTTTCTTGTCGGCGATGGTAACGTTTTTCTTTGTGGAGCCTGCCGGGTGGCTGCAACTCAAGCCTGTGTCGAAAGAGATGACGCGAGGCGGAGAGGAATCGAAAGTGGCGACCGCTCTCTTGTGGGTGTCTCGTGAGCGCGACCTGGTTGGGTTGCAGGCTGCGCGCGATCAGGCTCTCATCGAGTACGTGTCGCGTGACGAGGCGGGGCGGAGTGAGGTTGACAAGATTGTGGGGCGCAAGGTACGATAGAGGCTGTACGTCCCGAGTGGCGTGTGCGAATTGCATAGGGGATGATCTGGTTTCGACAGTGGCCGCTTTTGCCGTGATGAAGCGAGCCGAGAGGATGTTGTGCGCACTCGCTCTCGTTAATCTCACTGTGCGTGCTCTTATAGGTGCCAACTTGAACAGCACCGGCTTTGTTCTCGCCGCCTGACCCGCGCTAGTGTGGTCCGGTGAGGCGTGAACGCTTGCCCGTCAACCCGCGCTTCGGCCCCGCGCGCGGCGTTTGGCGTCGTCTCAGGGGTCTAGGATGTCTCCTCCGCTGGCGTGGAGGTTTCCGACTTTTAGCCAGATGCGCCTGTCCGGTTATCCTGTCTGCGCGGATGCCGGGGGCTGAGAAAAACATTGCGCGGACTGCGCTCGGAGAAGAACATGGTGACGGCTGTTGGACGCGGGTTCGATTCCCGCCATCTCCACAATGCGGGGTGTAGGCGTGACGTTAGCGACTGTTCTCGTCACTCCTACACCCCCATCTCTTTCTCTCTTCCGCCTCTTACGCGTCGCACTAGCTGCGGATGTGGCATAATTGTGGTATGCTTTCAGTAGCGGACGCGCATACAACGGGTGCGCTCCAAGACGCTGAATAGAAAGAGAAAGAAACGGGCAAGAAGAAGGATATGGTCGCGTATGTTGTCGATACGGATAGTGCGCTCACGCCGTGCGCGTCCATGATCGTCACCTCATGCGGCAGCGACGACGCCCAGGAAGCGTGGCTGCGCGAGCATTTTGATGGCTTGTGGGATGATGAGATGGGCCGAGAGTACGCGGACGCACTCTTGGAGGGCATGGGTGACATTTACAGTGGCGATTTTACGCCCGCCTATAGCGTTCTTGTGGAAACCGTTGACGTTCATCTTGTCGAGGTCGATTACAAGGATGACGCGCTCGTCGGGGACGATGCACTCGCAGATATGATGCGCGAGTGCGAGGCGCTGAACCTGACTGTTGGTGACGCGTCGGTTGGTGAGATTCTGTCCGTCCTAAACCATATTGACAGCGACATTACTGATCGCCTGGGCGTGAACGGCTGAGCAAGCGGACGAAACCGAAATGAGGGGCGGCGTAGCGCTACGATGCTACGCCGCCCCTCTTTGTGCGCCGTCTGCCGCCTACAGGTTGCCCCACCCTGTCATTGTAAACCACGGCCTAGTAGCTCGCTTAACCCTTGCGAGCGCCGCCCGTTGTCTCCTCGCGTCAAGTTCTCCCTCTGGGGAGAGGTAGTTGCGGGCGCGCTGGTTGCCGCGTTCTGCCATGATATGGATAACGCATAGGGGCGTGTTGGTTGAGTTGATGAGGAAGTTTAGGACGATGGGTTCCGTGTCCTCTTGGGCGAGTTCTTTCTTCCGCCATACTGGCGTGTTCTTGTGCGCTCCGGCTCCGGCTCGCACCATGTTATCCTTGTCATAGGTGAGGGCGAGCGCTGTTTCTTCCGGCGTGGACTTGTTGAGCGCGACCATGCGGCGTACCCGCTCGTCGCTGTGTGTTGCGAGGTGTGCGAGGTCGCTGCCCACCGTGCTCTCGTTGATGGCGGCTGCGACCGCTACGTCTGGTTCCGTGTCGCGTGCGGCGATTGCGAGGACGCGCGACTGTGTGGCGTTTTCTGCGTTGATGACGCGCACGCGCGGGTCTGGGTCGTGCGTTAGAATCATGCGCACATCTTCCGTGAGCGTCTTGTTGCGGGCTACCGAGGCGCGCACGCCCACGTGTGGGTCTCGCGCGAGGGCATGGAGCGCGCCGCTGGGCGCGTGTTCATTTTCTGCCGCCACTTGGCGCACCTCCCAACGTTCGTGTGTCGCGGCCTTTGCGAGGTTTACGCGATTAGCTGTGACGCGCGCGGCGGCTGCGACTACCCTGTAGTCTGTGTCGTTGATTGCCGTTTCCGTGTCCTCTAGTGGCGCGTTGGGGTGTGCGATGGCGTAGGCGCGCACCAGCGGGTTGGGGTCGCGCGTCAGCATGTGGATGGTGTGAGTCATTGTTTTGTGGCTCATGGCAACAAACATGCGGGTGTCGGCTCGCGTGCTGTGTGCGATGGTGTGGAGGGTGTTGCCGTTCTGGCCGAGGTAGGTCGGGTTGGTGGCTCTGCGTGCGCTGTTGTTACGTGAGCGTTCGTCCTCGTCAACGAGGGTGCTCCCTTCCATTTCCATAGGTGATGGTTCGCGGCCTACGGTGTCGCGCAGGGACTTGTGGGCTTTCCGTAGTGTTGTGAAGTGGGAGCGTCTGGGATGTTGCAGCGCTCTTCTGGTTCGCGGTTGCGTTCGCCGTTGGGGTCGCTGGTGCAGGCTGCGATCATGCCGGTGCCGGGGCCTTCTTGGATGATGTGATAGATCATTGCTGTTGTTTCCATCTGTCTCTGTCGCGTGCTCTTTCCCCTCTTGTTTGAGGGGTTCCTCTATGCGTTCGATTGTATCACAGCGGGTGCCGTTTCTGCTATTGGTGTGCTATTTGCTTCTTGGTATTGTATGTTGCACCCCGTCTGGCTTATTGTCTTTCGGCGGGGCGTGAGTGTGAGGGTGTTTTCTGGTGGCTGATACTGTTCTGGTTGATTCTACGCTGATTGGCGTGTCGTTGGATGGGACGCAGACTCCCGTTTTCTACGACTCTCATTCGAGCCAGGCCAACAATGGCGGCAACGTGACGACGTTCACAGGCACTCAGGGTAGCGGTAAGACAATGGCTACCGAGGGTGTGATGGTCGCCGACGGGTACAAGCGTAAGACTGTTTTCGGTATTTGTCCGAAAGGTGACCTCGCGTCGATTGCCGAGCTGAACGTTCAGTTGGGTGGCCACTGGGTGAAAGATGATGCGGGCACAATCATGTCGAGGGGGCCGTTGGGCGTGGTGCGCGTGTGGGACTTGTCGGCATCCGAGAGCGTGGGCGCATTGGACCCGATGCGACTGTCTGATAAGCGCGAGGACCAGATGGAGCTTCTTGTCGGCATGTTGCAGATCATTTTTGACGACGGGGCAACGCTCACCCGTAATGTGATGGCGACAGTTCTTGCTTACGCGCAGGACATGCTGGACCGTGAGCAGTATCCGTCGCTCACTACCCTGACACGCACTCTCGCGCACGCCCCGGACGAGAGCGTGCGAGTGATCGGCAAAACGCTATCAGCGATTTCGCAAACCGCTTTCGGGCGCGTCATGTTCGCCCCATTGGGTAGCACGGCGAAGCCCGCCGTGAGCGAGGCGAGCGGCACGATCATCGCCACAATGCGTGGCGTGGCGCTCCCCGCGAGTAAACCGAAGAATGATGAGGAGAGAGTGAGCGTTGCGCTCTTGTACGTGCTCGCCTGGTACGTGCGCTACCTGATGTTCCGCCTGCCCGTCGAAGTAAAAAAGACGCTAGTGATTGATGAGGCGCACATGGTGACGAAAACCGAGCAGGGCCGCGACCTCATCCACAGCGTTGCGCGCATGGGGCGTTCCCGTAACGTCGCGTTGATTCTCGCATCCCAGCGTGCGAGCGACATTTCGTTGGCGGACAGTAACGGTGATGGTGGTATTGAGAACGCGTTCGCGTACAGGTTCCAGTTCCGCACTGACAAGAAAGAGGCCGCCCAGTTCGTCAAGAGCGCTGGCCTGCCCGAAGGCGAGGGCTACGATTCGGCTATCGCGTCGTTCCCTGGCGGCAGGGGCAGGTGCATTATGGTGGACCGTTTCGGTAAGCCCGCGATCATTGACGTGTTTGTCCCGCGGGCGTGGCTTGACGTGTTCGGGACGAACCCGGAGGAGATCAGGGCGAGGCGTAAGCGAGCGTCCGCGCGAACCGCATAATAATGCGCGCCCACATTGTCTCGCCCCCGTGTGAGGCGACACTTTATGCACTCAGTAAACAGTAGGCAGCATATTATGAGACCCCGCCGGTAGAGTAAACACAAACTACTCTACCGGCGCGTGTGGCTTCACCTTATGCGCAGCTCACGGCGCGCCCTCATGCCGCCTACGCGCCCGCGTGGAACGCTCACGGGGGCACATCCTCCTACTGCTCGCGGGTGAGCTTCCGCGTTATTCACTTTCGTAGCCGCTGACCCTCGCCGTGGGCGGCGGGCACTTGTATGGGCGCGCCATCGCGTCACGTAGTGTACGCGACAACTGAGGTTTTCGTTGTTATTGGCTATATAGCTGGTGTTGAGTGCATTTTTGGGAGGGCGCGTTGGCTAAAAACCAGACGTACAGGGCTTTTGCCGCGCGCCCCCACGAGCACAGCGCGCAGGCGCGGCAGCCCCCACAGCGGCACAGTTCGCAGCGCCCGCACCAGCGCCGATTAGCAGCTCGCGGCAACCGCGCCACTGCGCCCGCCCGCTCGCGCCCCAACAAACAGGCACCTCCCATCGCATCCGCCCACGCCGCCCAGAGCCGCAAATAGTCGGGCCGCAGGGCGCCCCTCTCGCCGCATAAGCATGCCGCCACACGTTTAAAAACCGCATAAACTATCCCCAAACACGGGGTGAGACCAACAGGATACGCATAACCACCCACAACGCGTTTTCGTGGGTCCCCTACCCGCCAAGTACGCGTACACCATACCCCGCCCGATCACGCGCGCCCCGCGACCCGCGCGAACGCAAACAAAAGCCCGCCCACACTCACCCGCGCCACCCAGGCGCTAGGCCGCGCCCCCGCCCCGAGACGCACCCACCCACGCTCACGCACCCAGAAACCCGCCCGATCACGCGCCCCGGGGCGCCCAGGCGGGCGCAGCCCACAGGCCACAAGCCAGACACGCCACACGCCCGCCCTCCGCCCGATCACGCGCGCAGGCGCCCCACCACAAGAAAACAAAAAGGGTGGGGCCGCCCGACCCGAGAGCAACCCCAACCCCACGCGCAGGCACCGCCACCGAAGCAAAACGCGCGGCCAGGCAGGCGGCCAACCAATCGCCTAATACAGTGACGTGAACAAGCCTGACCTGTCCTCCCACGTCACCGGCAAACCGTCCTCACCATGCGACCACACGGGCACCACCTTCACGTAATCGTCCAACCCCATCTCGAAACAGATGCGTTCCAACGTGTTCATCGTGCGCCGCCTCAAGCACACCCACACGACGCTCTCAAACATGCTCCTGCCCCCCGCATCCGAATAGGCGGCCAGACTCTCGCGGAACGACGCGGGCTTATGCCCCAACTCCACCTCCACCGCAACGCTACGCGCGCTCCCATCATCGGCGCGCAAGCGAGGCACCACAAGGTCAGGCAGGTGGAAAGAAATCGCATCCAACTGCGGGTCACGCAACGGGATAAACATGTGCTCGTTACCAGCCCGCAACTCCGGAGACAACACGCCGGAAGCCGCGCCACCAGCAGCCGCCCACTCACTAAACGCGTCAACGCGCGCGGCACCCAACACGCGCGCAACCTCCTCCCTCCTAGCCGTCGCCTTCCCCAACAAGTAATACTTACTACGGTTCATCTCACGCTCAGTCACAAACCCGCAACCAACACTCAGCCCACCACTCACAGGGTCCACGCGGCCACGCAAAGGCCACTCGTCCGCGCCCAGCACGTTCAACGTGCCGCCCCACACGCACGCCGCCACATGATTCACCACCATACTATGCATCAACATGTGCGTACTAAACTTCGCTGGCGTCACATGCTCATGCTTCAAGTCGCCGCCCATCATAAGAAGCGACGGCGCAGACAGCACCCAGCCGCCGCCATAAATCGCCTCCACGTGACCGGCCGCAGCCATCCTAGCAAGCCACCGCTCACCCGCCGCCACCCGGTCGGAACCCAAAATGTTCGCCACCACACCAGGGGACACAACCCTCATCCGGCGAATCAAACGCAGCACAACCGCGTCCGCGTCACCCACGGACTGCTTCTTACCGCCGCCCGTCTCACACCACCACGAGCCGCCACGACGCACCCTGCCGACAGCGCGACGACGACGCACCTTCTCAGCCTTACTCAACCCACCAGAAGCAGATAAGCCAGAACCACCAGCGCAAGAAGCAGAGGAGCCGCCCCCAGAAGAAGAACCCGAACCGGTGAGAGGCGCACCACCCCCAGCCAGCCCAGACGAGGAAGAGTCAACAGAACCGTCAACCACGCGGCCGCCCTCAACAGCAACCACACCACTACCCGGCGCGCCCTCACCCTCCGGGGCGACAGCAACCGCGTCACGCCACCCCCCAGAACCGCCACGCAACACATCCTCCACATTCAACCCACGCAAACGCTCCAACAACACGCCAGGACCACCAGCATCCCACCGCAACTCAGCCTCACCCTCAGCCCGAAGCTCACGCTCACGACGCAACGCAGCAAGAGCACGCTCGCCGCGAGGCTCACGATAAAACGACTCCGGCACACTCCACCCCCCGGCGGCAGGAACCTTACCCCTGTCACCCGTCACAACAGCCTCACCAAACGGCACCTCAACCTCCACACAATCACTCACCTGAGACGCAGCAACCCCAGCAAACAAGGGAGCGCCCTCACCAAGAACAAGAACACCATCACCATCAACGCCAACGCCCGTAGGGGCAGGACCACCACACTCCACCCACGACGCTCGCTCACGCCCACGCTTATCAACCCACCCCACAATCACACCACCATCACCAACACACGCGAACCCCAGACAGCCGCCAGCAAACACCGGCAACCCCCCCACGCAACCAGAAACCCCCAAGCCACCAGCAACAGAACGCGAAGCCACCCCCGCAGGCAAACGCACCCCCGCACCCCACGCAGCTTTCACACCCACACACGCACACAAACCACCCAACACGCGCAACGTCAACCCAGCAGACAAACGCCCCTCCACAGCCGCATCAACCGACTGCGCGTCCACAACAGGCCACCACACGCCACCAACACGACGAACCCCCGGACACCCCACCGCCCACACCGGCGACACACACGTCCACGCCACCCCATCCCCGTCACGCGCCACACCCTCAGCCGTAAACCCAGACTCAATCAAAGAATCAACAAACGGATTAGAACCACGAAAACGCTCAACACCACACACAACAAACCCCAACCAAAACGAACCAACACGAACCCAAAAAGCCCGCAACCACAACAACCCAAAAATATCAAAAAACCAGAAAACACACCAAACACCCCCAAAAAACACCCAAACACCCAAAACCCACCAGCCCAAAAAAGCCGACAAACACCCGCAAACACGCCCACAAACACACTCAACCCACGCCGACACGCGTGGGCTAAGCGTGTCCGGCCTTCTCTCGCGCTGTCCTCCCCTTGCGGGCGCAGGCGCACACGGCGCAAACCGCGTTGTTTGCGCGCCTTGTTGTGTGCGCTGTCTGCGTGCCCGCGTCGTGTTGTCTGCGCTTCGTTCTGGTCGGTCGCCCACTCTG
>ERZ772910.799-NODE-799-length-17442-cov-4.469201_pt1 | contig 17442 bp, 12 predicted proteins | sample MGYA00511357_ERZ772910 | MGnify/ENA primary metagenome ERZ772910 (study PRJEB29015, sample SAMEA2738096) | human oral metagenome | biome: human oral; feature: human-associated habitat; material: saliva | place: China | collected 2193 ... | reverse complement strand
GTAAAAAGTAAGGCTACACCACTAAGACCAATGTCGCGATAACGCTCAAGGTTAAGTCCAAATATGATTTGTTCCAGACCAGTATCCCGACTAAAAGTGTTGAGTGTTGCTAGCTCGTGGAAGAAGATAAAAAGTGAGGTGCCTATGGTGACGATGGCCGCTGTGCGGAGAATCTGCGAACGCTCATAAAGTTCGCTCAAAGAGTAGACAGCAAGCAGCCCAGCCAAAAGCTGAACAGGCATGAAAATGACATCGTTGTGTCCCGAAAGCGACACAATCACCACTGTGGTGAGATGCGCCATAAATGCCGTACGTGAATCGGTGAAGATGCGCAACACGATGGGCACCATGACGAAGGGAATGATGTAGATAGATGCCAAATTGATGCTCTGCACAAGCGAAGCTATGATGCAAAAGATGGTGATGAGCGAAAAGATGAGATAAATCTTGTGGGACGATGCCAGATAGGCATGACGAAAGAGTCTGAGATAGAGTATCATCACACCAATGCAGGTGATGATTAAGCCCAACCGACCAATGTAGAAAAGCAACACATTCTTCTGCGTATCATTGCGCAAATTGAGTTCATCGTTGAACGACTCTACTTCCAACTGACGTTGGCGCGTGACAATGTCACCTCGGTCAATGATTTTAGCGCCTGCAGGTTTGAGATAAGCGATGGTTGCGATTTCTCCAAGGGCTTCTTGGAGAGCCGCTGCGCTTTTTTCCTTATCGAGGGTGAGGTTGATGTTGATATAATTGTCGAGCTGATTGAGAAGCGCTCCATCCTCTTCCAAGGATTTGTCGGAAAGGAGATATTCGCGTGCACTACTTTTCGTGAGTAAAAAACGACTTTCGCGCAGAGTGGAGGTGGTGCCCACCACGATTTGCACTTGTGCATATTCGTCTTGCTGCACTTTGTTCATATCTTCGCTCGAGATGACGCCCGCGCGGTACACTTCTTTGAGCTTGTTGACCGCATGTAGTATCTCTCCAGCACTGAAATGTCCCAGTTTTCCGGCACGACAATCCTGCTCAAATCGCTCGATTTGAGTTTGCGCCACATTCGGCATGAGTTCAAAATAAGGAGCAAAAGCCTTGCGCGTGCTATCTTTCTCTTGTTGGATATGCTCCGTTCCCTTCTTCACAGGGAGTTCAAAAGGTGCAATCAGGCGAGGATAGGGCCAAGGTTTGTCAATATCTACCTCATATCTCGTGAGGTTGGTCTTGGGCAAAGCAATGAAAATCGCCACCACACTGATAAAAGCGGTGATGGCAACATTGATCCAAGACTTATTACTGAGTTCTGCTATTTGGGAAAGTAAATTAGACAAGCGCATAGGGAGTGATATAGAGGCACATGGCGATGTATGGGCAAAGTTACTACTATTTTTCGAAGAATTAGAGCCTCTATCGCAAAAAACTTAGTAAATTTGCAGTACATCCAAGCACTGTTTCTTGACAGTTGCTCAATGTTTCTCTCAAAAGCTCCTATTTCTCTATGCCACAACGCCAAGGACTGCAACACTCTCAACAACAGCAACAGGTGCAAAACACCTCGAGCGCACAAGTTTTGCTCTCTACCATCGTAGAGATGCCCTTGGCCGACTTTGAAACTCGCCTACAGAATGAACTTCTGGACAACGAAGCTCTCGAGGTGAGCGAGCACGACAGCACAGACGAAGCTGAATTTATGGGAAATGACGCAGAAGACGGACTCAACGATAGCGAAAGAGAAACGGCACGCCTAGAAGATGAACTCGGTGACTACCGCACGCTCGATGACGTGCCTGACACCCTGCGAGAAGCCTACAATAATCGAGGCGAAGACAACGGACGCGAACGCCAAATCAGCAGCGAAGATTCGTCGTATGACGAACTTTATCGACAGATAGGCGAACTCACTCTCTCCGAACATGAGATGGCGATTATGGTGTATCTCGTGGGTTCGCTCGATGAAAACGGATTTCTCTCGAAAGACGACGAAACTCTCTGCGATGAACTCGCCTTTAAGGAGTATATCGACACGACTCCCGAAGAAATCAATCGCTTAGCCAAACTCTTACAACAGTTTGAGCCTAAAGGCATCGGTGCTAGAAATTTGAGAGAATGCCTCTTGCTCCAACTTTCGCCCGATGCTCCAGCACGTATCGTGGTAGACCGCTACTTCGACGATTTGATGCATTCGAGATGGCATCGGATTGCCTCCAAACTCTCTCTCACTGACGAGGAAGTGGAGCACATTCGCCACGACATCAGTCGTTTGAATCCGCGCCCAGGTAGTGTGTTGTCCGAGGGCATCAATGCCTCTGCACCCACCGTGGTGCCTGATTTCCGCGTCACCATCGACCGCGATGGCACGCCCATTGTGCACCAACAGCGCGGACAACTCCCCGAACTGAGAGTGAGCCCTGCCTTTGCAGAAACATTGGTGATGCACCGTGCGGCAAAAGATCGTGCCACCCAAGAGGGGAAGTCGCTACAACTGTCGCGCAGTCAAGAGGAGGCATTCATCTACGCTCGACAAAAAGTGAGTGCTGCCCAATCTTTCATCGACAGTGTGCGCCGCCGCCACTACACTCTTCAGGCGGTGATGGAAGCCATCGTGGAACTGCAGAAAGACTTCTTCGTCAATGACGACGACGAAAGTCAGATTCGTCCCATGGTGCTCAAAGACATTGCTGAGCGCGCCCACATAGATGTGAGCACCGTGTCGCGCGCTATCAACTCAAAATATGTGGAAACGGACTATGGCACTTATCCTTTGCGCCATTTCTTTTCCACACAATTCACCTCTGCCGATGGAGAAACCGTGGCAGCACGCCAGGTGAAGGCTGCAATACAGGAAATTATTGCTGCCGAAGACAAACGCAAACCACTCTCCGACGAGGCTGTAGCAACACGACTTGCCGAACGCGGACTGAAAGTGGCACGACGCACCGTCTCGAAATATCGCGAACAACTGGGCATCGCCAAAGCTGGGCTGCGAAGATAAGCCCCATTTGCTCTCCCCCATCCCATCGTTCTTCATAACAACTCCCTGATATGTCCACCCCACACCAATCACTGCGCAATAAATACGCGCTACTTGCGGCTAAAACCATCTCATGGCTTTTCCATCCCTTCTACCTTCCCACGGTGGCAGTCACACTTCTGTTGGTCTTTAGCTATCTGAATCAATTGCCCAACGCCTACCGCTTTGCCTTTGCGGGCATTGTCATCCTCTTCACGTGGGTGTTTCCCCTCATCGCCATCCGCATGTATCGCACCATCAACGGATGGACCAGCCACCAAATGAGCCAACGCGAACGCAGATTTGTGCCCTATATCATCAACATCGTCTGCTATAGTAGCCTTTTTCTCCTCATGCGCCTCTATCGCATGCCCTTCTTCCTCTCCACGGTCATCATGTCGGGCTTGCTCATTCAGATTGTTTGCGCACTGATTAACTTGAAAATCAAAATTTCTACCCATGCCGCTGCCTCGGGAGGCGTGATTGGCATGATCATCGCCTTTTCGTTGGTGTTTCGCTTCGATGCGACCTTCTGGATTTGTTGGGCGATTTTGCTCTCTGGTGCCGTGTGCAGCAGTAGAATGATCCTGAAGATGCACAACTACAGCGAACTCTTGTTTGGCGTTATCGTAGGTTTCTTTTGCGGACTAGGCATCGTGGTGTTCCTCTAACGCACTTGCCAGCCTCCCTTGCGCCAGCATCGCCTGCTATTGTCCGGCATCCTTGGAAATCTTCACCTTCGTCCGGCACCATCGCTCCCCTGCACTGGCAGCATCCCCCTCCGCCATTTATTCCCCCCAACCCTATAATTTCATTTTTCTTATGCAACCACTCGTAAGCATCATCATGGGTAGCACTAGCGACCTCCCAGTGATGGACAAAGCCGCTAAACTTCTCGACGAACTTGAGATTCCTTTTGAAATCAATGCACTCTCTGCCCATCGCACTCCTGCTGAGGTGGAGAAGTTTGCTCGCGAAGCTAAAGACCGTGGGCTTCGAGTGATTATCGCAGCAGCAGGCATGGCAGCCGCTCTTCCTGGAGTCATAGCCGCCAACACCACCTTGCCCGTGATTGGCGTGCCCATCAAAGGTATGCTCGATGGCTTGGATGCCCTCCTTTCCATCGTACAAATGCCTCCTGGCATCCCCGTGGCTACCGTAGGTGTCAACGGCGCTCTCAACGCAGCCCTTTTGGCGGTGCAAATGCTTGCCCTTTCTGACGAAGCTGTAGCACAAAAGCTCGCCAACTACAAGGACGGATTGAAGCAGAAAATCGTGAAAGCCAACGAAGAACTCGCAGCAACACAATACAAATTTAAGTGCTAAGCACTTGACCTGAAAAGGAAATGTACCACAAAAGCTGAGCGCATTTTCAGAACGCAAATACAGACTCTGGTGACTTGCAAAAGAAGACACCAGAGTCTGCCTACATAGACACAACAATCTATCACTCTTCTCCCTATTTCATGGACCTTTTCAACTACTCCCCCCGAAACAGCCACGCTGTGAAGGTGGGAAACACTACGATAGGTGGTGGAAATCCGCTGCGCTTGCAGAGCATGACCACCACTCTGACCACTGACACGGAAGCTAGCGTGGAACAGTGCATCCGCATCATTGATGCTGGTGCCGACCTCGTGCGCTTGACCACACAAGGGCTGCGCGAAGCGGAAAACCTTCGCAATATCCGCGCTGAACTCGACCGCAGAGGCTACCACACGCCTTTGGTGGCGGATGTGCACTTCAACCCTAAAGTGGCAGATTTAGCAGCGACTATCATCGAGAAAGTCCGTGTCAATCCAGGCAACTACGTAGACCCTGCGCGCACTTTCAAGAGTGTAGAATATACTGACGAAGAATATGCCGCAGAACTCCAACGTCTTGAAACGCGCTTCAAGAAGTTGCTCGCCATCTGCCGCGAAAACGGCACTGCCATCCGCATCGGGGTGAATCATGGTTCGCTCTCCGATCGCATCATGTGCCACTATGGCGACACCCCTGCTGGCATCGTGGAGAGCTGCATGGAGTTTCTCCGCGTTTGCATGCGCGAGAAGTTCTTCGATGTGGTCATCTCCATCAAGGCTTCCAACACAGTAATCATGGTGCAAAGCATGCGTTTGCTCGTGGATGCCATGAAGCGCGAGGGAATGTCTTTCCCCCTCCACCTCGGAGTCACCGAAGCTGGAGAAGGTGAAGATGGACGTATCAAGAGCGCCGTCGGCATTGGCGCACTCCTAGCAGACGGCATCGGAGACACCATCCGTGTGTCACTCTCCGAAGCTCCCGAACAAGAGATACCCGTGGCGTACAAGCTAGCGTCTTATGTGTTGGAACCTCGTTCCGGACATCCCCACATCCCTGCATTGCCTTGTGCCGAATTCAACTGGCTCGACCCACAACGTCGTCCCACTTGCTCGGTGCTCAACATCGGTGGTAAGCACACTCCCGTAGTGGTGTCTTACCAAGCGGATGCTTCTCTGCCTCAGCCTTCACACAGCAACGGCACCCCTCGTGCTGACTATGCTTATTTTGGTGGCAACCTGCCCCAAGACTGGAAATCGCGCGTGCCAGCTGCCATAGTGGATGCCCCCAACTGGACTGGAGAAAAAGGCACTTATCCTGCCTACGTGCCTCAATATCTCATGTTTGTGTCGGGAAATCCTGCTCCGCTCAAGTTCCTTTTCTTGAGCTACGCCCAACTCAACGATGAAGTGAAGGCTTGTCTCCGCGCACATAGCGAGATGGTGGTGATTGCCCAAAGCAATCATGCCAACCGTGCTGGCGAACTTCGCGCCCTTGTTCACGAAATGTGGAGAGAACGCCTCACCAACCCCGTCATCTTCTGCCAACAATATGGCGACACGGTGAAGGAGGACTTCCAAATCAAAGCGGCAGCCGACATGGGATTGCTCATGATGGATGGATTGACCGATGGCATCATGCTCGCTTCTCGATTGGCAGAACGCGATGAAACTGCCTTTGGCGTGCTGCAAGCAGGTCGCTTGCGCCAGACCAAAACGGAATACATCTCTTGCCCTGGGTGCGGACGCACCCTCTATGATCTCCAAGAAACAATAGCTCGCATCAAGGCTTCAACCTCGCATCTCAAAGGACTGAAACTTGGCGTCATGGGTTGCATCGTGAATGGCCCAGGAGAAATGGCGGATGCTGACTATGGATATGTGGGAGCAGGTCCTGGCAAGGTGAGTCTTTATCGCGGAAAGGTCTGCGTGGAGCGCAACATTCCCACTGCCGAAGCCGTAGATCGTTTGTTAGCTCTCATTGAAAGCGACAAATCTAAGCAAAACGAAGGGACATCTTCACCAGAATCCTAGTCCTTTGACACATCAAATAAGGTGGACAACTCCCTAACGAGTGTTGTCCACCTCTCTTATTCCCCTCTCAACACTTCGTTTCGCAATGAAACCCCTCCAACTTCCGCATTTCAGCATCTCCCAGTATGGTATGCTCCTTTGGCGTCTCCTGCTTGCCTTTGCGATGCTCACTCTAGCACGAGTGATTTTTCTTTGGCACAATGCCGACTTGCTCCATCTTGAAGACCTTTCCTCCACACTTCTCGCCTTTCGAGGTGGGGTGCGCTTTGACTTGGCAGCATTAGTCTACCTCAATGCGCTCATGCTCTTATTGCATTTCCTCCCACAGCGATGGAGCAGCCAGAGATGGGGACAGCGTTTGCTGCGATGGACTTACTTTATTCCCAACCTTTTGGGGTTCATTGCCAACATGACCGACGTGGTCTACTTCCGATTCACGCTCAATCGCACCACGATGGCCGTGTTTCGTGAGTTTTCCAACGAAAATCCTCTTCGCTTCTTGGGATTTCTCTGGGACTTCCTCCCCATCACCCTTCTCACCATTGGCATCATCGCTGTGTGGATGGTTCTAGACCATCTGCCTCGGGTCAAAGTGCTTCATTGGCAAGCACGCAAAGAAGCCTTGGTATCTAGCAGCTTACTCGTGGTGGCAGCTGTATTGTCCATGGGCTGTGTCCGTGGCACATTTAGCGACCTCCGCCCACTAGCCCCACACAACGCTTCTCTTTATTGCAACGAACCTCAACAACAGGCTCTTGTCCTCAACACCCCTTTCACCCTATTGCGAACGGCAGGAAAAACTGCCATGCCTATTCACACTTATTTCTCTGAGGAGGAAGCTCAACGCTACTTCTCTTCTGAGCGCATCCCTACCACTGACGGCGCATGGAGAGGACATTTCAAGGGTCGCAATGTCGTGATGATCATCTGGGAAAGTATGGCGAAAGAATGGGTGGGCGGCTTAAATCGTCGGATACCCAACTATCCCACCTACACTCCTTTCGTAGACTCTCTGCTGGCTCACGCCTTTGTGATGACCGATGCTTATGCTTGCGGCACACAATCGGTCGATGCCATGCCCGCACTCTTCGGGTCTATCACACGCCCAGGGCAACCCTTTGTTACTTCCCCTTACGCAGGAAACGGATTGACCGCACTCCCCGAATTCTTGAAACGTGCAGGATACTACACCGCCTTCTTTCACAATGCGCAAAATGGTTCGATGGGCTTTGATGCCTTCTCTCGAAAGATGGGTTTCGATGCCTATTTTGGTATGGACGAATACAACAACCCGAAAGATTTCGATGGAGGTTGGGGCATTTGGGACGAAGAGTTTTTGCAATACTTCGCACATCAGCTCAGCACCTTCCGCCAACCCTTCTTTGCCACAGAGTTTACCATCAGTTCGCACCACCCTTTCCATCTTCCCCAACGCTATGAAAAGGTGTTCCCACGTGACGAAGTGCCTTATCACGCCTTGATTCGCTACACGGATATGTCGCTGCGGAAATTCTTCCAAACGGCACGCACGCAACCTTGGTTTCGTAATACGCTCTTCATCATCACCGCCGACCACGCCGTAGCAGGCATCAGACCTGAGTACAACAACTCGGTAGGGCATTTTAGCATCCCTTTCCTCTTCTACGATGCTCGCGAAGAATGGGTGGGCACCTCGGACAACACTTTCCAGCAAGCCGACTTCCTCCCTACTCTCCTCGACCTCCTCGACTTGCAACAGCCTAAAATGATCAGTTTCGGGCACAATGTGTTCTCTCCCTCTGCCCCACACTTTGCCGTCAGTTCCGTTGGTCAGATGTACCAAATGATAGCTGGCGAATGGGTGCTCCATTTTGATGGAGAGAAGGTGCTCGGTTTCTACAACAAAACGAAGGATCCCCAACTCAAGCACGACCTTTCTGCACAGCAGCTTCCAGAGATGCAACGCATGTTGCCTACGCTCAAAGCCTACCTGCAGGATTTCACACACCGCATGAAGGACAACCGCCTGCGACTGCGCTGAAAGCTGAGGTCACGACACAACAAAAGGCAGTGCCCAAACGTTTGTTTTGGCACTGCCTTATTCTTTTGCAAGAATACGAAGATAAGGGTAACCCTAATCAGCACGAGATACTTTCTGTACAACGGCACGCCCCTTTGCAGTAACGCGTACGAGGAGGGCGGACTGTCCACGAGGGATACGCAAAGAGCAAGAAGCCTGATTGATTACAGTTTGCTGCAACACGCGTCCAGCGAGGGATATCGCCTCAACCTTCGCACCTTCTGGAGCAGCAACGTGGAGAACGTCACCTTCCCAACGACAAGGATAGTTGAGGGAGTTTGTGGTAGGTACTCCTGCAATTCCACTCTTGATAGGAGCATCTTGCAGGATTTTCACATGCTCCACAACTTTGCGGTTGGACTGAGGGAGATAGAAGTGACAATCCAACACGGCATTGCGCGGTTTATCCTCTTCATTGGGGTCAACAATCAGTTGAATCTTGGTCTTGCCCTGACCTTGCCACAAAGTGCTACTGAACCACATCGTAGAGGTTTGGAGAGAAAACTCTGCAGGTGCATCAATCGTGAGCACGACGATAGTGTCTTTTGCAGAAACATGGATGTCATTGGGAGAAATACTCCATTTTTCTTCAACCTTTGGTGGATTAACCGGTTCCACGGGCTTGACCGGATCGACCGGCTTAGGATTGGGCTTAACTGGCTCGACGGGTTTAGGATTGGGCTTAACCGGCTCGACGGGTTTAGGATCGGGCTTAACGGGTTCAACCGGCTTGGGGTCGGGCTTGACGGGCTCGACGGGTTTAGGATCGGGCTTAGGTTCTGGTTTATCAGAGGAAGGGTCTGTGCCTTGTTGAACCACGGTGTAGTTGACAAAAGTAGATTCGTCATCTCCAATGAGTTCAAAACGAAGATGTCCCACTCGCGACTCCTTCTGCGGATTGTCTGCCACCGAGAGTCTGAAGGTTTTGCTGTTGTATCCCAACTTCAAATCGGTGGTGAGCCACGCAGCATCACTGCTCACCAAATAAGCAGCCGTGGTGGTCATCTTCACTTCTATGGTTTGTGCATGATAATCGGGACGCCACTCTGTAGGAGCAAAACTGATTTGGGTATTGCCTTCGCTAAACTGAGCAACGATGGGCATACGCTCACGCAGCATGCGCACATTATCTTCCGTGGCAGAACCCAAAACTACTCCGTTCCACACACTTTGAGGACCTGAGAATATAGGCACTTGTCCTCCCACGTTGTCGGCTGGTCCAGACATCACCGTGCGATATTGCGGACGGCTTGCACCAACGGCATATTCGTGCTTGCCAGCATCCGCCTGTTGCCGAGAGTGCTCACAACCAATGTTGTGTGCGGCTTCATGCGCTGCCGTATAATTGACTGCTGCCATAGAAGCACGTACGGAGGAAAAACCAGCATCTATACTCTTTGCCTCCTGAGTCGCCAATCCCGAAGCTCCATCGTTGACGGGTTCGGAAAGCAAAACCACAAGGTCGGCTTTTGCAGCATCTCGCTGACGGCGCACTTCGGCATGAGCAGAAACAAGCCCCAGACCTTGGTTGATGCTCTGCGCTTTTTCGGCAATCTCCATGTAGCCAGCCAAACGAAAACGCCCTTCTACATGAGAATTGCGCAACACAGCATTGATAGAATCTACCACCTCTTGGGCATATTTAGCCATACCTCCTCGTTGCGTTGCTACAGCCTTGCCCGAAGGATCGTAGACCACGAAATAGTCAATGATGGGCGCGGCTGCTTTGTCTTGTGGCGCACGCGTGAAGGTCGCATTCGCATGCAGAGAGTGAGCAACAAGGGGATGCGCCTTCGTGGAGGATAGGGAGAAAAAACTAGTGACGAAGGTGAAAAGTAGAAGTACCCAACGGAAACGAAGGGACACATAACTCTGGAACAAGCCGTTAGAACGAAAGGACAAACAACTTTTCATATTAAGGATATGATAGTTAAGACAGGAAAATCAAAACGGGCAGACAGGAAAAAACAAACTAGAAAAAGAAATAATCTGTGCCTTTAGGTCAGGCTCCAGCCTTTTCCGGTCTTCACCACGAGCCCTTCTGTTTGCAGATCTCCCAAAACGCGCGAAAGCGAAGGACGCAGCACTCCCAAGGCTTGGGCAGCAGCTTGCACACTCTCCAGAGGTTGATGCTCCCGCAAATAGTCTAGCACGCGAGAGCGAAGATTTTGCAAAGCAAAAGCGCGGAGTTTCTTGCTCAAAAACTGCGTGCGGTCGGAGATATCGCTGATGAATCGACGCATCACCTTAGGCTGCTTCATCATAAAGTCAAAAAAAGCCTCTTTGTTCACAATGCACATTTGACATTCTGTGACAGCTTCCACGGAGACAGGGAAGGTGTTTTCGGTGCCAAAGACAAAGGCAGACGCTAAAAGCATTGGTGCTTCCAAATGGTCGAGCGTAAAGTCGCGTCCCTCTTGCGCCATCTGCGTGCGCACCGTTCCGTGGGTCAAGAGGAAAATGGAACGCACCGCCGTGCCCTGCGCCACAATGCGGTCGCCAGGAGCGAAAGTGTCAAAGCGATGGGGCACTTGTGAGAGCCACGCTTCGAGCAACTCGGGCGTGCAATCAGAAAAGAGGGGGATTTGCTGAAGTGCACTATACATAAAGGTAAAATATTTAAGGAGAAAGCATTAAAGAATCGCCCAAGTAGGTCGTAGTTCAGTGGAATCAGGAAGTAGGGAGAATCCTTCATATTCAAAGGATTGCCAATCTTCTGTAGCAGTGACTCGGTTCGTGATGAGGTGTCGCGCCAAAGCACCGCGCATCATTTTCGTATACACCACGATTGTCTTCAACTTGCCATTCGTCATCACTTGGAAAGTAGGCATAATCACCTTCACTTCCTTCGCCACACGTTTCCAGTCAAAAAGTTGTTTCATCTCGTCACTCGCCAAGAAGAAGAGCACACCATCATCGGCTTTCACGGCATCGATGAGCACATCGGTGAGGCGTGTGCGCCAAAACTGAAACATGGTCTGTCCGTCATGCTCGGGCAAAATCACGTTTCCTTCTAGACGATAGTTTTTGATACCATCGAGTGGACGGGTCAAACCATATAGAAAAGACGTCATCCAAAGGTGTTGCTGGGCATAAGCTAGGTCTTCAGACGAAAACTCTGCAGCACGCAGATGACGATACGCCATTCCCGTGTAGGAAAGCACCGCAGCTTGTGGAGTGAGTGCAGGAAAATCGGTGTATCGTTGCTTATTGAGGGCTGCAAGCTGCGGATTGATTTTGAGCAACTGCGACAATTCTTCCGTCGTCAGTTCGCTCATCTGCGCTGCATTGTGTTCGGCTTCCGCCAAAAACAGAGGCGTCGTGAGCGATGGCAAAGACACAGAAGGACTATCCGTCATATCTTTCGCAGGCGAAAGGAGAATTTGCATAATCTCTAGAGTTTAGTCAGGATACACCAAACGGTCGGGAGTGATTTTCGTGAGCACCTCATCGAGGTATTTGCGAGCTTCCCAACGCGCCATGTTAAGGTCCATGAGCTGATAGTTGCCACAGTCGCGAGGCGTAGCTCCTGGCACTTCACCCTCAAAGTTGGCAATAAATTCGTAGGTTTCCACCAATAGCGGCAACACCTCTTCAGAGGTAAGGTCACCACGAAGGATGAGATAATTACCCGTCATGCAGCCCATGGGTCCCCAATAAATCACACGTTCTGCCCACGTGGGGTGGTTACGCAAGAAAGTGGCTGCCAAATGCTCCATCGTGTGGATGGCATTGACGTGCAGTGCTGGTTCGCGGTTGGGAGCTTTCATGCGCACATCGAAGGTGGTCACAATTTCTCCGCCCACAGCATCTTGGCGACTCACATACACTCCACGATGCAAGGTGAGATGGTTTACAGTAAAGGAAGGTATCTTTTTCATTGTCAAAATAGTTTGAGAATAGAGGTTAGAGATTAGACGTTAGAAATTAGAAGTCCTTGAGATTTTCTAGTTCTTCTAGAGTATCTAGTTCTTCTCGTTTTCTAGAATATCTAGTCCAATAGCGTTAGCCCTCTAACGTCTAACGTCTAATCTCTAACGTCTAACATAATGTCTAACCTCTAATTCCTAAAATAAAATGTTTGGTGATGTCGAAAGAGCGGTGCGCCATTTCCGACCAGAAGTTCTCATATTGTGCCCAATGCTCGTCGACACCTGGCGTGTCGCTGATGATGCGGAAGCTCACAAACGGCACCTTCTCGAGGTGGCACACTTGAGCGATGGCGGCACTCTCCATGTCCACTGCCAGACCATCGGGGAATTGCGCTTTGATGTCTGCCAAAATCGCGTGATCGGTGATAAACTTATCGCCAGTGCAAATCAACCCTGTGTGGATTTTCGTCTGAATCGAAGCATCTTCCACCATCTCACGTGCCACCGCCAAGAGAGGTTCAGCACCGGTAAAGCGCGCTGGTAGCCCTTGCACCTGACCATAGAGGTTGCCTTCACCGCACCACACATCGTGATAGGTGGTTTCAGCACCCACCACGACATCCATCACCCCCAATTTTGCATCGATGCCGCCAGCACATCCCGAATTGATGATGGCTTCAGGGGCAAAACGTGCGATGAGTTGCGTAGCGCCTACGGCAGCATTGACCTTGCCAATGCCACACTGCATGAGCACAATCTCGTGATGGGCTAATTTACCAGTAGTATAAGTGCGACCATCCACCAAAATATCTTCGCGCTGCTCTAGCAAAGCCGCTATTTGCGCGTGTTCTTCGGACATCGCCGTGATAATTCCTAGTTTCATGAAGTTCTTGTCGTTGATTTCTCTTGCAAAGATAGTGTGTTTTGTCCACTTTTCCGTAACTTTGCGCGTATAAGTATAGATAGGTTCTTCTTTTCTCCCCTCATCGTCAGCACAACACCCGACATTTGGGAGGAAGCAGTCCCCATCCTCACACTGATAATACCCATTTTCAAAGACTATATGAAACAATTCTTCCTGCGTTATCGTTTAGATTTGCTCTTCGTCTTGAGCTTCATGCTCTTGAGCTGGGCATATTTCTTCACCCCGCTCAAAGAACACCTCGTGTTGGGTGGACATGACACTGTGGCTGGTATGTGGCAAAGCCGCGAACAAGCCCCACTTTTGGATGCCACAGGCGAAAAAAGCTGGTGGAGCAACGGCATCTTCTCAGGAATGCCCAACTACCAGATTTCGCCTACCTATGGTTCTTCGGCTCTGTTGGGCTGGGTGGGACGTCTCATCACGCTCCTCTCCACAGGTCCTCTGAGCTTTGTGTTTCTCTATCTCTTTGGATTCTACATCTTGATGCGCTCGTTGAAACAGCGTCCGTTGGTTTCCGCCTTCGGTGCCGTGGCTTGGGCGTTCTCTAGCTATTTCTTCATCATCATTGCCGCTGGTCACTTGTGGAAAGTTGCCACACTCGGCTTCATTCCCCCCACCATCGCCGGTTTGGTACTCGCCTATCGCGGCAAATACTTGTGGGGTGCACTCGTCACTGCCCTATTCACCGGTTTGCAGCTCTATAGCAACCACCCACAGATGACCTACTATTTCCTCTTTGTGATGCTCTTCTTGGTCATCGCTTATGGTGTGGAAGCTGCACGCAAACACACTTGGGCGCAATGGCTCAAAGCTTCAGGAGCAGTCATTGTGGGGGGACTCATGGGGTTGATGATGAATCTGCCCAATATGTACCACACTTGGCAATATGCTAAGGAGTCGATGCGCGGCAAGAGCGAACTCACCTTCAATCCTGCCAAGATGTCGAAGCAATCTGCCGCCGCTGCTGCACAAACTGGTGCAAGCGGAGCTGACAATGCCGAAGGCACCGACCGCGCCACCAACGGTCTCGACCGCGACTACATCACGCAGTGGAGCTATGGCATCGATGAAACTCTCACCCTCATGATTGCCAACTTCAAAGGTGGCGGTTCGGCAAGTATCCAACAACTCGACAATGCCGATCAGCTCAATGGCTACGAAGAAACGCTCCAACACGCCGGACAACTGCAACAAGCGATGGGAGAAAATGCAGGTTCGTTGCCTGGCATCAATCAGTATTGGGGCAACCAGCCCTTCACCGTAGGTCCCGTGTATGTCGGTGCCATCATCTGCTTCTTGTTCCTCCTCAGCCTTGGTTTTGTGCGCGGTCCAATGAAATGGGGACTCCTCGCTGCCACTGTGCTCTCTCTGCTCTTCGCTTGGGGTAAAAACTTGATGCCAGTGACGGATTTCTTCATCGACCACTTGCCGATGTATGCAAAATTCCGCACCGTTTCTTCCGCTCTCGTTGTAGCGGAGTTCACCATCCCTCTGCTTGCTATCTTGGCGTTGTCTGAGGTGATTCGCCGTCCTGAAGATTTATTGAAAACGCGACGCGGTCAATACTCCCTCCTCTTCGCTGGTGTGTTCTCTGCAGGACTGTGTTTGCTCTTTGCCGTGGCTCCTAGTCTGAGCAATCTATTGGCAGACAGTGACAAAGAAATCTTCACCCAACTGCAATCTGTGGGCGTGCCTGCCGACTTTGTCTCTAGCTACCGCGCAGCAGTCACCACCCTCCACGGCTCCATCCTTTCTGCCGATGCGTGGCGTTCGTTCTTCCTCATCGCCATCGCCATAACGCTCATCGCCATCTATGCACGTTACCCCAAGAAGCTCCCTGCGCCTCTCATGGTGGGTGCACTCCTCGTGCTCACACTTGGTGATATGTGGACGGTCAATAAGCGTTATCTCAACACCGACAGCTTCTCCGAACCTCAAGTCATGGAGGAAGGACTGAAAAAGACGCCTGCCGACGAAACGATACTCCAAGACAAATCTTTGGATTATCGCGTGCTCAATCTTGGCAATGGCGGAAGTCCCTTCAACGAAACCAGCAACCAAACAGCATATTGGCACAAATCTGTCGGAGGCTACCACGCTGCTAAGCTCCATCGTTACCAAGATCTCATTGATGCCTATCTCAATGCTGAATGCGTGGCACTCAACAAAGCCATTCAACAGCATTACAACGCCCTCCTAGCCGATAGCAATCATTTGGCGGCACGCGGCATCACCTCGCAGGCTGATCTCGTAAAAGCTGTGAGTCAAGAACTGCGCACCGACTCTGTGTCGCCCGTGCTCAATATGCTCAACACGAAGTGGGTGATTCTGGCTGGTGGACAGTTTGCCGTGGAAAATCCGGGCACTAATGGTAACGCCTGGTTTGTAGACCGCCTAGACTTCGTGCCTAATGCCGATGCAGAACTCAAGGCGCTTGCTAAGACCGATTTGAAACACGCTGCAGTGGCAGACGAACGCTTCAAAACAGATCTCGCTACCTCCACTTTGGGCAACGGAACAGTGAAGCTCACGCACTATCAACCCAACGAACTCCGCTACACTGTGCAGAGTGACAAGGGTGGCGTTGTTGCTCTCTCCGAAATTTATTATCCTGGTTGGACTGCTACACTCGATGGTCAGGAAATCCCCGTGGCTCGCGTGAACTACGTGCTGCGTGCGGTGAAAGTGCCTGCAGGTCAACACACACTCGTGCTGACTTTCCGTCCTTCCTCTGTGAGTAGCACAGAAATCATCGCTTATCTCACCCTTGCTCTCTTGGCTCTCGGATTTGCTTTTGCACTATGGCAGAGCTTCCGTTCACAAAAGGGCAAAGCTGAAGAAACAGCGTAAGCCCAACTTTCCTCCTTCATCCCGAAGCCATGCTCCTGCCGCTGCCTCCCACACTCATTGAGAGGCAGTGCACAGTAGTAACGAGGCTTCCTAAACCCAAGACTAAATTATGCGCAAATCAACTCTTTCTCGCCTTCTTATCGTGTTGATGGGCTTATCGCTCCTCACTCTTGGTGCTTGTCGCGAAAAGGAACCAGATATTCCAGTTCCAGGTAGTATCATATCGCCAGACATCATCATCGAAAATGGTGTGCTCAAAAAATGGCCCAACTATGATGTACCTGTTTCAGGAATCATCACGATTCCTGAGAGTGTGGTCGCCATCGACAATGGAGTTTTTGCCAACTACAAGGATTTGAAAAAGGTGAATTTCCCATCGGGCCTGAAAACTATCGGTGCCAATGCCTTCAAAGGTTGCACAGCCCTTGCCTCAGCTGCACTGCCGGAGACCTTGCAAAGCATCGGAGAACAGGCCTTCTACGATTGCACTAAACTCAAGACCCTGACAGTGGGCACACAACTCACCGCGGTGGGCAATAGTACTTTTGAAAATTGCTCTACCTTGCAGCAAGTTGAATTCCCTGCTGGAACCACCACCTTCGGCAAGCGCATGTTTGCTGGATGCAAATCGCTCAAGAAAGTTGTGCTCCCCGACCTCCTCACCACACTCCCCCAAAGCACCTTCTTTAATTGCTACCAATTGACAGAAGTGACGCTTCCTTCCAAACTCGTGCACATTGAGGGGGTAGCTTTCTGGCAATGCCAAAGTCTGAAGCAAATCACGCTTCCTTCCCAACTGCAGCGCATCGGTTCTGGCGTTTTTGCAGGTTGCAGTTCACTCCTCTCCCTCAGCCTTCCCGCTAGCCTCCAGCAAATGGGAGAAAGCATCTTCAATGGTTGTGACCACTTAGAGAGTGTCACTTGTCTGTCGCCCAATCCTCCTTCATTCACCCAAGATACGGCAGATCCACTCAAATATTATCGTCAGCTCACTGTGCCAGCTGGCAGTAAAGCGCGCTATGCCGCTGCCACAGGTTGGAATCGTTGCAATCCCATCGTAGAAGCGCAATAATCCCTTACGAAAGCTCTGGAGTGCTCCTCCAGCTTCTCTTGTTCTACTCAGCCACACGCACACGATGCTATCTACCGAAAGGTGATTTTACTCCCACTTTGTGTGGCCAACAGCCGTAAAGCACGAGAAGCGACCTCCTATCTCAGGTATTCGTTCGTCGGAAATCACGATCTATGAATACCTGTTTTTTTTGCCATATCAAGAAGTTAGCAAAGGACAAACTCGCTGAAAAACTTGTTCCAAACAAAAGCCCCACCACATCTGAACGATGCAGTGGGGCTTTGACTATGAGATGTCAGTTTAGCCACGGAAGAAG
>ERZ772910.797-NODE-797-length-17463-cov-2.871955_pt1 | contig 17463 bp, 15 predicted proteins | sample MGYA00511357_ERZ772910 | MGnify/ENA primary metagenome ERZ772910 (study PRJEB29015, sample SAMEA2738096) | human oral metagenome | biome: human oral; feature: human-associated habitat; material: saliva | place: China | collected 2193 ... | reverse complement strand
CCACTACATTGACCTGATACCAAACCTGACCGTTGGCATCTGTCACCTGGGACAGCAGATCTACGGTTGCATCCTTGCTAAAAGATCCGATTGCCTTGCTGTTCGAATCTGCGCTCTGCCTCACCCTCGAACTGTATTTCACCTTGCCACTGGCTGCAAAAGCCGGATTTGCACTTCCCAGTGCCAGCACAAGAGCCAGCGTACCTCCGGCTAAAGTTGTGATCACTCTTCCTGATTGTTTCTTCATACTTCTTCTTCACTCCCATCTATGATTTCAATGCTTCATTGTAATATAAAATGCCATCCGTCGCTACTACTCATTTTCTACATTCCGCTTTCATCTTCACGAAAAACCGGTGATTCAGAAGAATCGATCGCACTTCCAATATCCGTACGCATATATTTATTTTCGAAGGTCACCCATTCTGTTGCCTCATAGGCTTTTGCTCTGGCTTCCTGCAACGTTTTTCCCTTTGCCGTAATCCCCAGTACGCGGCCGCCGCTTGTGACAACTTCGTTCTTCTCGTTCCGCTTTGTTCCGGCATGGAAACAGTACACGTCTTCCTTGTCGCAAAAAGCATCCAACCCGTGAATCACCTTACCGGTTTCATAAGAAACGGGATACCCCTGGCTGGCAAGTACCACGCAAACACAGGCATCCTCTTCAAAGGTCACCGGAAGATCCGCCAGCGTTCCGTCCATACAGGCCTCCATCACATCCACCAGGTCCGTTTTGAGTCTTGGCAAAACCACCTGGGCCTCCGGGTCCCCAAATCTGGCATTGAATTCCAGAACCTTTGGTCCCTCCTCTGTCAACATGAGTCCGAAGAAGATGACGCCTTTAAATTCTCTCCCCTCCTGCCGCATGGCATCCACCGTCTTTTGGTAGATCTTCTCTTTGCAAAAACGATCGACCTCCTTCGTATAAAAGGGACTGGGGGAGAAGTTTCCCATTCCACCGGTATTGGGCCCCTGATCTCCATCCTGCGCCCGCTTGTGGTCCTGTGCGGAAGACATGAGCCGAATCGTTTTCCCGTCTACAAAAGAGAGCATGGAGATCTCACGCCCGGTCATAAATTCCTCAATGACCATTTGATCGCCTGCCGACCCGAATTTCTTCTCTTCCATAATCTGCTTCACGCCCGCCCTTGCTTCTTCTAAGGTGTGGCAGATCAGGACTCCCTTGCCAAGTGCCAGCCCGTCCGCCTTTAGAACGACAGGCATCTTCGCCCTCTCCAAATAGGCATAGGCCTCCTCCGGCTTTGAAAAGCTCTCATACGCCGCTGTCGGTATGCCGTATTTTTTCATCAGATCTTTGGCAAAGGACTTGCTCCCCTCCAGAATCGCTGCGTTTTTCCTTGGTCCGAAAATACGAAGTCCCGCCCTTTCAAACACGTCCACAATTCCGCCAACCAGAGGATCATCCATCCCCACCACCGTCAAATCGATCCGATGATCCTTTGCAAAAGTAAGGAGCTTGTCAAACTCCATGGGTCCGATCGGAACGCACTCGGCAATCTCTGCAATTCCGGCATTACCGGGCGCACAGTACAGTTTTTCCACTTTCGGACTTCTGCGAAGTGCCATCGCAATGGCATGCTCTCTTCCTCCGCCGCCTACAATTAATATGTCCATTTCTCATCCTCATCTTCCGTCTCGATCCGATACCGGCTATTTATCTTCATCCTCTATTTCGACCCGGTGCTGTGCATTCACCTTCACCTTCCCTCTGGAAATCCAATCAACTGCCAACGGAAGAATCTGCCATTCTGCCTGTTCCATGATTCTTTTTTGCAAAGACTGCGGCGTATCTCCCTGTCTGACATCCACTGCCTTTTGTAAGAGAATCGGACCGGTATCCATGCCCTTGTCTACAAAGTGCACCGTTGCGCCGCTCACTCTTACTCCCCTTTGCAGTGCCATTTCATGCACTTTGATTCCGTAGGCACCTTCTCCGCAAAAAGAAGGAATCAGGGAAGGATGGATGTTGATGATCCGGTTTTCAAAATGCGTCACAATAGAATCCGGAACCTTTAACAGAAATCCTGCCAGTACAATTAAATCCGGACTTACCTGTAACAACAGATCATAGAGCGCTTCCTCGAATTTCTTTCGATCTGTAAAATCTTTCGGAGAAAAAGACTTGACCGGAATACCGGCATCTTTTGCCCTTTGTAACGCAAACGCATCTTTCCGATTGGAGAAAACAAGCACAAATTCCGTATCTGCCAGGCGTCCTTCTTTCCTTGCATCGATCAGCGCCTGCAAATTTGTGCCCCCACCGGAAACCAGGACCGCACATCTTAACATAAGTCGATTCCTTTTTCGCCTTTGATGATCTCTCCAACCAAAGCTCCCTGTTCCCCGCTTTCCCTGATCACCTGCAGCGCCCTCTCCGCCTCTTTTGGATCCACGGCAAGAACCATTCCCAGTCCCATGTTGAAGGTCTGATACATCATTCTCTCATCAATTCCGCCTTTTTTTTGCAGCAATGAAAAAATCGGGGGAACAGGATAACTGTTCTTGTGGATGACGGCTCTTACCCCGTCTCTCAACATTCTCGGGACATTCTCATAAAATCCGCCTCCCGTGATATGGCTGCATCCCTTTACCCGGATTCCATTCTCTTTTAACTGCTTCATCATTTTGACATAGATTTTGGTGGGTGTCAGCAAGACTTCGCCAAGAGGAGCAGACAGTTCCTCATAGTAGTGTGAAAGGCTCTCCTTCGTCATATCAAAAACGTTCCGGACAAGAGAAAAACCATTGGAATGAATACCGCTGGAGAAAACGCCGATTAACACGTCTTTCTCCCCGATCTCGTGTCCGTCGATGATTTCTTCTTTCTCTGCAATGCCAACCGCAAAGCCTGCCACATCATATTCTTCTTCAGGCATCAGTCCGGGATGTTCTGCCGTCTCTCCCCCGATCAAAGCAGCTCCGCACTGTGCACAGCCATCCGCAATTCCCTTCACAATCCGGGCAATCTTTTCTGGCTCATTCTTGCCGCAGGCAATGTAATCCAGAAAAAAAAGCGGTTCTCCCCCTGCGCAGGCCACATCATTCACACACATGGCGACGCAGTCAATTCCTATGGTGTCATGCCGATTCATTAAGAAAGCCAGCTTCAACTTCGTGCCGACGCCGTCCGTACCGGACAGGAGCACCGGATTCTTCATTTCCTTGATTTTTTGAAGGGAAAAAGCGCCGGAGAAACCGCCAAGAGCCCCCAATACCTCCGGTCGCATTGTTTCTTTGACAGACTGTTTGATCAGCTCGACCGATCTATAACCGGCTTCGATATCTACGCCGGAAGATTTATAATCGAGTCCCATGGCATTTCCTCCCTTTATTTTCCCTCATTATCCTTTGTTTTCCTTTGCTTTCCTTTACTTTCTTTTCTATTCCTTTACTTTCCTCATTTTCCTTCAGGGATCCTGTTTTGGCTTGATCTGCCTTTATTTCGCGTAATTACGGTATCCCGTTTCCTGCAACTTCTGATCTTTTTCTCTGACCGCATCCGCCTGCCTCCGCGCATATCCCTTTAATTGCTCTAAGAGACTCGGATTCGAGGTTGCCAGAATCTTCACCGCTAAAATTCCGGCATTGGCGCCTCCGTTAATGGCGACCGTAGCGACCGGAATACCGGAAGGCATCTGTACAATCGAATAAAGAGAATCCCTTCCTCCTAAGGACGTGGTGTGCATCGGTACCCCGATCACCGGCAGGGGAAATAGGGCCGCACACATTCCCGGCAAATGCGCTGCCATGCCGGCTCCTGCAATAATCACCTTGCAGCCCCTTTCTTCCGCTCCTTTGGCAAAAGCAAAAAAGTCATCCGGCTCCCGGTGTGCGGAAAGAATCCGCATTTCATAGGAAATCTCAAATTGATCTAACACCTCCGCCGCCTTGGACATCACAGCCAGATCCGAATCGCTCCCCATCACAATCTCTACCTGTGCCATCTTCTTCCTTTCTGATACATTCTGTATCTCCTAGTGCATCAACTGTCCCAAAAGAATCATCCCGATTTCCCCCGCTATAACGACTGCGTTCAATGCAATCCCTAAATTCGGAAAGAGGGGATAAATATCCTGTTCCAACCTGGATAAGACGCCAAACAACTCTCCCCCTATCGAAAAAACGACGGCAAGGAGAAACGCCGCCACACTTCTTGCTCCCGCTCTTCCTCCGCCTTGGTATGCCAGATCAATGGCGCCCGTGAGCAGAACGAAGGCAAAAAGACCGAGCAGTGTGGAAAAAATCCCCCTCCAAGGATGCTTGTTGTCTGTAAAAATATATCTGCTTCTTCTGATCGGAGGTCTTAACCTCCACTTCGACATGCGAAGCCCCGGGAGACTCTCCTGTACCTTCTGCAACCAGGTTTCTTCCTGCTTACCCTTGCCATAAGACTCTGCATCTTGAAACGATGCATCCCCGGATGAAAGATCTTCGATTTTGTTTGTCTCCTGCCTCTGCTCTTTCATCAAAAGGTTATTCCCTGACGATTCGAAAGCAGTTTCACTCCGCTATAAATCAACATCACACCGGCGATAGCACCCAGTGCGATTGCGCTGATTCCCATAATGACGTTCATGATTCCGCTTCCGCTCATGATTTTATAAGTTTTCTCTTCCATCTTATCTGGCTCCGTATTCTTTATAATAATCTTCAATGGCTTTTTTCATGACATCATCCATCAGGAGTTTTCCCTGTACTTCTCTGCCATCCAGATATTGAATGACTTCCTCCATCGTAACAATCGCACTTGCAGAAAACCCGTATGTTTCCTGAATCTCTGCAAGCGCACTTCGATCGGAATGCAGTCCCTTTTCCTGGCGATTGAGAGAGACGATCAGCCCCTTGATGTCCACCTTCGCCTGTGCCCGTAAAATGGGTACCGTCTCCGCCATAGAGGCTCCGGATGTCGTGACATCTTCGATGATCACCACGCGGTCTCCATTCTGCAAGGAGGATCCTAGCAGAATTCCCTTATCTCCATGGTCTTTTGCTTCCTTACGATTGGCACAATAGCGGACTTCCTTTCCGTACAGCTCGCTGATGGCGCAGGCAGTTGCAACCGCAAGAGGAATTCCTTTGTAGGCCGGTCCAAAGAGAACATCAAACTCCAGCCCATAGCTGTCTTTAATGGCTCTGGCATAAAAAGCGCCAAGCTTCCTTATTTGTCCGCCTGTCACATAGGCGCCCGCATTCATAAAAAAGGGCGAAACTCTTCCACTTTTTAAGGTAAAGCTTCCGAACTTGAGCACCTTGGATGCAATCATGAATTCAATAAATTCTTCTTTATAACGCTCCACTTGACCACCTTTCTTTATGACAAGGCAGATGCGATATCTTCTTTCATTTCCAAAACCGCCCCTCTTGCCGCTTCTTTTACCTCTTCCTTCTCCGGATCGCCATAGAGTCCCTTCTTCCACGCAGCAATGATACCGCGGGAAGAATTAACAATGGCTCCGCTCCCGTCTTTTCTAAAAAAAGGAACCAAATCCTTTCCGCTTCCGCCTTGCGCCCCGTAACCGGGAACCAGGATCATGGCATGGGGCATGATTTCGCGCAGCGTTTTCCCCATTTCCGGATAGGTGGCGCCGACGACCGCTCCTACTTCCGATAAATCTCCCTTTCGCAGCTGCTTTCCCCACTCTTCCACATAGGAACCGACCAGCTCATAGAGAGGCCTACCCTCCGTCAGCTTGTCCTGCAATTCCCCGCTGGACGGATTGGATGTTTTGACAAGAACAAAAATCCCCTTATCCTCCCTTTTGCAGATATCAATAAAGGGCTGTACCCCGTCGCTCCCCAGGTAAGGATTGACGGTTGCAAAGTCCACATCAAAGCCCCTGCAAAACGTATTCCCCACCCTTACGCCACCTAAATGTCCCTCTGCGTATGCTAGAGAAGTGGAACCGATGTCTCCTCGTTTGATGTCACCGATCACGAGTAGGCCATTTTTTTTACACAGTTGTATCGTCTTCTCATAGCAGATCAGGCCGGGGATCCCGAGAATCTCATACATGGCGATCTGCGGTTTGACCGCAGGAACGAGGTCGGAAACGGCATCGACGATCTCCACATTAAACCGATAAAACGCCTCTGCCGCCGCCTCCGGCGTTTCCCCAAACTCTTTCAGACAGGGTTCCAGAATCCGTTTGGGTATAAAGGAAAGCTGCGGATCCAGTCCCACGACGATCGGTGCTTTCTTACTGAATATTGCTTCTTGCAATCGTTTCATCATTGTTTTACTTCCTCGCTAGGAACCTTATTCTGGTGATCCGCGTCGCAGATATCTTCCGGTGTGTTTCCCAGATGGCCATCTCGGAACATGGAGAACTGATCCATCGGATAGTGTTTCAGGTTCTCCAGTACTTTACGATTATCCGCCCTAGAAAGAAGCATTGCCCTGGCTTTGGTGATTTCCATCTCCGTCTTATGCTTCGAGGGACCGCCCACGCAACCGCCGGCACAAATCATGCCTTCCATAAAGTCTTCCTGCATCCTGCCCAGCTTCAACATTAACAGTGCCTTCTTGCAATCTCCGCCGCCGGCACATTTGAGAAGTTTGATATCGGTGGTATCCTCTCCTCTCTCCTGCATGCACTCGATCACCGCTCCTGCCACGCCTCCGCTGCTGGCAAAGCGTTTTCCAAAGACAGAGGCCTCCTGATAGGCGTCTTCATCCGCCTCCAGCTCGATGCCTTTGGATCGCATCAGTGCGCGGAACTCGCCAAAGGTGATCGCATAATCCGCATTTCCGGTCACACTCTTATCCTCCGCCTCTCCCTTTTTGGCAATGCAGGGGCCGACAAAGACCGTGACACAGCCCGGGTGAATGTACTTGAGATACCTGGAGACCCCACACATGGGCGATACGGTAGAAGACATGTTCTGCTCATACTGTTCCGGAAAATGCTTTTTTAACATGTTCTTAAAGGCAGGGCAGCAGGAGGTCGTCATCTTCCGTCCCTCTTTGCGGGCTTCCGACCATTCCAGTGCCTCATAGGCAGCGGTCATGTCTCCGCCAAGACCGACTTCCACCATATCGGTAAAACCGAGTGCCTTTAATGCCTTTCCGATGCTTGCCATCGTGATCTTATCGCCAAACTGCCCCTCTGTAGACGGGGCGCACATGGCATAGACTTCTTTGCCTGCCTTGATGGCTTCAATAATCTGCACCAGATAGGTTTTGGAACCGATCGCGCCGAAGGGACAGGCATGAATACAGTGACCGCACTGGATACATTTCTGTTCATTGATCAGACAGAGCCCGTTCTCATCATAGGTGATCGCCTCCACCGGACAGGCTTTCTTACAGGGTCTTTCCAGATGCACGATGGCACCATAAGGACAACTCTTGGCACACATGCCGCATTCCTTGCAGAGATCCGGTGCAATATGCATCTTTAACGGTCCCGGGGAAATCGCATTAAAATGGCAGGAATTCAGACAGGACTTCCCCAGACAAAAACGACAATTATCCGTCACCGTATAGGAAGCAATCGGACATGCGTCACAAGCCGCCTCAATCACCTGCACGACATTCCGGTTGTCCGGATCCTTCTCCACGGACTCCGCACAAGCCAGACGAATCCTCTGTCTGACAATCTCTCTTTCCTTATATACACAACACCTGTAGGTTGGCTTCGGCCCCGGAATCACCTGATAAACCAACCTTTCCCGATTGTCCGTCGTGAGCGCGCCCTCCCAGGCCAGTCGACAGACCTCCGTCATAATGTCATGTTTAAAACGCACAATACTTACATCATTGGTTGCCATAATTTCTCCTGTCTATTTCCAGCCAAAAGCCGCTTAAACTGCAAACACATTATAACAGGGGAAATCATTTTTTCCTATATCCAATTGATTGCAACAGAACACTTCGTACAATCTCTTCGCAAATTTCCGGTATGCTTTTTCCTTCGGTCACAACTCTGACATCCGACGCTTCTTCATAGTAAGGTCTCCTTTCCTCCATCATCTCTGCAATATCCCGAAGCGTCCTTTTATTTTCCAAAAGAGGTCTGGAATGATCTCCCCTTGTTCTATGAAAAACCGTGAGAAGAGGGGTGTCCAGCCATACCACTTTTCCACGTTTTCTCATGACATCCACGTTGCTCTCACGCAAAACAGCACCTCCTCCGCAAGCAACAACGGTACCGTCTCCTTCCTGTACCTCCTCCAAAAGAGCGGTTTCCAGATTCCGGAAGCAGGTTTCTCCTTCCATCAAAAAAAGGTCGGTGATGGTCCTCCCCTCCCTCTTCTCGATCTCCCTATCCATATCCAGATCACCCGCTGCAAGCAGTCTGTGAAGATATGCTGCGACTGAGCTCTTGCCACTGCCCATGAAACCGATGAGAAAGAGGTTGGTCCTCCACTTCGGAAGGCTCCCGTTTTCCCCCGGTCGCAACATACGATGAAACCCAGTCAGCAGGCGGTACATCTCGACCGCATGAATCTGTCCCGGTGCAGTGGCTTCTCCTGCAGATGCGAAAGTAGCAAAAGAGCCGTAGCATTCTCCGATCATACGGCTGATCCTCCCCTGCTCTCCCATGGAAAGCGCAATCAGCGGCTGTCTTACACCGGACGCTTCTCTTTTCCTTGCAAGATCCATCAGTCTTAGAACCTCTTCTCCGGTACGAGCCCGATAGGCGATCTTGAGAATATCCGCTTCCAGAGCCTCCATGTAAAGCAACCTCCTGCAGATTTCTTTCTTTGTGGGTGTTTTCACAAAATCATGATGGGAAGCAATCACCTTGACCCGCTGCTGATGCGCGACGGCAATGACTTTTTCTGCCACATCTCCCTTTGCAAAAGCTTCGACATCTATGAAGTCTGCCAGTCCGCTTTCACAGACCATTTTGTTTAAGTCGAAATAGGCTTCCGTGCTTGCTTCCTTTTCGCCTCCCTCCGCCTTGGTACGAAAGGTAAAGAGAATCGGTTTTCCCGAAAAGATCTGCCGCAGACGCAGAAGAACCTTCCTTGTTGCTGCAAAATGAAACACCTGCGCAAAGTGGTCCGCCCTCCATTCTACGATGTCGTAGCAGTCGCTTCCATACAGCGCTCTACCTTCATGCGTCTCCCCCCAAGCTTTGGCTACCCGGACGATTTCCTCCTCTGTCTCTTGCGCAATCGAAAGAATGATTTGAGGCCTTCTTTCTCTCATTTGCCCCTCACACCGATCGTTACCCATCATCCCTCTCTTCCCAGGTCACGGAAAGACCGGTAAAAAGCCGAAACGCTTCTTCTCCCTGTTTCAGAAGCATCCCCCTTCCTCCAATGACTTTACACCCCTCTTCCCTTGCTTTTCTCAGTAAGCGTGTCTCGTCCGGGTGATAAACAATGTCTGCAACGGTCAAATCCTTGTGGAAACAGGAATTCTCTAAAAGGATACTTCCTTCTACCTTCGGCGCCATCCCCACATTGGTCGCATTCACCAACAGATCACTATCCTTCACTTCCTTTTGAAAAAGCTCCTGATCCGCCAAATCCAAGACCTGTATGCGACAGCTGCTTGCAAGAGAATGCATCTGCGCGGCAAATTTTTCCTGTGCAGCAAAGGTGTGATTTTTCCGCTTGAAAATCGAAAGGGCACGAACCCCTTCTTTGACAAGCTGCATCTGAATCGCTCTGCCCGCACCGCCACTTCCGCAAAGAGTCACCTTTTTATCCCGTATCGAACATCCGTGTACCAGAAGGTTCTTCGCAAAACCTATGCCATCGGTCATATATCCCTTTAATCCTTTTCCTTCCTTTACAACGGTATTAACGGCACCGCAGAGCCTCGCCTCCATCGATAGATCGTCTAAGTAAGGGAGGATTTCTGTTTTGCACGGCATCGTCACATTCATTCCCTGAATCCCCAGGAGACGCACCGCAGAAATGGCCTCCGCGATTTGATCTTCCTGAATGTCAAAGGCAAGATAAACCGCATGGATGCCCCATCTGCGAAAAGCCTCATTATACATCTGCGGAGAGGCAGAATGTCCGACGGGAGAGCCAATGAGACAATAAAGAGCCGTCTTCCCATCGATTTCTGTACACAACCGGTCTGTTTGTTTGAAACTTTTAGGTGAAAAAGGATCTTCTTTCATCGCTCCTGATTTGCCTTCCATCCATCCGCCAGATGGCGCAGCCTCTGATCAAATAACAGGAGAAGTGCCGCCGTCAGGGACAACAGAAAGCCCAGTACGTGCGGTCCGATCTCCCTTTCTCCCGTTTGCGGGGAGCGAACCCTGCGCTGATCTCCCGCCTCTTTTCCCTTCTTTTGCCTTCTGCTCCTCCCCCTGATGTCTCCGGGCTCTCCCTTACTTTTATTTCTCTTCGCCCCTGCTCGTTCTCCCGGCAAAGAGTGCGAGTCGTTCTTTTTACCGGCACTTTTCTCTCCGGCACTCTTTTCACCGGCATTCTTTGCGCTGATTGCACGCTCCTGCCGTCTTTTTCTTGTCGAGGGGCTTCGTTTCTTCTCTGCGCCTTTTGGGGAGTTCCCCCTGGTGGCGTCGGGTGCGCCCGAGGTTCCCGGTGTGCCTGTTGCCCCGGGAACCGTTCCCTGTGTTCCGATTGCTCCAAGCAAAACTCCCGGTACAGATCCGGGTGCTCCGGGCGCTCCGGGTGTTCCGGTGGTTGCTCCCGGTACGCCCCCCGATGTTCCGGGAGAGGACCCGCCGGAATGCGTGCCGGAGCCTCCTCCCCCGTGGCCATGGGAGGGTGGTGCGGGCGGCTGCACACGGGAAAGGTTGGTGACCACAAAGCCACTGTTCTCACTTCCCGCCACCTGCACATCATAGGGTTGCCCATCTAAGGTAACCGTGCCTGCGGTCTCGTTCAACTCCTTGACCGTATAGTGGTTGGGATGCCCTCCCGATACGACGCTCTGTTCTTCAAAGAAATCCGTGAAATGATTGGTTTCATCCAGCGTCAGGGTCCTCCCTGTCGCCACCCCGTTGTTATAAAGTTCCACCTCGATCGAAGGAACCGGCGCCGGAAAATCCACCGCACCCCCTGCGTACTTCCAGAGCTTTTTGACCGTGATATTCACTTTCTTCGGCATGTCATAGGTATTGAGCACGGCACCATCGGACGCACTCACATGAACATGGTTTTCGGTTTCGTCCAGCTCGTATCCGGGAGGGGGTTCAATCTCTTTTACCGTATAATCGCCCGCTCCGATCAGACCGGAAACCACGACTCCCCCCATTTGAGTTTCCAGCGTATACTCTGTTCCGTCCAAATCTCGTTTCACGCTGAATTTAGCGCCCGGAATCGGTTCATCTGTTTCTGCGTCAATCTTCCGGATTTTTAGCCGATTGGCCAGATTTTCGGTGGCTCCTCCTCCTGAAGTGTTATACTGCCAGGTGCCTTCGGTAACGGCAGGATTTGCAAACGTCACATTCGTTGCCGTCAGTTCGGCAAAATTCTTCTGCTTATTGTCCCCATACAAGACACTCGTCTTGTATTCCAGCCAGTAACCCTGTGTCCCGATGTCTCCCAGGTCTAGAGTGAACGAGTGCTTATTCGCATCAAAAGTCACCATCGATCTCACGTCGACCACACCGTCATTCCAAGTATCCGGCACCTGCGGGTTGCTGCCATAGGTGACCTTTCGGAGGTAAAAATGCTTGGTACTCGCCGCCGTTGCCGCATCATCCGGATCGAAATACGTTCCGTTCCTCGTAATGATTTCGTCCGTAATTTTAACACCCTTTAAGTTCATTTTTGCGCCGTTGATCGCCATCTGCCATCCCGCCTCCGTGTAAATACCACCATGCGGTTTCGCGCTTTTACCGATCACGCGGTCCGGAGGAATCACGGTATTCGGAATGACTTTAATTTTGGTATCGCCCGGCGAAAGATCTGTCCTTCCATTGACCAGAAACGGAATGGCATTCTCCTGATTGACCTGCACCTTGTTTTCGTTGAATTTCGCCTGAAAGTGGATATTTCCGCTTGCATTTGTTTTCCCTTCTGCAGCGGAATTGAAAACCACTTTCAAATTGCCACCGCCTCCCGAAGACGTCGGAGCCTCCGGCGTAATCGTCGCTTCCGCGATTTCATTTTCATCCGCGTCCCTCAGTGCAAAAGTAAGCGGATGGGTGTCCTGCGTGGTCAAATCCAGCTCCGGCGGCACCGTGATATTGAAAAAATCCCCCTGATGCAAGGTGGAAGTCACATTCCATAACAAATATACCTGAAAATATCCCCCCTTGGTCTGTTCGCTCATTGCCACGCCGCTATGATCACGTAGCTCCACCACGGTTAGATGCGCTTCCACCTCCACTGCCGCAAACACCGGCATCTGATACGAAAAGATCGCCAACAACAAACATAGCCAAATAGAACAGACTGCTTTCAACACCCCTTTGATCTGCTTCATCCCCATTCCCCCTCAAGTTTACCTTCTCATCGAAGTCATGATCCGTGTTTGCTCTTTGTCTTTCATCTAGCATGAACTTAGCCAAGCATTGCTTTTGATGGGATTTTTCTAATCTTCTCTCCTTACCCTTATCATTGCATCCATTCAATTTCTTTACAGCAAATCCGCCTTTATGCGGTAGTCCATTTCCCTACCGACGGAAATAGGCATCTAACACCTGTCTTGCCACCGGAACCGCAACGGTCCCCCCCGTACCGGCATTCTCCAAAATGACGGTGATTGCCACCTCCGGATTCTGTGCCGGCGCAAAGCCGGTAAACCAGGCATGAGAGTCCTTGGTCAGACTGGAGTACTCCGCACTTCCGGTCTTTCCCGCCGCAGTATAAGAGAGCCCCCTAAGCCCTCTTCCGGTGCCCTCCTCTACCACATCCGCCATCAAAGAACGCATGATTTCCGCTTCCGTGCTACTGAGGAGCTGCCCTTCGTTTTCCGGTGCAAAGGAACGAATGCGTTCCCCGTCCGCATTTTTGACATCCGTTACAAAATATGGTTTCCATAAGGTCCCCCCATTGGCAATCGCACTCGTAATCATATTTAGATGTAGCGGCGTCATCAGGGTAGTTCCCTGTCCGATCGCCACCTGCATTAAATCCGCGTCGGTTGTATCCTTGTTCACCTTTGCATAACTGTTAGAATAGGGCAGATCATAGGGAAGCGGCTGCCCAAACAGAAGGGAGTGCAGCGTGCGCTGAAACCCTCCCCGATCCAGGTGCACGCCTATATTCGCAAAAGAAGAATTACAGGATAGGGCAAAAGAAGTCATAAAATTCACATGACCGTGCCGCTCCCCATGAAAACAGCAAATCGTATCCTTTCCAATCGAAAAAAAGCCCCGGCAATCATATTGATAATCCTGATATTTGTTGTCATGTTCTCTCAGATAGGCAAGCGCCGTCACGATTTTGAAAGTGGACCCCGGGGGATAAAGCCCTATAGTTGCCCGGTTTAGCAGCTGTGTGTTTTTGTCCTCTTCCTTCATCCTCTTCCAAGTCTGCTCAATGGTGTTCGGATCAAAATCAGGTCTGGACACCATGGCGAGGATTTTACCGGTTTTGACTTCGGTCAGAAGAATCGCTCCTCTCTCCCCCCCCAGTGCATCCAGCGCCGCCTTTTGAATACGGGGTTGCAAGGTCGTGTATACGTCGTTACCCGGATTCTTTTTGCGACCAGCCTCACAGGCCATTTTTTCTCTGAGTGAAATATCCGAACGAACCAAATAATAATTGGCATAAGCCTCAATTCCACTCTTCCCAAAATCAGCATAACCGACTGCGTGGGCGAACCGTTCCCCGTACGGATAAACTCTCCTCTCCGTCCCGTTTGCATCCGTTTCCGTTTTTGCCAAAACAGAGTCGTCCGCCGCATAGATGCTTCCGCGTGTATTCTGCGCAAGAAAAATCTTTTGGCGCTGATTATAACTGTTGCTCATCAGCTCCATGCGGTGTTGATAGGAATAACTCCCGATGTGAAAAGCAAGAGCCAGAAACAGCAAAAGAAAGAGGATCCCTGTCACTGCAATCGGATCAAATAATTTCCTCTTCACCCCTCGTAATCCTCTCCGTCCTCTTTGACACGACCCTTCATTCGCTCAATGGCATCCAGATGTTCATCCGCACGAATACGGCAGATGGCTTCAAAGATCGAGAACGTAAGCATTGATGCCAGGATAGAGGATCCGCCATAACTCACCAGTGGCAATGTCACTCCGGTCAGAGGAATAAATTGGGATCCCCCTCCGACCGTCAGAAACACCTGGAACAGAAAGGTAACTCCCATTCCGACCGTTGCCAGCTTAAAATACAAATTGCGAAGCCTGACGGCCTCCCATAAAAACATGAACAAAACCGACAGACAGATAAAGAGCAGACAGATCGCATAGATCAACCCCAGCTCTTCTCCGATCGCAGAAAAGATAAAATCGTCTTCTACAAACGGAATGGATTTAGGCATGCCTCCGAACAGACCCAGCCCAAACCATCCTCCCGCACTCATCCCAAAGAGAGACTGTGTGATCTGATAGCCGGAAGAATCGATCCTCACCCAAGGGTTATTCCACACCTCAAACCGAATCCGGACATGCGAAAAGAGCCGATAAGCAACTGCCGACGCCAGAATACCAAGGACTGCAAAACTGCACAAATACAGGTACCTTCCGGTGGCAACAAAAACCATAAAAGTATAGACAACGGCGAAAATCAATGCACTCCCTAAATCCCTTGATAAAACCAGAATCAAAACGTGAATCGCCGCAACAAATCCGGTGATCGCCACCTGGCGGAAATCCGAAGCCCTGGCTAACGCCCCTGCCAGAAAAAACACAAACAGAATCTTGACAAATTCGGAGGACTGAAAACTCAACCCTGCAATGGAAACGGATAATTTCGAACCGTATGTGGTTCTACCAAAGAGGAATACCACGCCCAGCGCCAGAATCCCGATGAGAGCATAATACCAGTAAATCCTTTCCAATACATCGTAATAATACACTGCAGTCGCAACCAGGATCCCCGCCACAAGAGAAAGAAAAATCACGAAATACTGCTTGGCTGCTTTATAGGCATCAATACGCAACAATATAGTCATCCCTGTCATCAGCAGCAATCCCATCTGATTCAGGATGAAGCGGCTGCTATTAGGCACAAGCATCCGGAAAGAGAGAAAAAGTCCAAACAGGATTGCGAGCTGTGCCGCATAATAGAAGAGATACTTAAAGTCTCCCGTCCTGGTCAGAATCTGGACAAAAAAAAGAAACTGAATGATCAAGATGAAAACCGTCTGACGAAAACAGACACCTTCTCTTCTCGTCTCGCTTCGGTACCGAAGAGCAAAGAAACTCTCCAGCGTATATAGAACAATCAAAATGGCAATCAAATATTTTGACAGCTCCGTAATGAAAATATTCACGGATCTCTTCTCTCCCGCCGCAACAAAGTGGTCTATTCAGTCGATTTGCGATATCTGCCTGTGGTATAGGCAAAAGTCTCTTCTCCGGAAGAAGGCTCTCTTCCGCTTTCTACCTCATGAAACAGACTGCAGACCCGTTCACACTCGTCTTCCCGCTCTCCTGTGAATGCAAGACGAAGGCCCGCATCCGGAAAAGATTTTCGAATGGCGAAAAGCTGTTTGTGCAGACTGGTCGGCAGGGCATTCTCTATTATATTATAACAGTATCTGCATTCACATGTCACGGGAAGTTGTCTGTCCGTCCGATCTTTCATGAAAATCCGTTCTCTATAGCACTCCCCCCTCCTGCCGGAACATCCGGAGACCGTCTTTTTCACACAGTTTGCACTGACCATCATCGGTGCATTCCCGTATACAGGAATCTCATAAGACCTTTTGGGGAAATTGCTCTTCCGTTCGAATTCCCTCGATTCGAATTCCCTCGATTCGAATTCCCTCAATGCAGCAAGCATCCGTCCCCAGTCATGAAAAGAAAGCTCGAGCGGAAGTGTAAAGGCATCCACCGGAAGGGCAAGAACTGCCCGGTGATTCCAGCAGTAAAGAGACGCATCTGCAAGCAGCATCCTCTTTCTCTGTCCTGCCTCTTTCTCTTCCTTTGCCAGCAGGTATGCCAGCTCCTCCAGATTCCGGATGACAAATCCGTCGATCGGCAGCTGCAAGAGAAAGTCCAGATCCTTAAGATCCACCTCCGTTTCCTCTCTCGTCATAAAGGGGAGAGCGGCAAAAATTTGCGGAGGCTCTTTGTAAAAGCTCCTGATGTTCTGAATCAGAGACGGGTTTTGAAGAAGGGGAAGTACCTCAATGGAAATACGATCCGCTTTCAAAGGGGAGCGCATCAGCGCAGACAGCTGTTCCTCACTCTCTACACTGACATGGAGGTTCGCTTTGCGGACGATCTCATTTCCCGCATGACAAGAAGGAAGGGGGACTTCCTTCCTCTCCACAGGTAAGGTTGGATTGTCCTTCTGCAAAAGAATCTTTTCTTCCAGAGAAGCGACCGCTCTTCTCCTCAGTTCATTCAGCGCAGCGGAAGGCAGAAACACGCCCGTGCGATTTTCTGTCAGCCCTTCTACCGTGCAGGAGATACAGTGAAAATTCGTTCCTCCCAGTTTTGTCAGGCTCCGGATCACCTGCTCTTCCTGTAGCGGCGCCTTCCTTGCTTCCTGTACCTCTTCCCCTCTGACAGAAACGAAAACTTCTTCCATCGCCCGGAGGGAACGCTCGTTCGCCACGGTTTTCAGGATCAACTCCGCAGGTTTACCGATGGTCAGGCGGGCGGTCATCTGCACTGGGATGGTCTTTTTCCCGATCAAATACAGGGAATGGATCTCCTTTAATAATTCCTCGCTGCTCCCGCTGTATCCCGGCTGCGAAAGCGTGACCATTTCTCTGCCGTTGTGGCGGTGGTAATATCCGGTTTCGATCTGGGATCTCATGTAAAGAGACGAAAGCCTCGAAAGATCCTCTTTTGCTACATGGAAAGATGCCGGATCCTCCAGGTAAAGATCAATATATTTCCGGTAAATCGCGGTCACTCCCGCCGTATATTCCGGTTTCTTCATTCGACCCTCAATTTTAAAAGAATCGATTCCGGCTTCCATCAGCTCGGGCAGAAGAGGCAGTGCACACAAGTCTTTTAAACTGAGCAGATACCCGGATTTTTCTTTGGACCTTCCCGCTTCAGAAGATTCTACAAGATGATAGGGCAGTCTGCAGGACTGCGCACATCTTCCTCTGTTCCCGCTCCTTCCGCCGATGATACTGGAAAACAGGCAAAGTCCCGAGTAACAATAACACATCGCACCATGGATAAAAGCCTCAAGGTCTACGCCGCTTCCCTCTTTCATGATCTTTAACTCTGTAAGGGAGAGTTCTCTGGCAGGCACGACCCGTACGCAGCCCAGCCGCTTTAAGAGCAAGGCTCCATATTTTCCGCTGATTGCCATCTGCGTACTGGCATGTAGTTCCAGTTCGGGAAAGTTCTCTTGTACCAGTGCCAAAACACCCAGATCCTGCACAATCACACCGTTAAGGCCTGCTCTTACATAGGGGGT
>ERZ772910.795-NODE-795-length-17486-cov-6.496070_pt1 | contig 17486 bp, 9 predicted proteins | sample MGYA00511357_ERZ772910 | MGnify/ENA primary metagenome ERZ772910 (study PRJEB29015, sample SAMEA2738096) | human oral metagenome | biome: human oral; feature: human-associated habitat; material: saliva | place: China | collected 2193 ... | reverse complement strand
CCGTGACGAGAAGAGAACTCATGCAAGGTTAAGCCACTTGTTACATACTGATGTAGTAACAGTATTTTTTCTGATTCATTGTAATGAGACATAAATTTCTACTCCTTTGTGATTGAGAAAGTGTCAACTTATTCAGTACACTACAATTGTCATTGAGTAGATAAAGAAGCATAGACTATGTTGTAAAAGCCGTGCGACTGACTCGGTGAGTAAAAAGATTTACGTAACTTTGCTGCTACGTTACTTATGCCGCAATAAATATGTACGCAAGATATTTAGCTTTCTTATTATCCTTGTTAATGCTCTCGCAAACGACAGCAGCACAGCGGCGGACAGGGGAAAAGACGCGCCCGATTTCAAAAGTCACAGAAAAAAGCGTAGATGCGGAAACGCTCATTCGCACTTATCGCTTTGATGAGGCCATTAGCAGTTTGCAGCAACAAATAGCAACGGCCAAACGTCAGAAAAAAACTACGATACAGTTGGAGCAGGCGCTAAGTCGCGCCCGTTTAGGGGCTGTAATGCTGTCGGCTACGGAGAAAGTTCGGATTATTGATAGCTTGGTCGTGGATCGGGGTAGCATACCGATCCCCCAATTGCGAAAAGGTTTGGGAAAACTACAAGCGGCGCAGACTTTGGCTGCTGCGCTTGGACTGGCGGGTAAACGTGTCGGCGAAACAGCCTATATTAACGACTGGGGCGATAGAGCCTATTTTGCTTTAGCTGATACGACGGAAAACCTGCGCTTGTATGTGGCCAATCGTTTTGGGCAGAAATGGGGGCAACCCTCACCATTGCCGGGCTTTACGCCGCAGGAGCGGAACGAAGATTTCCCTTTTATGGATCTCGATGGCGTGACCCTCTACTTCGCAGCAGATGGTGCCGAGAGTTTGGGTGGCTATGACCTCTTCCAAACACGCTATGATGCAGATGCCAAAGCGTTTTTGAAGCCCCAGAATCTGGGTATGCCTTTTAATTCGCCGGCCAACGATTTCTTGATGGTGATTGATCGGGCGAACAATATGGGTTGGTTTGTCTCCGATCGTTATCAGCCGGTCGATAAATTGTGTATTTACTCTTTCATTCCGAACGATAATCGCGAGGTTTACGATGCTTCGACGCCTAAAAATACTTTGCGCCAATTGGCTATGCTGATGCCGCTACAGCTTTCTCAGATTTCACCGGAAGAACGCCGCCAATTGGCCACTGATTATGCGAAAAGCAAACAGGATGGTAAGAGTGAAGATAAGAGTAACGTGTTTATTATCAATGATAACACGGTCTACCACTCGCTGGATGAGTTTCGTCATCCTGAAGCTCGCAAGGCGGCAAAAGAATGGTGGGATGCAACGCAACGTTTACAAGCCGTCGGTGAGCAACTCGACGGACTTCGGCGCGTTTATGCAAAGCAAAAAACGGGCGGCGAGGAAATTCTCCGCTTAGAGCAAGAGCAGACTGCACTACAGGCAAAGGCTACGGCCGCAGCAGTGCGTATGCGAGCATTGGAATTAAAATAATCTTGTTTGGGAAGAAAAAGATATGAAAAGTTATTTTGAACCTTCAGAATTGATCATCAATAGTGATGGCAGCGTATTCCACTTACATGTAAAGCCGGAGCAGTTGGCTGATAAAGTGATCTTGGTAGGCGATCCCGGTCGCGTGCCGGTGGTGGCAAACTTTTTTGATGAGAAGGAGTGCGATATCGAAAGCAGAGAATTCAGAACCATTACGGGCCGCTTTCAAGGCAAGCGCATCACGGTTGTCTCTACGGGCATCGGATGTGATAATATAGATATTGTCTTAAACGAACTCGATGCGCTGGCCAATATTGACTTTGAGACGCGCACGGTGAAACCACAATTGCGTCAATTGGAGCTTGTGCGGATTGGGACGTGCGGCGGCTTGCAACCGAATACGCCTGAGGGCACTTTTGTCGCAAGCGTGAAGAGTATAGGTTTTGATGGTCTGCTCAACTTCTATGCCGGACGCGACGAGGCTTGCGACTTGGCAATGGAGAAAGCTTTCGTGCAGCATATGGGTTGGCAAGGGGCGCAGTGTATAGCGCATCCTTATATCATCGATGCTGATAAGGAATTGATCGAGCGCGTTGCTTCAGATGATATGGTTCGTGGCGTGACGATCGCTTGCGGTGGTTTCTTCGGTCCGCAAGGGCGCGAGTTGCGCATTCCGCTTGCCGACAGCAACCAGAATGAGAAGATTATGCATTTTGAATATGACGGATTGCGCATCACAAACTTTGAAATGGAAAGCAGTGCCGTAGCCGGTCTTGCACGCTTAATGGGGCATAAGGCTATGACCTGCTGTATGGTGATCGCAAACCGCTTGGCAGGACGGGCGAACCCGAACTATAAAAACAGTATTGAGCTATTGATCGAACGCGTATTGGAACGTATATGATTCTTAATGCGTTTATTTTGATAAAGTCTGATTTTTATTTGGCAATGTAAGGGGGAGTTGTATTTTTGACGATGTGACCTGATGCAATCTTTTTACCTTAATTGCTAATCAACTAATGAGAGCAAAAGGGCAGCTGAGCAAGAAGTGCTTGGTTGCCTTTCTTTTATGTTTTCTGCAAGAAAGCGACGCACGCAATCGTGATGATGCGTGCGTCGCTTCTTTATAAAATGTGGCTATTGGTTTATAAGAAAAGCAAAGTCAAGCGATAGACGATAAATGAAACGGCATAGGCGAGGCCGGTTGTGTAACAAACAGTAAATATTGCCCACTTCCAATGCCCGGTTTCGTTTTTGATAGCAGTCACTGTTGCAATGCAGGGGAAATATAGCAGGATAAATACTAAATAAGAGAGCGCTGAGGCCGGCGAAAGTGAGCGCGCGATGGCGCTTTGTAAGTGTGTGTCGTGACCGGCAGCGGCAGCGTCACCGATTTTCTCGCCTGCATACATTACGCCCATCGTAGAGACGACGAGCTCTTTTGCACTAACGCCGGACAAGATGCCGACATTCATTCTCCAATCGAAGCCTAAGGGGGACATAATCGGACCGATGAGACGTCCCGCCTGCTCTAAGTAAGACATTTGCGGCGCTGCGGCCTCAGCAGAAGGCTGCGTCGTTTGCTGAGTGCTTGCTGTCGGTTGCGAAGATGGCGTCGGTGTTTCCGTAGGGCGGGGGAAATAGCCCAAAAACCAGATAATAATGGAAGCCACTAAGATGATATGCCCCATTTTTCGCAAATATTGGCGGCCTTTCTCCCACGTATGGCGGCCGATGCTCTTAGCGGCAGGGAGGCGATAAGGCGGTAGTTCCATCACAAAAGGTAAATCCACGCCTTTCAGCAAAACTTTACTAAACAACTTCGCCATTAAGACGGCCATCAATATGCCTAAAGCGTACAAGCCTAAGAGAACAAAAGCCGCTTGATGAGGGAAAAACGTACCAATGAGCAGAATATAAATCGGAATACGCGCCGAGCAGGACATCATAGGAATGACTAGCATTGTGATGAGTCGGCTTTTAGGATTTTCAATCGTGCGTGTGGCGATGACAGCAGGCACGTTGCAGCCAAAGCCCATAATCATCGGAATAAAACTCTTGCCGTGCAGTCCCATATGATGCATCAGCCGATCCATAATAAAGGCTGCACGCGCCATATAGCCCGAATCTTCGAGCAGAGAAATAAAAGTATAGAGAATGAGAATGTTAGGTAGGAAAACGATAACTGCTCCTACGCCGCCAATAATACCATCGACGAGCAAGTCGCGCAAAGCGCCGGCTGCCATGTTGCCGGATACAAATTCTCCGATGTGATCTACGAGCCACTGCAACCAGTCCATCGGATACTGCCCCAAAGTAAACGTTGCCTCAAACATTAAAAAGAGCAAGGCAAAGAAGATGGGGAAGCCCCAAATGCGGTGGGTCACGATGCGATCGATGCGATCCGTGAGCGTGGGTTCTTCGCTGCGTTTTGCCGGGCGAAACGTTTCGCGCAGCGCGCCTTGAATAAAACCATATTTGGCGTCAATCAGTGCCGATTCGGCCGATTCTCCCAATTCTTTTTGCAGGCGTTGTTGCTCGGCATAGCGTATAGAGATAATTTCGTCGTGGTTGGGCAGCTTGTCGATCAAGCCATCTATCTCCTTATCTCCCTCTAAGCATTTAATAGCTAAGTAACGCGTGGAATATTTGTAGCGTATCCGGTCATTGCGTTGAAAGGCTGCTTTTATTTTGTCAATGCTACTCTCCAGTTCTGCTCCATGATTGATATGAATGTGTCGAGATATTTTCGGATTATTACCTTCATAGACAGCGATAACTTTCTCAAACAATTCTTCTATCCCTCTTCCCGTGCGGCATACCGTGGGAATCATTGGCGCACCCAGTAATATGCCCAGCTTATGATGGTCCAACTGATCGCCGCGTGCCTCTAATTCGTCATACATATTCAGTGCGCAGACGAGCGGGAGGTGCATATCAATCAGTTGGGTCGTCAGGTAGAGATTTCGCTCCAGGTTCGATGCATCTATGACGTTAACAATCACGTCCGGCGTCTCTTCTATCAGTTGTTTGCGCACGTATAGTTCCTCCGGACTATAAGTTGATAGCGAGTAAGTGCCGGGGAGGTCGACTATTCTGAAATGATACGTGTTGCCGTTCTTCGCCGTGAAGTCGAAGAAGCCGTCTTTTGCTCCGACCGTTACGCCACTGTAATTGCCAACATGCTCGTGCGCCCCGCTGGCTATGTTAAACAGCGAAGTCTTGCCGCAATTCGGATTGCCAAGCAAGGCAACGTAGATCGTGCGTCGCTTCTCGTCGGCCATTTTCTCCATCTTATGCAAGAGGCGCTGTTGCAACTCGGCTTCTTCTTCGGCCGTAGGGTGGAGTGGTGTTCTGTCTTCTTTTGCCTCCTGCTGCGCTTTGGCCAAGGCCTCCTCCTCGCTGATAACCTCGATCAGGGCCGCCTCGCTGCGGCGCAAGGAAATCTTGTAGTCCATCACCTCATATTCGATAGGATCACGGAGTGGAGCGTTGAGAATGACGCGCACAGTTTTGCCTTTGATAAATCCCATCTCTACAATGCGCTTACGGAAACCGCCGTGGCCAAACACTTTGACAATGACGCCGCGCTCACCGGTATGTAGTTCGCTTAATCTCATAGTTTATTCGCTTTTTTTGCCTATAAACTGTTGATAATTCCAGTCAGAAGCTATGCAAAGTTGCATAAAAATCTCTGTATAAAGATGGCTGTAGGCTGATTTTATTTGTTAGAAAACGCTTGTAGACCAATATTTTTTTCAATGGAGGACGATACCTTCTTTTCGAAGTCCTCGTAGGTGTGGTTGGGAGTAGTGCCGGGCAGTTTGATTGCAAGAAAAGTGTCCGCCTTTAGCGCCTTTGACAGCCTTTGCTCTTGCTGATCGTTGCGAAAGAATCGGGGGCGCTGTGTACGAACAAAGCCATCTCAAACCGATATAAAATGTAGTCCTGATTTGATGAGATAAGGGCAAGGAAAACAATCGCTTAAGTCGTAAGCTGCTGCGCCAATGATCCGATTGGGGGCTTTTTTCTCGTGAGGTGAAGCAGTTTTTATCACGAGCGCAGACTCTTATCATCACGATGGTACATATTTTTCGTCACGATGAAAAAGTGAGAATACGCAGCCTTTGGCGTGAAAAATCAAAAAGTGATTTTGTGAAAATGAGAGATGAGGCCGTATTTTTTAGTTATTGTTAGTCGGAAACAAAAGTCTCTTGCGCGGCTTGGTGGGGGAATGTTTGCCGTTCAAGTCTTGTGGGTGAAAATGCTTATATGCGTGAGGTGAAAATGAAGAGGATTGGATTTTTCATCCGGCAATAGATGAGCCGATTAAGCGTAAAGCTGCTATAATAAAACTCCGGCCGACAGTTTGTCTGCTGTCGGCCGGAGTAGCTGAGGGGCGAACGAGAAATAAAGCGCTGCCCGTTGTGTTTTAGTCAGTCGTTACCAAACGTCTACACGCTTTGCTTTAGGAACAAAGAGCGGATCCTTGGACGTAATATTGAAGGCCTTGTACCATGCATCGATTTGCGGAAGCGCTGCATTGACGCGCCAGCGAGCCGGGGCGTGCGGGTCCATCTTGTTGAGCATCCTCAGTTGCTCGGGGCGAATGTTTTGTGCCCAAATTAAGCCAAACGAGAGGAAGAAGCGCTGCTCTGGCGTAAAGCCTTCAAGCGTTTCACCCTTCTTTATCTTCATCGCGTTTTGCAAGGCTTGATATGCCACGTTCAAACCGCCGTTGTCAGCGATGTTTTCACCCAAGGTGAGTTTGCCGTTGGCCATCATGCCCGGGAGCACTTCAATCTTGTTGAAGAAATCTTCCATCACTTTCGTGCGCTTTTCAAAATTCTTTTTGTCAGCTGCCGTCCACCAGTTGCGCAAGTTTCCGGTCTTGTCGAATTGTGCGCCTTGGTCGTCGAAGCCGTGCGTCATTTCGTGGCCGATAACCACACCGATCGCGCCATAGTTGGTTGCATCGTCAGCCTCCAGGTCAAAGAAAGGCGGCTGGAGAATGGCTGCCGGGAAGCAGATCTCGTTGGTTGTCGGGTTGTAGTAAGCGTTGATTGTTTGCGGTGTCATCAGCCATTCCGTTTTGTCAGTCGGCTTGTTGGCCTTGCGGCTGATGATGTCCTCCATATTAAACTCAGAGGCACGGCTAAGGTTCTCGTAGAACGACAAAGATTCGTCGATCTGCAGCGCAGAGTAGTCGCGCCAAGTATCAGGATAGCCAATCTTTACGTAGAAGTTGTTGAGCTTGTCGATAGCCTGCTCTTTGGTGGCCGGACTCATCCATTTCAGCGCTTTAATGCGCTCGCCGAGGGCAACTTGCAGGTTCTTAACCAACTCTAGCATACGCTTCTTGGCTGCTTCCGGGAAGTATTTTTCTACATACATCTTGCCGACAGCCATGCCTAATACGCTGTTGACAACGCCTACGGCACGCTTCCAGCGCGGACGGTCTTGCTGCGCACCGCTCATCGTCTTCGAATAGAAATCGAAGGATGCTGCGCGGAAGTTGTCGTCTAAGGCGTTGGCGGCATCGTCGATAACCTTGAATTCTGCATAGGCCTTGAGGTCATCCAAATTATAGTCGTTCAAAATCTTTTCTACCTCGTGGATCGGTTCGATTTGATCTACCGTAACTTCAGTAATGGTGGGGAAACCTAAAGCCAAACGGGTAGCTTCCCAATCGATGCCGGGGAAGTCTTTGAGCAACTGTGCGTATGACATTTTGTGATAGTTGGCTTCTATATCGCGCAACTTCGTAGCGCTATATGAGGCCTTAGCAATTTGCGTCTCGATTGCCATTACGGCCTGCATCTTCTTCTCTGCCGTTCCTGCGTTGTCGCCAACCATGGTGAAGAGTTGCTTCACGTAGGCCTTGTAAGCATTGCGCACCTTGACCGTCGCAGAGTCGTCGTTGAGGTAGTAGTCGCGCTCTCCTAATGAGAGGCCACCTTGGCTGATGTTGAAGAGGTTCATCGCCGCGTTACGGATGTCAGCGCCGATGCCAAAATCAAACATCATAGAGGGAGCGCCCTTGCGCACCAGTGCTGCTACGACAGCTTGGTATTCTTTTTTGTTCTGAATGCCGTGTACTTTTGCAAGCACCGGACGAATGGGGGTTACGCCTTCGCGATTGCGGCGCACGCTGTCCATTGCTAAATTGTAAAGACTACCAATTTTTTGGCCTAAAGAGCCTTTGGCGTGCTGGTGCTTAGCCAAATCTTCGATGAGTTCTCTTACTTGTGCTTGATTGTTCTCGTGGAGCTGATCAAACTGCCCGAAGCGTGTGTATTCAGGGGTGAGGGGATGCGCTTTCATCCAACCGCCAGCGGAATACTCATAAAAGTCTGTACCAGGCTTTGCGCTGAGGTCCATGTTTTGCTTGCTGATGCCTGAAATGGTCTGTTGCCCGAAAGCTGAAACAGCCATAAATGAGAACATCGGTAGCATTGTCTTAATTCTCATAATCATATATCTATTAAATGTTATTTTGATTGTATTTCTTCTAAACTAGAGGCGGCGGCCTCCCAATCGGCCATCGTCTGCTCCAACTCTTTTTGCTGTGAGGCATATTGTGAAATTAGTGCCGCGTCGGTCGCTCCTTCCGGAGTAGACATCTGCTGCTCTAAGTCTTGCAAAGTTGCTTCGATTCGTGAGATGGCCTCTTCTTTCTCTTTTACCTCTTTTTCTACTTTTCGCAACTGACGCGCTTGCTCTTTTTGCTCTTCGTAGGAGAGTTTGCCTTGTGCTTGTCGGGGCGCATCGGCGTTTGCGGCGCTTTGCGTCGGTGCAGCTTCCAAACTCTTCAAGTCTTGCAGTTCCTTCTTTTGCAAGAAGTCGTAAATGCCGCCTAAGTGTTCGTGTACAAGGCCGTCGCCAAATTCATAAACTTTCGTGACGAGACCATCCAGGAAGTCGCGGTCGTGGCTCACCAAGATTACCGTTCCGTCAAAGGCTTGTATGGCCTCTTTCAATACGTCTTTGGTGCGCATATCCAAGTGGTTGGTCGGCTCATCTAAGATTAAGAAATTTACCGGCTCAAGCAAGAGACGTATCATAGCTAATCGGCTACGTTCACCGCCCGACAGCACTTTTACCTTCTTATCTGAAGCTTCGCCGCCAAACATAAAGGCGCCGAGAATATCGCGAATCTTTAAGCGAATATCCCCTTTGGCTACGCTGTCGATCGTATCAAAAACTGTCAAGTCCTCATCTAAAAGTTGCGCTTGGTTTTGTGCATAATAACCGATGGCCACATTGTGACCGAGTTTGAGATGTCCTGTATAAGGTATCTCTCCCATGATACATTTTACTAAGGTTGATTTACCCGCGCCGTTCTTTCCTACGAATGCGACTTTCTCTCCGCGCTTCAGCGTTAGGTTGACATCGTGGAAAACGCAATGGGAACCATAATCTTTTCGCAGATCTTCGCAGATTAGCGGGTAGTCGCCGGTGCGGCTGCAAGGCGGAAACTTTAAATGTAAGCTTGAGCGATCTACTTCATCAACGACAATCGGCACAATCTTTTCCAATTGCTTGATGCGACTTTGTACTTGTACGGCTTTTGTAGGCTTATAGCGGAAGCGTTCTATGAAATCTTTGATGTCAGCAATTTCTTTTTGCTGGTTTTCATACGCTCGCAATTGCTGTTCGCGGCGCTCTTCACGTAGCCGGACAAAATCGTCATATTTTGCCTTGTAGTCAGCGATGCGTCCGCAAGAGATTTCGATCGTGCGGTTCGTGACATTATTCAAGAAAGCGCGGTCGTGACTTACCAAGACTACGGCACTCGCACTGTGTTGCAGGAATTGCTCCAGCCAGCGAATGCTTTCGATGTCCAAGTGGTTGGTCGGCTCATCTAATAATAAGATGTCCGGGCTGCGAAGCAGGATTTTTGCCAACTCTATGCGCATACGCCAGCCGCCGCTAAACTCTTTTGTCGGTCGGTTGAAGTCTTCGTGCACAAAACCCAAACCTAAAAGCGTGCGCTCCATTTGAGCACGATAATTCAAGCCGCCCATTAGCTGAAAGCGATCGTTATCGTGGGCAAAGCGTTCTACGAGTTCCAAGTAATCCTGACTCTCGTAATCATCACGCTCTGCGAGTTCTTGGTTTTCTCGTTCTATGCGCTGTTGTAGGTCGCGGATGTCGGCAAAGGCTTTCTCGGTCTCCTCAATGACTGTATGGTCATCGCTGAGCACCATTACTTGCGGCAAGTAGCCAATCGTTGCTCCTTTTTCAATGGCAACGCTTCCGCTCGACGCTTTTTGGCTGCCGGATAGAATCTTTAGCAGCGTAGACTTGCCCGCCCCGTTCTTTCCGACCAGCGCGATACGATCCTTCTTGTTTATATTAAAGCAGACGTTGGTGAATAGCGGAGTTGCACCGAACATTACTGCCAGTTGATCTACAGCTATCAAAACGATTAGTAAGCTCTGGCGATGATTACTTTGTGTTTAGCAGGTTTGCCGGAGACCATATCAATGCCCGGATTTGTTTGGTCTACATTGAAAGGAATACAGCGGATTGTGGCCTGCGTTTCTTCTTTAATTTTCGCCTCAGTTTCTTCAGTTCCATCCCAAGGACAAAGGAAGAAGCCTCCATCTTTTACGCGCTTCTTAAAGTCGTCGTAGTTGTCGCAGGGGAAGATGCGCTCATCGCGGAATTTTGAAGCCTTATGAAACATATGCTGCTGAATCTCTTCCAAGAGTTTCTCTACATATTCTTCGATACCTTCAACCTGCAAGGTCTCTTTTTCGAGTGTATCGCGGCGCATCAATTCGATGGTCCCGTTTTGCAGGTCGCGCCCGCCCATAACCAAGCGCACCGGTACGCCCTTTAATTCGTAGTCGGCAAACTTAAAGCCCGGGCGTTTATTGTCGGCGTTGTCATATTTTACACGGATTCCTTTGCCGCGAAGCGTTGAAGCGATTGCCTCCAAGCGCTCATTAAGCTGCTGCAGTTCTTCAGTATTCTTATATATAGGTACGATGACTACTTGAATCGGAGCAAGGAGAGGTGGAAGCACGAGTCCATTGTCGTCAGAGTGCGTCATAATCAAAGCACCCATCATACGAGTTGATACGCCGAAACTTGTAGCCCACGGGTATTGCAACTGATTGTCTTTATCGACATATTGTACGCCAAAAGCCTTCGCAAAGTTTTGCCCTAAGAAGTGACTCGTGCCGTTTTGCAGGGCCTTGCCATCTTGCATCATCGCCTCAATTGTGTACGTCTGCACGGCGCCCGCAAAGCGTTCAGTGGCGCTCTTCATTCCGCGTACTACGGGGACAGCCATGACATTTTCTACACAGTCAGCATAGACGTCAAGCATCTGTCGTGCGCGTTGATCTGCCTCTTCGCACGTAGCGTGGGCGGTATGCCCTTCTTGCCAAAGAAACTCTGATGTGCGCAAGAACAAGCGTGTGCGCATCTCCCAACGCATAACGTTACACCACTGGTTGCAAATGACGGGCAGATCTCGCCATGAATGAATCCATTTGCGGTACGTGTTCCAAAACATCGTCTCAGATGTGGGGCGTATGATCAACTCTTCGTCGAGTTTAGCCTCGGGATCTACCACGACGCCCGTCTTCTCAGCGTTCGTCTTCAAGCGATAGTGCGTCACGACGGCACACTCCTTGGCGAAGCCCTCAACGTGTTCGGCCTCTTTTGAGAGGAAAGATTTCGGAATCAATAATGGGAAGTATACATTCTGCACCCCCACTTCCTTAAAGCGCGCGTCCATACTCTGTTGAATGCGTTCCCAAATTGCATAGCCGTAAGGTTTAATTACCATACAACCGCGTACGTCCGATTGCTCTGCCAATTCGGCCTTTACAACCAATTCGTTATACCAGCGGGAGTAATCCACACTTCTCTTCGTCAGATCTTTGAGTTCTTTCGCCATTGATTCTTTCTAATTTATTTTGACCGCGAAGTTAGCAATTTCCATTCATATAAGGCGTTTCTAAGGTTTATTCTGCACAAAAACCGCTGTAAAAGTGTTCTGAAAGGCTATAAAAAATAAAGAGACTTGATTATTTGTTTGTCAAATTTGCTTCTAACTCTCCTTTGTCCTATCTTTGCTGCCTGTTTAATAGAAAAAGATATGGAAATGAAGATGAAAGTTTCAGTTTTCTGTTTATGTGCAGCGCTCCTATTTAGCGGCTGTGATATGTCAAACAAGGCCAAGGGCGGGCTTATCGGCGGCGGCGGCGGAGCAGCGCTTGGTGCAATCATCGGCGGTATTGCCGGTAAAGGTAAAGGTGCGGCTATTGGTGGCGCTATCGGTGCTGCAGTAGGTGCAGGGGCCGGTGTTTTGATCGGCAACAAAATGGATAAGGCCCGCGAGGCTGCTCGCAAAGCCAACGCGGAAGCCGAAGTGATCAAGGACGAAAAGACCGGACTCACTTACGTTAAGGTTACTTTCCCCTCTGGACTTCTATTCCAAACGGGGCAAGACGTTTTAAGCACTTCAGCTCGCAACGACTTGGCTACATTTGCTAAGAATCTTACTTCTGATATGGATCTCTATGTTTATGGGTATACTGACAACCAAGGATGGCGTGGCGCTTCAGCTTCAGAGAGTATGAACAAGAATCAAGTGCTTTCGGAGCAACGTGCCAATAGCGTAAGCAGTTACCTGCGCTCCAATGGTATCTCATCTGCACAAATGAAGGAGGTCAAAGGCTTCGGCGAGAGTAACCCCGTAGCCTCTAACGATTCGAGCGCGGGACGCGAACAAAACCGTCGTGTTGAAGTTTACGTAATGCCGAGTAAAGAAATGATTAAGAACGCCAAGGCGGAAGCCGGCGAATGATGTTTACATATAGTATATAATAGTAGGATGGAGGCAGCACTTTGTGTTGTCTCCGTTTTTTTAGATTGTGAAATATTGTAGTGTACCGAATAAGTTGACACCTTTAAAATCTAAACGGAGTAAAAACTTATATTGCTGTCCGATAAACGTCAAAAAGAGTAGGAAAGCAAGAATAAAAAATCGATCGCTTGGCCACTTTCGCAACAATCCGCCCGATTGCGCCAACAGAACTTAGGCTTTCGAACACGAAAAGGCGAACGCGATCTTTTTTATCACGAGAAAAAAAGCGTACCATCACGAGAAGAAGATCGTATCATCACGAGAGGAAAGTCGTACGCACACGAGGAGAAACCAAATAATGACGAAGGAATCGAGCGCACTTTAAGACAAAGGCGGCTAAAAACAGGCCGCGGCGCGTGAGATTCAAACAATATTTCTTCCCACTTAAAAGCAATATTTTTTTAATTATAACCTCCAAGCGCAAGTGCCTCATCGAAGTTTATTATGACCCGATTTTGCGCAAAAAAATCCCGACAAACGAGTCCGACCAAAACGCCGGGAGCCCTGCAAACGCGGCAAATGTAGACAAAATAGCGCCCGTATTGAGTACCACCCGGCCTTACAAAAAGAACACAGATATAAAGTCCGACGCCTGCACCGCAAACAAGTAAACATATTCATTTTTAACTTTTTATATTTGTTTGCTATGTTCATCATCCTTATCTTTGCACCGCTTTTTTTGAGCAGAGATAGTAAGCCCACAAAGCAGACTGCACAAGTATTTCGATGTAAACGCCAACGCCAAGAACCGGCTTTCACACTACAGAGAACTATATGCGCCCAAAGTATACCTACAAGGCATGTACAAGCCCTGTTTCGGGCCGCAGTCGTTTTACAGGCTATTAATATTTAGATAAAAACAAAACTTAATTAGAGGAATGAGATCAATTCATTTTCGACAGACCGCGCACAAAGGAATAGTAGCACTCCTACTCCTCTTTGTTAGCAGCCTCACAGCGTGGGCGCAAATGGTAACCATTAGTCCGCAGAGCGGAAAAATCATTTCGGCAAAGACGAAGAATACTCATGCCACAGAAGGAGGTTTTGGCGCGGGTTTTGGCGCAATGTGGAAGCACAACCAGCTTCAGCTGACCTACACTACATCCGACAATCCAAAGTTTTCTTCGGCCGGTGTATTTAGCAATCACACTTGCGACATCTATGCTTACAGCCGTTCAGGAAATGCCGCGGACGAGCGTATTATTCTAATCGCTGGTCTCTATAATGTCTATAGCAACATTTCACTTCCCAAAGGCTATCGAATCACCAAATACGAGATTACGATAAAGAACAACTTAACGCTTGCCCAAGATGGTGCTGTGGTTGGCAACAAATCTGGACAGGCTTGGGCTTCAACGCCACTTACTTTAACGCATTCTAGGACTTGGAAGTTTGGCGAAGTCGCTAAAGACAAGGTTCCAAATGACTCCCCAACAGGGACTGAGCCCACTTGGCTTCCTGGACTTACGCCTATTTCTATCACCCCATCTACCCCCGTCAATGAAATTCCCTACACCATAACTCGCGGAAACGGAACAACTGACGATTTGGGCAGCGACCTCTACTTTTGCTTTCATGGAAATGGGGTTAGCAAATTAGCCGCTATCACTATCGAATCTATCAAGATTTGGTTTGCGCCAGACATTAAGTTCTCCGTACCTTTATCCGCAACAAATAGTATTGACGAGAAAGTATCGCTTACGGAGAATGAGTTTACCATTGGCCGATTGGACATTGATGCTATCAAACAAAGAACGAAAGGCACAAAGAAATTCTATGCATACGATCAGGAGAATCTTTCAGACGCATTGGCTTCGGTGAAGCTTTATCAAGAAGGCGCCGTGAACAATGGCACTTGGGATAAAGCAAAGGGGGAAAAGACGATAGCATCCATGCGCGTTGATAACACCACGTGGACATCGTTTATGAATGGCACGTATTATGCGGAAGCTCCGACGATGATAAACATGAAGAAGACAGAAGAAAACTCTTCATACACCGTACCTGCCGGTTATCGCATCGTAGGCGCCAAGTTCACGGCTTCTCCGGGTAAAGCACAATCGGGCAGCACCTCAAATGGTTTTTATATAACCTCAACCGAAGGAAGTACCACGTACTATCTTAATTATAGCTATGCCCCATACGTAGCTTGGTCTACTACGGCCTCTTCTGTATGGAAACAAGACGGCTATGGCAGAATCTATACGAAGGTTGGCGGCTACAATTACTATCTTTATAACTATAATGGCACCGTATATGTTTATACAAACAATTATAGCTATTGGAAATTCCTCAGCGATGGAGATCTCGTAGAAGCTCGCACGTATTATCCGGTTCGCAAATCAGGAAATGTTACGCAGGTAAGCTATTGGACGGCACAAGGATCAACCCCCGTTAAGAGCCAAGCAACGCAAGCAGGCTACACGCCGCAAAGCTACACGGTAACGATTTATGGCAAGAATGGTACCGACGTGGCACAAACGCTGAACATTGCGCCGAGCCTTGGCCAACAGACGTATGAATTGACGGGTTTGAACAACGACGCCGTAAAGTTTAGCATCTCCGGCTTGCCCGCAGCAACGGAAGCGACCAACCCGGCACTGATGAATGTAGAAGTAATCTTAGAGCCGCTCAACCCCTTCATCAGCAATGTAAACGTAGTCTGCAAAGGCAAGAATAGCGAAGAGATCACACGTACATTTACTTCTACCGACTTCCAACTCGGTGGTGAGAAGTTTGTCTATAAAGTGCCTAAAGGCTTCGCCCATCCGGAGTCGGTTCAATTCTCCTTCCGCAATCTGCAATCTAAGTATGCCGATGATACGTATGCTAATTGTACGAATATGCCAAAAGGCAACTCTCGCTACAACTTCGCAGCATCTACTTATTACAACTTAGTGAATGACGACTTGTATGCTAATAAAGACGTTGTTGCCGACCACACTTACGCCGATAAGATTGACGTAGAAGTAGTCGGAAACATTCCGTTCAAGTTCAACAATATGGATGAACTGAGCAATACCAGCACGAGTACCGTCAAACGATACCTTACGGAGCAACTATTTACAGCAGCTGCTTATGCAAGTATGACGGGAGATGTGACCATCTACAACAACGGAACGCCGACGACGAGCAGCAATGTACCGGCAACGTTCAGCGCCGATCAAGCTAAGCTCAAAGACTTGCAACGCAAGAATATGTATCTCTTTACGACAGACGAGACGCGCTACAACATTGCGCCGACTACGAAGGAGATGCACCGCGCCTTTGCTTACTATAAGACGACCATCGAGTTGCAACTGGCAGACTACACGCCGAAAGTAACTTGGAAGAAGATTTACGATAAGACGGATTACTACAAGAGCAGCGCCGACAAGGACAATACTGAGGCAATGTACGGCGCAGTCATTACGACGTCTGAGAACGCAGGTTATGACAATACCTCGCAGAACGCAACCACGACAACGGGTACAGCGTCGGCCGAGACCTTTGGCTACCTCACATTAAACCAGATCAAGAACGCGATGACCAATGCGCTCTCATCTACAGATCCGGAAGCACCGAGCAGTTTGTCGCAGGTACTTTATGTAGACAACTCTCAATTGTATACGATTGTGGCGCAATCTGACACGGAGACCTCACCACTCTCATCAGCCGACTTTAGACAAGATTTGGCGAAGAATGCTATTGTCTATCTGCCCTTCCGCGCAACGGCGCAGATGACGACAAACAATATGGGTATTAACGATAGCCCCGGGAGCACAAGCTTTACAGCTACGCAAAACTTCCTACTCGAAGATCGCAACCCCTTCTTTGCTCCTTACGATATACAGTTGGCAGCAGGCAACTATGCTACTTACCAACGCAAGTATACGCAAGCCGGTTTTGGCGCTACGGCTTATTCAACCATCGTATTGCCTTACAGCCTCTCTGTAGCAGCTGACGGCCTCCACGATGGCAACAACGGCGAGCTCTCTAAGTTTAAGGTATACACGATGAAGCCTAATGGATTCTCATACAATGGTAACCCTGAACGCGCCGGCTTCGACTATAATAGTCCGACGGCAATGTTTAGCAACTTGACGAGCGATACGGAAGCAAACACGCCTTATCTGGTTTCGCTCCCCTACGATCCATCAAACGCAACCGTCTTTGAAGCACGTCAAGATGCAGCGCTCATCAAAGCTACTCCAACCCACAGCGGACACGGATTTGTGAAAGGAACAATGGTTGCCAGCCAATATAATGGCACAGCATCGCAGTTTACCAACTACTACACATATAGTGGTAGCCAAGTGGCGAATGATGGCAGCGGCGATAAGATCTTCTACTTCTCTATCAACAGATTCTTGGCCGTTAAGAACTCGAAGAACCCCATCATCTATATCTATCCTTTCAGATCGGTATATGAGTTTGGCTCAACCTCTCAACTTCTGGCAAGATACTTGGCGATGTTTAACATTGCTTTAGACGACAACGCCGGAGAGACAACGGGCATCACGCCTGTTCAAGAGAAAGCCACTTTGGCCGTCACTACTGCGCGCCAAAGCATTATTGCCACGGCCTCGCAAGACACCCGCTTGACCATCTACTCCGTAGCCGGCCAGCTCATAAGTCAGTCGCAGGTAAAAGCCGGAGAGACGCGTGTATTCAGCATACCCTCAGGAGTCTATATTGTTAACGGGAAAAAGATAACTGTAGAATAACGAAAAAATGGAAAGATATATTAAACCAGAAATAAGCCTCATTCAGGTAGAGACACCTGCGCTTTTGACGCTTTCTGATCCTGACCACGCTGAATGTCCACCATTCGTAGGTTTCCGGGCCAAAGAGACATATTACGAAGTGGAGGAAGAAGAAGAGGAAATGGAAGAATAGCCTCGAGCACCTTCTTGAGCTATTGAGACTCATAAACAAACTATGGCCTCAACAGGTAATTATAAAAAAGAGTTCGGTACTAAACCGAACTCTTTTTTTGTTATCTTACTCAAGCTGCTAGTTGGCCCTATGGAGAAAGCGTTTATACATTTAACAAGGTATCTTCATCCTTCCCTAAGATCGGCTTTAGCACTCTTATCTTGAAT
>ERZ772910.791-NODE-791-length-17518-cov-15.621371_pt1 | contig 17518 bp, 13 predicted proteins | sample MGYA00511357_ERZ772910 | MGnify/ENA primary metagenome ERZ772910 (study PRJEB29015, sample SAMEA2738096) | human oral metagenome | biome: human oral; feature: human-associated habitat; material: saliva | place: China | collected 2193 ... | reverse complement strand
TTACCGTAGCATCGCCACCTTCAAGCTCAGTTTTATCAGCGTATTCGAAACCATATTCTTTAGGATCGAATTCGTAGCTTGTGAAAGTACCATTATTAATTTCGCATACATACGTTTTGTTGGTCGCTGTAATCTCATCGAGACCGTCGAAGCCGTGTACAACCGCACCACGTTTAACGCCAAGATTAGCCAATACGCGAGCCAATGGTTCTACTAAGGATTTATCGTACACGCCCATCAACTCCACAGTTGCGCCTGCAGGGTTTGCCAAAGGGCCAAGGATGTTGAACACAGTACGAACGCCTAGCGCCTTACGTACAGGACCTGCATATTTCATAGCTTGATGATACACAGGGGCAAACATGAAGCACATATTTGCTTTATTGAGAACTGCCTCGTTTTGTTCGCCATTAAGCTCTAATTTAGCACCTAATGCTTCGATCAAATCAGCAGCACCACATTTACTAGATACACTGCGGTTACCATGTTTCGCTACAGGAATACCTGCGGCAGAAATGATAAAGCCAGATGTGGTAGAAATGTTGAACGTATTGGCCTCATCACCGCCAGTACCTACGATTTCCACAACAGTACCTTCATGAGGAACTGAACCAGCCTTCTCACGCATAACCTCAGCAAAAGCCGTAACCTCATCTACAGTAGGGCCTTTTGCGGCAAGAGCACACAAGAAACCTGCCATAGGCACCTCGGCTACATCGCCGCTCATAATCTTATTCATTGTATCTTTAGCAAGGTCGTAGGATAAATCTTGACCGTGCGTTACTGCATATAATGCGTCTTTAATCATTTATATCTCCTTACTTGTTGTTCATTTTTATTGTATTCAATGCGATGGTAGGGCATATATTTGCATTCATATTACATGTGATTCACGTGGACCTATGCCCTCCACTGGCCGGGTCTGACTTCGGCCTGCGGCCTTCGCAGGGCCAAAGTCGGGCCTAGAACCCCGTGAACTCACATAAACACTATAATATTTAATCATTTATATGCCCTACCCACATTCATAACCAATATAAAAATGAACAACAATTCAATATATATTAAATGATCCTGCGCATTATATGGAGTAATGCACTGGTCATTTCTTTACTGAGAAGTGGGAATGGTGGTGCTATGCACCACCTTTTCTTAGATAAAGGGTTCTGATTCGCATATTTCTTTAGAAAATATAGCTACTGTTCGATATATGTATTGTAGAGGGGCTATTTATTAGGTATTACCATGTTTAAGTTGGCAGGAAATAAGGTCTTAAGGAACGACTTGGCGGCCCCGCGTAGTGGGGCGGTGGCCACTTGGAGTTCCGATAGACCTTATTTTCGCTCTATCATTCTAAGGCTTATAAATAGCCCCTCAAATACAAAACAGTGGTTATTTTTCTAAGAAATTGCGAATCATTTGTTCCCCGTTTGGCGTCATGATGGATTCCGGATGGAATTGCACGCCGTAGATTGGGTAGTCTTTGTGTTCTACGCTCATTACTTCGCCGTCGTCTGTAACGGATGTAACAATGAGTTCGCTTGGAATTGTTTCGTCTACAATCGCCAAGGAGTGGTATCTAGCTACTTCAAATTGTTCTGGTACGCCTTTAAGGATTTTGGATGGGTGTACTTGTTTAGCTACGCTTTGTTTGCCGTGCATAACTTGTTTTGCGTAAGATACGGTGCCACCGAATACTTCGCCGATGGCTTGGTGACCGAGGCATACGCCGAGAATTGGGAATTCACCTTTGCATTCGCGCAATAGGTCTTCGTATACGCCCGCATCAGCTGGTCTGCCAGGTCCTGGTGAAAGTATCACATAGTCTGGTTTCAAAGCGCGGATTTCTTCAACTGTTAATTCATCGCTGCGGATGACTTTAATATCTGGATCGATAGAGCCTACTAATTGGTATAAATTAAAGGAGAAGCTATCGTAATTATCTATAAGGAGTACCATTATTCTACCTCCTGTGCATCTGTAATTGCGGAAATCATGGATTGGCCTTTGATCAAGGTTTCGTTATATTCACTAGCAGGTACGCTATCTCGAACGATACCAGCGCCAGCTCGAACATAAACCTTGCCGCCTTTATTCATAGCCATGCGGATGCCGATACATACGTCCATGTTACCAGAGAAATCGATGTAACCTACGGCACCACCGTATACGCCGCGTGGGCTTTTTTCAAGTTCGTGTAAAATTTCAATAGCACGAATCTTAGGTGCCCCAGACAATGTGCCTGCTGGCAATGTAGCACCGATGGCATCGAGGGCATCTTTACCATCTTGAATGTCACCGCTTACAGTAGATGTAATGTGAATAACATGGGAGAAACGTTGCAACATATGTAACGCCTCTACTTTTACGGAACCAAATTTAGAAATTTTACCTAAATCGTTACGGCCAAGGTCAACGAGCATGTTATGTTCAGCCAACTCTTTTTCGTCATTAATGAGTTTTTCTTCAATAGCCAGGTCCTCTGCTTCGTTTTTACCACGACGCATGGTGCCTGCAATTGGGAAGGTGTACATTTTACCATCTGTTAGCTTTACCAATGTTTCTGGAGACGCCCCTGTAAGCTCTACATCGCCACCAGATAAGTAGAACATGTATGGAGATGGGTTTAAGGTACGCAATACGCGGTATGCATTTAACAAGCTGCCCTCAAACTCAGCTTCACGGCGATTAGATACAACACATTGGAAGATATCCCCTTCCTTGATGTAATGTTGTGTCTTTTTAACAACTGCTTCAAACTCATCCTTTGTAAACTCAGAGGTAAACTCTGTTTTAAGAATGCCTTTTGGAATATTAGCCTCTATGCCGTTTACTACGAGATCAGCTAATGCTTTCAACTCAAGCTCAGCCTTGTTGTAGTTCCGTTCCAAATCGTTTGTGCTGATGTTAGCAATCAAATAGATTTTATTTTTGTAATGGTCGAATGCAATAACCTTATCAAAGAGCATAAGGTCTACATCGTTTACCATAGCAGAGTCATCATCTGGCGTTGGGAAGTCCAATGTTGGCTCGATGTAGCGGATGTATTCACAAGCAAAGTAGCCTACAAAGCCACCTGTAAAGGTTGGTAGTTCTTCTAAGCGTGGGCTTTTATATTGGCTCAAAATATTGCGAATTTCTGCAGCTGGGTCAGAGCATTCAAAAGTACGTGTTGTACCGTCTTTGATAGTCATTGTATGGTTTTTGCAGAAAAGCTCAATCTTAGGATCATAGCCCAAGAAGGAGTAACGGCCCCAATGATTACTATTATCCGCACTTTCAAGCAAGTACGTATGACTGCTCACTTGTTTTAATGCTTTCAACACACTAATTGGTGTGCGTACGTCGGATAAAATTTCCATATATACAGGTACGATATCGTAGCCCGGTGCGATAGCTTTCACACGGTCAAGACTAGGGAAAATCATGAGAACCTCCATCTGGCATTTGCCAATAAAAAACTCGCCCATGACAATGTAACGTCAAGGACGAGTCTATAGTTCTATTCTTATACAATTATTAGAAAATACTTGTATTATGCTATAAATCGCGGTACCACCTTGTTTGAATGCAGTGCATTCCCCTTTCGCAGGATACTAACATATCCCTCACGACTAACGCTCGTGTGACGTCGCACCATACTAGGAATGAAAGTTCATTCTTTTCCATGCGCCCTCGGTGGTCCATTTAATAAGCTGCGTACTACGGGTTCTCAGCTAATCCCGCTCTCTGTGAGTGCATTTCCTATTTTTATCTCCACCTCATCGGTTTCTTTAGGCGAGTATAAAATTATAATCTGATTATAATGTTTCTATAGAATGAAAGTCAAGGAAAATCTTAACTTTCCAAAAGATATATAAATACAATCAATATAAACTCATATAAATAAACAATAGCACTATAAGACTCAAAAATACGATCATCACAAGGCTATTCTTATAATCCTTGGATACTTTCTTTTGAGCAATCTGTAGTATTCGACTTACAATAAAAGAAATGCCAGCAATCATCATAAATCTAAACGAAATTTCCGTTAAACCTTCAATACAATAATAAGTAAATGCAACAATAATCAATAAAGAACTACATATACAGACCCATTTATATAAATTGGGAAATAGCATAAATTCTCGCCTAGCTGCTTCACGCTCAGAAAGTTGCTTGCCCATAACATACTTATAATACCCTCTACAATTAAGTATTATCATAGCAAATGCGGCAATTATCATATCAAAATTAACATTTCTCATATTCATCCCTTTTATTGTTATATCATATCCAGTTTTCTATCTATTCTAATATAAATAATTAAAATTGAATATATTATTCCTCAAGCAATTGATAATTTATATTGTTTTCCCCTAAACACTAATAGTATACTGAAATTACATATGTTATCAGCTTCTACTGATTATTATGCGGAGGAGAGAGCATGAGTTTTTATTTTACTGATCAAATACAGCAGTCTTTCAATAAAATATTCCATCAATGTAATAAAGATATCGCTTGGGCGGGCAAAGCTGAGCTTGAGACCCTTGTGAAATTAGACGAGGAAGGCCAAAAGATTCCAGGTATTGGCGATGTATACGCTATTTTGGCGCGCGTTTATTCTGGCCCTCAGTTCACGTGGATTGAAGCAGGCTTTCCTGAGGATGACACAAAAGCATATAGTTATTTACATACGGCTATTCGCAAAGGCAGTGCCATCGCCATTTTACAGGCTATGCGTACCTCAGGAGCCCTGACACCAACCATTGAAAAAGAGTTGCCTATGACGAAGGATGAAGCATTTCAGCGCGTCTATGAGGGCGCCCAAAAGGGTTGTTCCTACTGTGCCTACGCCATTGCCAATGTATATCAATGGGGGGATTACCACATCTTACCATCGGCTAAAAAGGTGGCTAATGAAGGTGAACCATCTGGCTTTGTCCGTTTCTTAAAAGGCTTATTTGTACAAGCAGATCAACGTAGATTAGCCAATAAAGTAAATGCTATTGCTCAGCAATGGTTGCGTAAATCCGCCGAGGCAGGCCTTGTTATTGCATACCGCAACTTACGCATCACCTATGTAGAGCAAGACAATAGAAAAATGGAAGAACAAGTCATTTTTGAAGGTGCTAAAGCGGGTTTGCCGCTCATGATGTATTTAGCAGGCGATATTTGTAAATCTCGCGGGGAGCACGAACGAGCTCTCGAATATTTTGAGCGCGGCGCCGCCATGAATAATGGCATGTGTTTGCGTGAAGCTGCCGAGTACTATGCAAAACCACATTTGTCTAACAAAAAAATCCCTCAGGATATTCAAAAGGCCCTCAGATACTACGAGCGTGCTGCTATAAGCCCAGATTATTTAGACTTTAACGACCACGCCTATGTTACAATGCAAGCCATCATTATTCGCACATTGAATATCGATGGTCAGTCCCAAGACTGGTCTCGCATTGCTCACTTATTACAACAACCAGCCATTTACACTCTCGATGCTATTTGGCCATATCTCGCTTATGTATTTACTTTCAAAAAAGGTAATGCCCCTGCAATAAGAACCGCCATAGAGTGCGTTAATCAGGCTAGCAAATGTTTCGATAGATACGGTAGTTATGACTATGCGGACCATCTATGGCAATTGGCCGCCGGCTATTGCTACGAAATTGGTGCCATTACAAAAGAACCTGATTTAGATCAAGCCGTTACATTCTACGAGCATGCTCGTGAAAGCATCAGACGTATTAACACAAGAAACGATAATTGGTTAGGTACTGGTGAGCCCTTGGTAATTCCTGATGAAGCGTCTGAACGATTAGAAGCCTTTGAACTCGTTAATGGACACTATCAGTACAAAGAAGGCGTAAAAGAATCTTCTACAACTTGTAATCCTATGCCACCTGCATGGCCTCAAAACTCTGTTGATGTATTAGAAATCTTCGAGGACTCTACTACTGGTTGGCGCACTAATAAATACGACTGGGCATTCATCCAGCGTGAATGGGATACACAAAAATACCTCAGTTTTATCATCTATGATAATCGTCAATCCATAGAAAACGTCATTTACGATGTGTACAGCATTGTCATGTTCCACAATGAAGATAAAAACTCTTGTACAATCTATCTATACGGCTACCTTGAGGCTACTGACGAACGAGATGAAAATTCGGAGCCTACAGTATATGAAATCAGATACTTTAAAGAAATGTCCATTCCTGAAGGGCTCTCTTTAATTAAAGAATTCTATGATCATGCTACATTGCCTATTATTGATGAAAGTTGGGAGAAACAGTACAAAAATACTACGCCTCCACGGGAATATGTATTAACTTGCGACAACGATATTTTCTACCTAAATCAATATGAACTTTCTAATCAAATGATTAAGGATGCCTTAGAAGGCGTAGCCAATGGCAAGTATGATATCATCGCAGTTCGCCCATCTAACCTCGACGATCCAGGTATTAGTTACTTCATCGAGCGTGGAAAAGGTAAAAACTTACACATTAGCCTCTATATCACTATAGAAGACGAAGTAGAAGACGACATCGTATATGGCTTTGAACGAGACTCTAGCAACTTAACCTCCATTAACTACTGGATCCAAGAATCTATAACAAGCAATAAACTGCCGGACTTAAGCGATTGGGAAGAAATTAAAAAGAAAAAAAATTAATAATTATTTCGTAAAAACTAAAGGAGGGATACTTTGGAAACGTGGAAACGAACGGTGTACATTAGTTTACTATGCGTATTCTGTACATCCTTTGGGGTAAGTCAACTAGCACCTATTCTCCCCTTATATTTTCATGATTTAGGCGTTAAAACTCCAGAGGCAATGTCCCTCTGGTCAGGTTTAGCTACAGGTGCAACCTATTTAATCGTATGCTTAGCGGCCCCATTTTGGGGCCGTGTAGCGGATAAAAAAGGTCGCAAAATTACCTTAATACGTTCAAGCTTTGGCATGGCTTTATGTAATCTATTGCTCGCCTTCCAAACCACACCTGAAGGGGTTGTTCTTATTCGCCTCGTTCAAGGTCTTGTCAGTGGATTTTACACGGCTACAATAACCCTTATAGCTTCTGAAACGCCGCTCGATCGAACAGGCTGGGCTTTAGGACTTTTAGCTTCTGCTAATCTAACTGGCTCTCTAATTGGTCCGCTAATTGGTGGCTACTTAGCAGATATAATTGGTATCAGAAATGACTTTATCCTCGTCGGTATTCTTATGGGTATAGCGGGTTTACTAGCAACTATTTTCATCCATGAAGACTATCAGCCAAAAGCAAACGTAGAAAAATTGACACTTTCAAAATTGAAAGAGAAAATACCGGAATTTAACAGTATCGTCGCTTTATGTATCGCTTCCTTTATTTACGCTATATGTATTATGTCCTTACAGCCTGTTATTTCCATATATATCAAGGGCATTGTACCAAGCAACACCGGAAATGTAGCATTTATTGCAGGTGCTGTATTCTCTGCCATGGGGATTGCTCAACTAATTAGTAGTTCTCCGCTTGGCAAGCTAGTAGATAAAATTGGACCTCGTAAGGTTTTAATGGTATCTCTCATCTATGTAGGCATACTAAACATTCCTCAAGCCTATGTATCCGATGTATATCAACTGGCAATCATTCGATTCTTACAAGGTTTTGGTTTAGGTGGCATGTTACCCGCTTTAAATACCTATCTCTCCTCTAAAACACCTCGTGAATTCACAGGGCAAGTCTTCTCCTATAATCAATCAAGCTTATTCCTGGGTTATTTCTTAGGTTCTATTGGCGGTGCAAGCCTGATGGCATGGCTTGGCTTCACAACCTTATTCTGGGCCAGTGGCGGATTGTTTCTCGTCTCCGCACTATGGATTGGCTTAAAACTCAAATAATCTATTCACAATACAAGAAAACCCTTCTATCTATATGATTGGTGAAAGTTAACTTCTAGTGAAGATAACTCGATCCACTCAATAGTAGAAGGGTTTTCTTTTTATTTACATATCTAACTAACCATTTTAGTATCTAAGTAATGGTCTTATTTTATAAGCTCATATAATTACTATACCTATACAATTAATACAGTTAAAGTTTTAAGGACCTACAAAATTATAGTAACAATAGCATAATCACAACTGTAGCAATGATACATGGTACAGCGTTGCGTTTTGCCATTTCCATAGGATTGATGCCTGCAATACCAGCGACGATAATACCTGCACCTGCTACAGGACTCATACTACGACCGATACCTGCACCGATTTGTGCCATGGAGCCAAGTTCTATAATACCGTACCCGAAGTCTGCTGCATGCGGTGTTACGGCGCCATTAAAGGCAAGGGCTGCCGCATTACCAGAACCAGAGATAACAGCCAACAAGAACGGACCAAAGGCCGCACCGATTTGAGCGATTTGTTGAGAGTTCTTCATGCCATCAATGAGGGCACTAGTAAGACCGATAAGTTGCATACCAGCTGTGAAACATGCTGCAGCAGCCATAAGACCTACTACATCACACATACCATCGCCAGTACCGCGGAAGAACTTCTTCACCGCTTCTGTTACATTAGGGCGAACCGCTACGATACCAATGGCTGTACCGATGAGCATAGATACAGGAACGGAAACCTCAGGAATCACTGCCACTTGTTTACTGCCCAATACAAGCAATACAAGTGGAATAATAGGGATAATAGCATAAAGATAATTTACTTTAAACTCTTTGCCTTCCTCAGTAGTATCATGTTTCATTACATACCCTGTATGCTCTTTTTTAACAATAGCTACGATGTTCAGTAAGATGGCAGCTACTACGATGCCAATCATGGCTTGCATAGAGAAGCTTGCAATAACTGTCATTACATCTACACCCGCTAGCTGTGCTACTTGAGGGTTAAACATAAGGCCTGGGCTCAAGGAGCTACCCCAGGTACCTAAGAAGATAGCAGAACCTGCCATTGCTGGATGTACACCAGAGCGAATAAGCGCTGGGATTAATAGAGCGCCTACCGCCGCCGCACAGCCTGCCGCTGTAGGCAACGCAATGTTGATTAAGAACGTAATAATAACTGCGCCAGGGATGATGATCTTAGTCATCTTCTTGAGGCCAGCAGAGATGAAATACACCATATGTTCTGTACATTTTGTGTATTCCATAACATAACTAAAACCAAGAACAGTACAAATCGTCGGCACAAGACCTGGGTTCGTAAGCTCTTTTACAAAGGCTGTCGTACCAGCCCCTAATTGACCGCCAATAAAGCACATCAAAAGGCCCGACAATAATAACACTAGCCGCGTTTCATACTGTTTAATAATAGCGATAAAGGTCGCTATTACGATAACAATACCTGCAATAACCATATTCTATTCTCTCCTATATGTAAAAACAGTAGAAACAGGCTAAATCATTTCTACTGTTTATACACGAAACATCTCACAAAATCATGCACACACTATACAAGTTTTGTGTCTTCCAAACTTAGCTTTCTAAGCACTTTATCAAGGACTTCTGCGCCCGTTACAATATCATCCATTTCAGCGAATTCCGCTGGATTGTGACTGATCCCATCAAGGCATGGAATAAAGATCATTCCCGTTGGCACATCATCCGCCCAGTGCATGGCATCGTGACCAGCACCGCTCGGCAGAGCCATATATTCTACGCCTAATGATGTAACAACCTCTTCGATTTCTCTAATCATAGCAGGATGCATCGCTACCGGATGATCTTGTGCAACAGGTTGAATTGTATAGGATAAGCCCCGTTTTTCTGCCGTAACATCGATAAATTCTTTAACTAATGTAACTACCGAGTTGCGAGCAGCCTCAGAGATACTGCGGATATCTACACCTAGTCTCACCGCTCCAGGAATGACGTTCATCGCCCCAGGTGTAACCTCTACGACACCGACAGTACCTACTACTGGAGGTTCCTCTTGCATAGCGGCAATTTCCTCGATACCGAGGATAATTTTGGACGCCCCACAGAGCGCATCATGGCGCAAGTTCATCGGTGTAGCACCGCTATGATCAGCATTGCCACGAATGGTCACAAAAAACCGCTCTGGTGCTGCAATTCCTGTGACAATACCGATACGTTTCTGTTCGTGCTCTAGTACCTTACCTTGCTCGATGTGGATTTCTGTAAAAGATTTTACAGGTCGCTTGTATTCCACCTGTTCAATTTCATCTGGATTTAAATTGCGACCTTTCAACACCTCGTATAAGGAATTACCTTGTTTATCTGTTAAGCGATGTAAGTCTTGTACTGTCAACTCACCGCGCATCGCCTTACTACCTAATGTAGAATCCCCAAAACGTCCGGACTCCTCACACATAAAGGACACAACAGCAATCGTATGATCGTGGTCAAAACCATCATCATTCATGCTACGCACGGCTTCAATGGCAGATAATACACCAACCACGCCGTCATAATTGCCACCATTAGGCACACTGTCCGTATGAGAACCAACCATAACAACAGGCAAGTCAGGATTCTTACCAAGTTTATAGCCAATGACATTACCAAATCCATCCGTCTCAACAGTCAGTCCCGCATCAACCATGCGATCTATAATATATTGACGACCTGCCCAGTCTGCATCGGTGAAAGCAAGACGATTAATGCCTTCACCAGGAGCCGTTAATTTTGACATCGCCTCAAAATCGTTAACTAAACGATCCCGTTGAATCATAATAAACCTCACAATCTATATTATTTCAAGTAGTGAGCTGCAATAGTTCCTAATGCAATAATACCGTTAAGCATATCTTCTTCATCGATATCAAAGAGTGGGTTGTGATGTGGAGCTTTGATAGCGGAGCCTACTAGCATATATGTACCCATGCCACCGCGGCTAATTACGCGATTCAAGAAGTATGCACAGTCTTCACTACCGCCGCCACTATAATCTAATGGAACGTCTCTAAAGATACCAAGAGGCTTAATAATAGATTGAATTTCAGGAGCCAATTCATCGCTCATTTGGCAAGATGGAGTTTCACCTTGTTTTGTAATTTCATAGGTGCAATCATGCATTTCTGCAGCGGCTTTGATGATAGTTTCTGCACGGCCGATTACGTAATCATTGATTTCTGTAGTAGCCCCACGAGTTTCTAATTTAAGAACTGCTGTATCTGGTGTTACATTACGACCAGTACCACTTTCAAAAATGCCAACGTTCATACGAGAAGCACCTTTACCATGGCGAGCAATAGCTTGTAAATTAAGCACTGCTGTACAACCTGCAAGCATTGCATTTTTCGCTTTATCTGGAGAGCTACCAGCATGAGCCGCATAACCGTGGAATACTGCATCTAGTTTTGTAGTAGCCAAGAAGCCATGGTTACTACAAGCAAAGCAGTTTGCATAATTTTCATTGAAGCCAATGTGCAAACCAAACATATAGTCTACATCATCTACTACGCCGGCATTAACCATTGCCTTAGCACCGCGCACGCCTTCCTCTGCTGGTTGGAAGATTAGTTTAATAGTACCTTTGAATTGATCTTTATGACCTGCTACATATTCTGCAAGACCAAGACCCATTGTCATATGGGCATCGTGACCACAAGCATGCATCGCTTTATCATGACGAGAGCGATAGCCACCCTTAACCGGTGCATGTTCAGCCTCTTTAGATTCGATAACATCATTAGAGTCCATATCTACACGAAATGCTACTACAGGACCATCATCACTGAACTTCATAGTGGCTACAATCGCTGTTTTACCAAAGCCCAATTTTTCTACTAGCTCTGGATTAGCACCTTCATCGATGGCACGAGCCATAGCAGCACTCATAACATCCTTACTAGGCAAGCCCATGCGAGAATCCAAATCAAGAACTTCTTCGCCTAACGCTACATCATAGCCCAAGGAAATGAGAGCTTCCGCAATCTTAGCAGCAGAACGATATTCTAGCCAAGCAGTTTCAGGATACTTATGGAAATCACGGCGCATTTCAATTAATGCTTCACGGCGTTTTTGTACGAAATCTTTTACAGACATACTTACCTCCTAAAATACAATAAATACCTATACTTCAACTATATGAAGAGCTACACAAGTAGCTAATTAAATAGTCAACCCATAAGATGATATACACAGCATTAAAAATTTCTATATACATCAATAATAATTCTTGTATCTATTATAACTTATATTGATGTTTTTAGAAATAAAAAAACATACACACGTAGATTGAACTGCACCCCAAAACAGAGCTCCCATAATGGCGAGGCCCATGCCCTTCCATTGTTTTTCCTCCATACGTCCCTCCATGACGAATACTTTCACAATATGTATCATAATAGCAAAGAGGCTCCAACCTCTGCAATACGCAGAGATGAAACCTCTAACATTAAATTATAGATATGTTTAAAGCAATATAGGCTAACCTAAATCAATCACCTATAAATTATTTACGTTTTTCTAAAGCAATAATAATAACGGTAGCAATGATCATGGCCATGCCAATTAGCCCTAATAGACTAAATTGGTTGTCTAAAAAAGCCCATCCAAAGAAGGCCGCTGAAATTGGTTCAATAGATGATAAGATGGACCCTGGAACGGCGCCAATGCGTTTAACCCCTTCAAGGTACGCATTAAATGATACAATCGTACCGAGAAATACTACATTAAAACAACCCACCACAGTCCATACATCCCACATCGCATACGAATTTGGCTGATGAAATAAAATAGCAGCAACAATACCACTGAGAAGCATACCAAATCCTACAATAGGCAAGGTTCCATATTTATATAATAAATCTACAGGAGAAACACTATATACAGCGACACCTACAGCAGATAGTAGCCCCCATACAAGCACTGCGAGCGGGAAGCTTTCAATAGATAAGCCGTCGTTCCCCATCAGGCATATGGTGCCTACTAATGCAAGTATAACGGAAATAATCTCGCCTTTAGACGGACGTTTACCGTAACGAGCTAGCAAATAAATAATAATCATAGACGGTGCCAAGTATTGTAGTACCGTTGCAATACCAGCTCCAGCTAAGGCAATAGATCTAAAGTATGTATATTGGCATAAGGCCATACCAAATACGCCAAAAATGATTAAACCTACTGTATCTTTCAAGCTACGAAAGACATTAAAGATAGAATTACCATATTTAAACCATGCATAGATAACAGTCAACAGTCCTGCTGTAATTAATCGCATGGTGACTAGCCATTCCAAGTTCATATCCCTAAAGTTACTTAAGAACTGTACTGAAGCACCTGATACGCCCCATAGAACAGCACCTAATAGGGTTAGTAAAACACCTATAATTTCATATCGCTTCATACTACTCACCGAGCAAGGATACGTGAACCTTTACAACAACCTTGCGGATTTTAATAGGCTTATCGTTTACAGCAAGTAGGGGGCGATGGATATCGGATGGGAAAAATACTGTATAGTACCCTTCTGGGCAATGGATTTGTCCTTCATCGACAGCTTCGTTTGGGTAGAAATAGCAATCACGATCTGGATAAGACTCCACAGGTTTTACGAGGCCTTTATCTACGAAAAAGCCCATATTTTCTTCCCCATCTACCATGAATTGAATGTCTACATAATTGCGATGAGACTCAGGTTTTGTAGTTTCAAATAATTTTGTTTCCACATCGTCTACATTGGCGTACATCATGTCCCCTTCAATGGCATGACGACCACCAGGCAAGGCTTTCAAATCTGTATTTTTCAAGAAATCCAAAGCCCGTACAATGGCTTTAGGATAGCCCATTTTTGTGTAATCTGCAGTAATGCTAGAGAAAAACATATACGATCCTTTCACACTATCAATTTATATAGCAAGCACATATTTATATAGTAAGCTCACGGTTGTCATTATATTTACCCTTTATGTTAACACATATATACACAAAGGACTAGTAACTCAATTATTTCTACAACAGCGGTACATACAAGCAATCAAGGCCCAAAGACCATGGAGGGCTAGTCTAATCTATTTCATAGTAAAAGCCCTCCATACGCTACATATATGGAGGGCTAGTGTAAAATACTATTCAGATTTATGACTTTCGTCAATTGTTATGATATGAAATTGTTCATTATGCAATTGTCTATTCAGTTGTAGTGATTCTAACTGTATTACATACAGTACGTGGACATGGTCTTACTTTATTCTTGAGTTTTATGAGCAGCGATAATTTCTTCCGCTTGCTTATGTGGAACCTCTTCATAAGTATGGAACTGACGGTTAAATACGCCTTGTCCTTGAGTGATAGAGCGCAATGCAGTTACATAGTCGGCCATTTCAGCCAATGGTACTTGAGCTTTAACAACAGAAATACCTGTTCTTTCACTTTGTTCCATGCCTAATACACGACCTCGACGGCTATTTAAATCACCCATGATGTCGCCCATGAAAGCATCTGGTGCAAACACGTTAACTTCATAGATTGGTTCTAATAGGACTGGTTTCGCCTTAGGAATTACATCCTTGATAGCCTGTGACGTAGCTACTTTGAATGCTAACTCTGAGGAGTCTACACTATGGTAAGATCCATCCAAGAGTGTCACTTGTACGCCAATCATAGGATATCCCGCAATTAAGCCTTTATCTAGGGTTTCTTTGGCACCCTTCTCCACTGCTGGTATGTATTGTTTAGGTACAGCACCACCAAAGATTTTGTCTACGAATGCAAATTCACTTCCATCGTATAATGGGTCCACTTGAATCTTAACGTGACCATATTGACCATGACCGCCACTTTGTTTTTTATATTTAGACTCGGTTTCTGCGGAGCCTTTGATAGTTTCGCGGTATGGAATGTATGGAGTCACAAGTTTAGCTTGTACGCCGTATTTGCGGTCCATTTTATTGAGAATATGCTCGAGATGTACCTCGCCCATACAATCGATTTGTAATTGGCGGGCCTCAGCATTTTTCACTACCACGCAAGTAGGATCTTCTTCTGCTACCTTAAGAACAGCACTAGCTAATTTTTCCTCCTCACCTTTTTTCACTGGCTCCATAGCCACTGTATATAGAGGTTGAGGGAAACGGATAGCATCGTATGTTACTTTAAAGTCAGGAGCAGTTAATGTATCCCCAGTCTTAGCATTAGCCAATTTCGGTATCACTACGATATCGCCAGCTTTAGCAGAGGATACAGGGATTTGTTGCTTCCCGATAAGGGTAACCATCTTGCCCCATTTTTCTTCTACGCCTTGATTTACATCAAAGAGGCGATCGCCTTCTTTGAGTTCACCAGAAAAGATACGTACAAAGCTTTGTTTGCCTGCGAATGGGTCTAACAACGTTTTAAATACGAATGCAGTTAATGGTTTATCTACATGTATTGCGCGTTGTTCGCCAGTTTCTGCATCAGTTGCGGTCATAACCTTTTTAGTTGCATCTGGCATGTAACGGATCATACGATCCAATACTTGATCTAAGCCAATACGAGATGTGGCACTACCACACATGATTGGGCACACACGGCCACTAATCATACCTTCACGCAAGCCTTGGCGAATTTCATCCAAGGATAATTCTTCGCCTTCTAAATATTTTTCCAACAATTCATCGCTACCTTCAGCCGCGGCTTCTACGGTCATTTCCCGAATTTCTTGAGCCTTTTCAATAAGGTGAGCTGGTACAGCGATTTCAGTTGGTTGGCCGTCCTTATAAGTAAACGCAGTCATTTTTGCTACGTCTACGACGCCTTCAAAGTTGGCGCCTTCACCGATAGGAATCTGCAATGGCATGATGCCTTTGCCAAATAATTCCCGCATTCTTTCAATAGTACCGAAGAAATCAGCACCATCAACATCCATTTTATTGATAAATGCCATGCGTGGCATTTGTAATTCAACTGCATAATCCCATGCGCGAACTGTGTCAGTTTCTACACCAGATGTGGCGGATAGTACCATTAACATACCATCGCACGCACGCAAAGCAGCACGAACTTCGCCATGGAATTCATTGTAACCTGGAGTATCTACGAAGTTAACCTTATGGTCACGCCACTCACATGGAGCCATGCCCAACTGGATAGTTACGTTACGTTTAATTTCTTCCGGTTCAAAGTCCATGATATGTTTATTATCTTGACCTTTACCTACGAAATCAACCGCACCAGAGGTTAACAACAAGGATTCAACAAGAGCTGTTTTACCTGCACCATCGTGGGAAACAACAGCAACGTTTCTAATTTTATCACTACTGTACTCTTTCATCGGAATCGCCTCCTTATTGGCAAATTACGGCTTTTGCTAATACATTTCGACACTTCAATAGAAAAGTCCTCTTTTTATGAGAAAAAATTTCCCGTAAAAAGAGGACTATATGGTAATATTAAAAATTTATCTGCTCATTAAAGATGCGCAACCGCCCAGTAGCACCATAAAGAGAAGCCAAAGAACACCAAAGACTATGGACGTTAAAATACCGGCGATGAATACTTTCATCTTAGTAAGCATCACTTGTCTTGCCATCAATTCCAAAGATACCCATATGGATATAATACATAACGCCAAGGTACCAACAAAATAAATAACACTGGCCAAATTACTACTATCAAATAAGAAGCCCAGCATAGCCATCAAAATCAAGATTGCCATGTAACCACAAGCGAATAATAAAACACCATAACCTTGTAGGTACCAATTAATCTTCATTACAGCTTTTGCATCATCTGTGCCACCTAGCTTTACGATTACCCAGTTGTATACATAAGAACCAATTCCAATCACTACAAAGGACCAGCCTATGCTCAAAGCCCAAGCAAAAATAAAGAAGACACTAGCACCAATACCAATTAAATAACTCAGACCAGTCGACTCATTTTGCGGAAGAAACGGGATTATCATAGCCCCAAACAAAGCTAATAAGATATACGGAATAGCCCAAAGGAAAACCGTCCCCCAAAAGCCCTTTTTCAACGTACCAGATTGAACAACTTGATCAATGCCACCGTTAAAAGGGTTGATGAATAACCGCCAAAAATCAGAATACCATTTTGTCTCCATAATACACCTCTAATATATACAAACTTATTAATTACCTTATATTATATAATATCCTACATAGACATTATACTTTTAATCTCTACTTTTCACTCTTCCCTAAAAATTTTAGTATTTCTATGTGTATAATTAACTTAAGTATCTATTAATAAAGCTTGAGCGATGCAATCTATATATAGATGGGACTACATCTCATATAAAGTTATAAAAAAGACGGTCTGTACTTGTGCTGCGACATCAGGAACGAGGAGCAAGCAAGTATAGACCGTCTTTTTTAATTAAGTTGTCGTTATGTAATGGGGCCCCATCTATATATAGGTAAGACTACCCCAAAACATATAATAGAATAAATAAGTTAACTACACAGAGAAAGCTAAAATTCTCCCGTCCGTTTGCCGTAATGTTTGGAGTCTCCATTTTGCTTCCAACCCACGGTATCACCAATGGACATTACACGACGTGTTAAGCAGTCTTTACATTGTTCTGCATTGTCGTCTACGCAAGGTTTATTATCGTATA
>ERZ772910.789-NODE-789-length-17542-cov-15.485389_pt1 | contig 17542 bp, 11 predicted proteins | sample MGYA00511357_ERZ772910 | MGnify/ENA primary metagenome ERZ772910 (study PRJEB29015, sample SAMEA2738096) | human oral metagenome | biome: human oral; feature: human-associated habitat; material: saliva | place: China | collected 2193 ... | reverse complement strand
GGGGCTCCGTCCTCAAGGCGCCCCAGCGCCGCAGAGGGGGCACTCCCCCGCGAGCATGAGCACGAAGCCGCGAGCGTGAGTGCAAAGCCGCCTGGCACATCCTCCCTCCCGCAAGCATGAGCACAAAGCCGTCTGGCACATCCCCGGCGCATCCTGAACGCACGTGGGATAATCGCCCTATGAGTTTTTCTTCTGTTGAGTTCACGCGTGCGCCTGAGGTTTCGGCTGAGTTTGCGGGCAGGGTGCGCGGCTTGTTGCGTGCGTCTGCGTTGGGTGATGCGCTGGGTTATCCGTTGGAGTTGTTGTCGGCTGAGCAGATTGCGGAGCGTTCCCCTAAGCCGTGGGATTCGGCGTTTGGTGAGCTGCTGGTCAGTGATGATACGCAGCTGACGTGTTTCACGCTGGACGCTTTGACGGAGGTTTTGGAGTGGAATAATGAGGGCGCGGCGGCGGATGAGTTGGCGTGTCTGTGGTTGGCGTATTTGCGGTGGTTCCGCGGTATTGGTGAGGTTCTGCCGGAGTCTGCGCCGTTTTCGTTGGATCGTGAGATTGATGGGTCTTCGGAGTTGACGGCTCGTCGTGGTCCGGGTGCGGCGACGTTGCGGGCGTTGGGTTCGGGTGAGATGCAGTTGGTGTCGAAGTCGTTGAATCCTGAGGCTTTGGGTAGTGGTGCGTTGGTGCGTTCGGCGGCGTTGGGTGTTTTGCCGGTGGCGCAGGAGCGTACGGTGGTTTTGTTGGCGGTGCGTGCGGCGGCGTTGACGCATGGGCATCCGGAGGCGTTGGCTTCGGCGGCTGCGTATGCGTTGCTGGTGCGTGACTTGTTGGCGTCCCCGTCGGGCACGTTTGGTGCGTTGTTGGAGGCGGCGCGTCGTGTGGTGTCGTGGTGTGGTTCGGTGGCAGCGGATGATTCGATTCCGGGTGATGCGTCGCGTACGGCGGCGGCGTTGAGTCGTGCCGTCGAGCTGCTGGAGCAGGGCGTGGCGCCGGTTCCGGGGGCTGTGGCGGAGCATTTTGGTACGGGTTGGACGGCGCCTGAGCTGTTGGGTGTGGCGTTCTGGTGCGCGGCGGATGCGGTGAAGAGCCTGCCTGCTGATGCCGATGATGCGATGGTGCGTGGCGCCTTGTTTGAGGGGTTGTGCGGTGCGGTGTCGGTGGATTCGGATTCGGATTCGGTGGGTGCGATGACGGCGGCGTTGTGGGCGGCGGCTGGTTTGCCGGTGGCTGGCGGTGAGGCTGATGCTTGGTCGGAGGCGCTGGGCCGTGTGCGTGGTTTGGATCAGGTGGAGGCGGTGGCGGAACGCTATCTGCGCCAGCTGAGCCTGTAGCGGTACCCGGTGTAGCGGCGATGCGTAGCGGAGGCCCCATCCTCAAGGCGGCTGGCTCATTTACTTATTGGGGCGCCGCAGAGGGGGAACTCCCCCGCGAGCATCGTCCGCGAGCCGACTGTACGGAACTGCATAACGTGCATCGCCCGCGGAGCCAACTTGACATACTCAGCCCTTGTGGAACTGAACTTTGACGGCGCAACGGACATGCGTAGCGGGGGCTCCGTCCTCAAGGCGCCCCGGCGCCGCAGAGGGGGCACTCCCCCGCGAGCATCGTCCGCGAGCCGTCTCACGAACCCTACCTACGCAACTATCCTTCGCGGCCTGTATAGGTACAGAAAAGGCTCTCCGGTATGTCGGAGAGCCTTTTCTGTATGGGCAACTACCCCTTACGGCGTAGCCGCTCAAGCTAGGTGATATTTCCTAGTCCAGGTAGTCGCGCAGTACCTGCGAACGCGAGGGGTGACGGAGCTTAGACATGGTCTTCGACTCGATCTGGCGGATTCGTTCGCGGGTCACGCCGTAGACCTTACCGATCTCGTCGAGGGTCTTGGGCTGGCCGTCGGTCATGCCGAAGCGCATTGCGACCACGCCGGCTTCACGCTCGGAGAGGGTGTCGAGCACGGAGTGGAGCTGTTCCTGCAGAAGGGTGAAGGACACTGCATCTGCGGGGACGACTGCTTCGGAGTCTTCGATGAGGTCGCCGAATTCGGAGTCGCCGTCTTCACCGAGGGGGGTGTGCAGGGAGATGGGTTCGCGGCCGTACTTCTGGACTTCGATGACCTTTTCGGGGGTCATGTCGAGTTCCTTGCCGAGTTCTTCGGGGGTGGGTTCGCGGCCGAGGTCCTGGAGCATCTGGCGCTGCACGCGGGCGAGCTTGTTGATGACTTCTACCATGTGCACGGGGATGCGGATGGTGCGGGCCTGGTCTGCCATTGCGCGGGTGATGGCCTGGCGGATCCACCAGGTTGCGTAGGTGGAGAACTTGAAGCCCTTGGAGTAGTCGAACTTTTCGACGGCGCGGATGAGGCCGAGGTTGCCTTCCTGGATGAGGTCGAGGAAGAGCATGCCGCGGCCGGTGTAGCGCTTGGCAAGGGAGACGACGAGTCGCAGGTTGGCTTCGAGCAGGTGGTTTTTGGCTCGCTTGCCGTCGTGGACGACCCAACGCAGGGCTTTCTTGAGGTCTTTGTCCATGTCGGGGTTTTCAGCGAGCTTGTGTTCGGCGTAGAGGCCTGCTTCGATGCGCTTGGCGAGGTCGACTTCCTGCTGTGCGTTGAGCAGGGAGACTTTGCCGATTTGCTTGAGGTAGTCCTTGACGGGGTCGGCGGTTGCGCCGGGGGTGACGACGCGCTGTGCGGGTGCGTCGTCGTCGTCGTTTGCGGTGAGGACGAAGCCGGAGCCCTTGGCTGCTACTGCTTCTGCGGCCTTCTTTTCTTCTATTTTGGCTGCGGTTTCTTCGTCTTCTTCGTCATTTTCGTCTTCGCCGTCGGTGGTTTCGAGTTCTTCGTCGAGTCCGAGGTCGAATTCGTCGTCGTCGTTCTTTTTGCGGCGGCCACCGGTCTTGCGCTTGGTTGCGGTTTTGGTGGTGGTGGTTTTGCGGGTGCGCTTGGGCTTGTCTGCCTCGGTTTCGGCAGTGGTCTCGGCACTGGTTTCGGCGGTTGCGCCGGTGGTGTCTTCGGTTGCCGCTGCGGCTTTGGTGGTTGCCTTCTTGGTGCGGGTGGTCTTGGTGGTTGTTTTTGCGACGGTTTCTTCGGTTGCGTCGCCGGTCACGGTCTTCTTGCTGGTTGCAGGTGCCACTAGAACCCTTTCTGGCTTGTGGTGGGGTGCTTTGTCTGCAAAACACCTAAGACCCTGTCAAGTCTGTGCTGGCGTCCTCGGTCGGGGTGTTTGCTGCGTTTATCCGGTTTAACGCTGTGGGGGCGGGTTTTATTCCGCGTGCGTTGGGCGGTTTGCAGGGTTCCGTTGCTCGTTGTGTGGAGCGGTTTGAGGGCGCGTTATAGCGCATTGACTGTACGGGGTCAATATATAAGTATTGCAGATTTTTGGTTGCTTTCAACTTGACGCGCTGTTTGGGTGGCTTGTGGGCCTGGTTTTGGGTGAGTGCGGCTGTGTGCGGGAGGGGCGTGCCCGGTGGCGCACCCCTCCCTCGTTTTGTACCTCGCTTTTAGGTGCCGGTTTTAGGTGCCGGGCTTTTAAGGTTTTCGGGGTTTGAGGGTGCTGATGGGTTCGCGGTGTGTTCCGGGTTCGCCGCAGATGGTGTATTTGATCCAGGCGGGTAGGTTGCCTGCGTTGAGGTGTACATCGAGGATGTTGAGGTCCTTTCCGAATGTGTGGCGGTGGGCTTCTTGGCGGAGCATGCGGGCGTAGGTGCTGTAGCCCTTGTACCAGTTGGCCCAGGCTTGGGTGTTGCGTAGTTCGGCGTATTCTCCGTCGGTGCTGTGGGGTGTGAGCAGGCTGGTGAGTAGTTCGAGTGCGTTGAGGCGTGCCCAGTGGGGGCTGTCTAGTTTTCCTTTGAGGGCGTTGAGGTAGTGGGTGTAGACGGCGTGGCGTTCGGTGAGGTATTCGCTGGTGGTGCAGCTTTCGTCTATTCGTTGTTTGAGGTTCTCGAATGTGTTGTGGGCGTTGTGGTCTTTGGGGTGTTCCTCGAGGCGTGGGAGCAGGTCGCGGCTGATGGTGTTGAGTTCGGCGGCGCTGGCGAGGTCGGCGGGGGTGAGGTTTTCGAGTGTCCAGCCGTTGAGGTTGGTGTGCTGGTTGCTGCGGTTCTGCTGAATGGTGCGGTTCTGTTGACTGGTGCGGCTCTGTTGAATGGTGCGGTGGGTGCGGCGGATCCAGTCTTGCCATTGCACGCATTTTTCGGGCACGGCGCGTACGTACGCCTGTTCGATGCCGGGCGCGGTACTGAACGCGTGGGTGAAGCTGGCGGGGATGTAGGTTTTGCGGGTGATGCGGGTGCCGTAGCGGGGTGGTTCGAGCGGCGCGCGGTCGGGGCTGGGGTATTCGCCGCCGAAGGCGTGGTAGGTGTATTGGGCGGAGTAGTGCAGGTAGGCGAGCGCTTTTTGGGCGTGATTGAGCCCGTAGCCGGCGAGGTAGGTGAGCATTTCGGCGGTGATGGGGTTGAGGGTTGCGGGTGCGATGGAGGCGCGTAGGTGCCCGGCGATTTCGGCGGGGATGAGTTCGCGGAGTGCGTCGCCGATGGTGGGCGCGTCACCGGTGATGGGGTTGCCCGCGTTATCGACCGGGTGGGTGGTGAGCAGGTGCGCGGCGGCGTTGATGGCGGCGTCCCAGTAGCAGAGGTCGATTTGGGCTTGGCGGTAGATGGTGCGGACGCCCTGGCGGGCTTCGTCGTGGCGGGTGGTGTGGGTGTGGTCCCAGAGTTCTACGGCGTTTTCCCAGTCGTGGCGGGTTTCGGGGTTGGCTGTGGGGTCGGTGTCCCAGGGGCTGTGAGCGTAGTTGTGTTGGGCGGTGTCGGCGATGGTGTCGCCGTGGCGGGTGAGCCAGGTGTAGTAGCTGCTGTGGCGGATTTCTTCGATGGGTGCGAGGAGGGTGAGTGCTTGCTGTTCGGGGTTGAGCGCCCAGATGCTGGCGCCGCCTGCGTAGATGACGTCTTCGCAGCGTAGTTCGCTGACGATGCGCGGGTCGTGGAGCAGGTGGAGCCAGGTGTTGATGGGGATTTGGGTGTCGACGTCCTGTTGGATTTCTTCGATGGCGGCAAGTTGTGCGGTGTCGGGGTTGAGTTGGCGTTGGCGTACGGTGTTGTCGCCGTCGATGATGATGGCGTAGAAGCGGGTGAGGGTTTCGCCGTTGTGGTGGGTGGGGAGTTTGGTGAAGGTTTCGTGGAGGAAGTCGGCGCGTTCGCTGTGGGTGCAGGGTTCGTCGGGTAGGTTGACGCGCAGGCTGGGGCCGAGGGTGTCATCGGTTGCGGTGAGGATGATGAGTGAGTGGTCGGGCCAGTAGCCGTGCTGGTGGAGGGCGCAGCTGAGCACGTCGTATTCGTTGCGGATGGGCGGGGGCGTGTCATAGCTGCCGTGAATGTGGTCGCCGTGAATGTGGTCGCCGTGAATGTGGTCGCTGTGGAGATGGTCGCTGTTGGGGGTATTACCGTTGGAGGTATTGTTTGCGTTCATGCCTTCACGGTGGCATGGTTTGCGCGGGTGCGCAGGTTATACAAATAAATCTGTGGATACTTCGGTTCATGTGTCCGAAGGTTCCACAGATTTATTCGTATTGTTCGTTTGTTCACCGAGGTTTGTCCACAGCGGTGCGGGGTGCCGCGTCATAATCTGTCACGCAATACCTGTCACGCACTATCTGATGGGGGGGGGTATCCCCTACTGGGCGCACCTATTGTTCGTCGAGGAACCGCTCGAAGAGCGCACCAATCTCGTCGCGGCTGGGCACGTTGTGCGCGTCGCGTCGCGAGAGGGGAATCGCAATATCGGAGGTGCGGAAGTTCTCGTCGTAGTTCTCTTCCATGGCCGTGATCATGCGACCGATTTCGGGGTTCTGCTTGACCTGATCGTTGATCTGGCTGTGCACGTGGCGTGCGGCTTCGCGCAGGTTCTCGGTGGGTAGGGAGAGGTGCGCCGCCATGCCCACGTGTTCGAGGACGGTGAGGGTGCCCTGCGGCAGGTCCGCCTCCGAAATGTACTGGGGAATGTTCACGCCGAAGCCGACGGTGTCGATTCCGTTTTCGGTGAAGAGCACTTCCAACAGGTTGGTGACGGTCGCGTGCACGTCCGCGCTGGGCTTCCACGGGGAGATGCCGTGAATCAGGTCCTTGCGGGAACCGTGCGCGGTAATCGGGAAGGGGCGGGTGTGCGGCACCGGCATGGGGAATGCGGAGACCAGCACGACCAGGGATGGCTTGACCCGCTGGGCGATGGTCAGCACCGCCTTTTCGAAGCGCTGCCACTGCAGATCCGGTTCGGCACCGGTGAGCAGCAGGAACGGCTTGTCGAGGCTATCTTCTACGGCGTAGAGCTTCAGCTGCGGGTATTGCGGCGTTTCGAAATGGTCTTTTTCGTAGCGAATGTAGGGGCGGCGGGCACGGTAGTTGTGCAGCTGGTCGCTGTCGAACTCGACGATTTCAATGTTTTTGAGTTCGCTGAGTAGCACCTGTCCGAGCTGGCCGGCGGTGGAGCCTGCGTCTTGCGGGCTGGAGAGGGCGATGACGAGGGTTAGCCCGTGCATCCTGGGGTCGTCCAATATTTTGGTGTTGGCTAAGTAGAGATCTTCGGGGTTGAGCATCGTGCCTCCTCACTTCTGTCTGGTTCGCGCCGCGCACAAACGTATCTCAGCAGTTCTGTGCTCGGGGCGAAGGGGCGTCTTCTGTTATCTGACGTTTTCCTTAGTCTTTCATTCTATGCCACTACTGCCCTGTCTCGACAGTGTGCGGGCTTTTCTCGCAGTAGGTGAACTTGTTTGGTGTCTCGTCGACGTTCTTAAGGCGCTGCAGCTCGGCTTCTTGTGCATTTTTCTGTTCTGCCAGCTGTTCGGGGTGAGAGCTGAACCTCACGCCCTCCTACATATCCGTGTAGAGTAGAAGCAGTAGTCCGCGTGGCTTTGCGCGGCGGTATTCATCCTCACTCTTCGAGGGCCTACAGTTGAGTTTTTCGGGCGCGAGGATGTGCCCCGACTATTTGAGAAGACATACGCAAAGGAGTAACGATGTCTCTGTCTCTGTCTATTCACAGCACCGACCTTGAAGCGCTCGAAGCTGACGTTCTGGTTCTGGGCGTTCTGAAGGGTTCGGACGGCCCGTACCTGGCGCCGAGCTCCCTGTCTGAGGACTCTGTTGAGGGTATTAACGAGTTGCTGGAGGCGCTGGGCGCTTCGGGCGCACCCGATCAGCTGCTGCGTCTGCCCGGTCTTGAGGACACCGGTGCCGGCATTGTGGCGCTGGCGGGTCTGGGCTCCGATACCGCTGAGGGTCAGGAGCGCCTGGATGCTCTGCGTTACGCCGCCGGTTCTGCGGCTCGTCAGCTGGCTGGTTCCGCTGAGGAGGTCGCTTTCGATTTCGGCGTTTCTTCGGTAGAGGAAATTGAGGCTATTGCTCACGGCGCTGTGCTGGGCAACTTCATTGAAGAGGGTCTGCGTTTCAAGACCAAGGATTCGATCAAGGAAGAAATCGAGTCCATTCTGATTGTTTCTTCGATTGATCAGGAAGAGGCTGAAGAGGCTCTGGTGCATGGCCTGGTTCTGGGCGAGACCGCTAAGGACGCTCGCCGCCTGGTGAACCTGCCCCCGTCGCACCTGTACCCGGAGACTTTCGCTGAGTTCGCTGCTGAGGTCGCTGAGGATTACTCGAACATTGAAATTGAACTGTTCCACCACGACCGCCTGGCAGAGGAGGGCTTCGGCGGCATTTCCGGTGTTGGTCAGGGTTCGCCCCGCAAGCCGGTTCTTGCCGTTGTGAAGTACACCCCGGAGAACCCGAAGGCTCACGTTGCTCTGGTTGGTAAGGGTATCACCTTCGATACCGGTGGTAACTCGCTGAAGCCTGCCGCTTCGATGATGACCATGAAGTGCGATATGGCTGGTGCGGCATCGGTTCTGAGCGCTGTGGTTGCTTCTGCTGAGCTGGATGTTCCGGTTGCTGTCACCGGTTACCTGTGCCTGGCTGAGAACATGCCCGGCGGTCACGCACTGCGCCCGGAGGACATTATCACCATGCGTGATGGCCGTACCGTTGAGGTGCTGAACACTGACGCTGAGGGCCGCCTGGTCATGGCTGATGGTATCGCGCTGGCTTCCGAGTCGAACCCGGACGTCATCTTGGATATCGCTACCCTGACCGGTGCCGCTATGGCTGCTCTGGGTCTGCGCACCGCGGCTCTGCTGGGTGACGAGGAGATCCGTGACCGCGTGATTACTGCCGGTGCCGCTGCGGGTGAGGCGTACTGGCCGATGCCGCTGGAGTCCTACCTGCGCAAGAGCCTGGAGTCCCCCGTTGCTGACATCAAGAACATTGGTTCCCGCTACGGTGGCGCGCTGACCGCTGGCCTGTTCCTGAAGGAGTTCGTGGGCGAGGGCATCCCCTGGGCTCACCTGGACATTGCAGGCCCCGCGTTCAACGAGGAGTCCCCGTACGGCTTCACTCCGAAGGAAGGCACCGGTTTCGGTACCGCTACCCTGGTGAACTTCATCGAGTCGTACGCTAAGTAGTCTGCTTGGCTGGGCGCGCACCCTAACTGGAGCATCCTAACTGGTGCCCCTCATCTGGTGCACCCCTATCTGGTGTGTAGCCGCACAGCACAGAGCTCAACATAGAGCTAATCAGAGGAGGGCTTTTCGGTATTTCTACCGGGGAGCCCTCCTCTGCGTCTTTCCTCTGCATCTGTTCTCGGACACGTTCTGTGCGACCGCTGTGATGGTCCTGTCACCACACTGTTCTATGACGCGCCCCTTTTCTTGCGTAGTGAAAAATTTGGGGTGTTTGGGCGATTAATCGGCTAAAACCGCCCTGAGTGAACTTAAACGACCTTCAACGGGGGTATTGTTGTATTAAGTGTTTTTCTGCGTACGCGGAGGGGCGCGCGACTTTTCGAGCTCGCGGGCCTTTCGCGCATGCTGAGGAACCTACCAATAAATTGGTAAAAAGAACTCATTGCAGGGGTTTCAACCCCAACAACTATGCAAGGGAGCAATATCGTGGCTCAAGAATTCGACATCCTCATCCTCGGCGGCGGTTCCGCTGGCTACTCCGCAGCTATTCGCGCACGCCAGCTAGGCTTCACCGTCGGCCTGGTCGAGAAGGAAAAGGTCGGCGGCACCTGCCTGCACACCGGCTGTATCCCCACCAAGGCGTACCTGCACGCTGCTGAGCTGGCTGAAGATGCACGCGAGGCGTCCAAGGTTGGCGTTAACGCTGTACTGCAGTCCATCGAAATGGGCAAGGTTCGCGATTACAAGGACGGCATCGTCTCCGGTAAGTTCAAGGGTCTTGCAGGCCTGCTGAAGATGAAGGGCGTAGAGGTTATCCCCGGCGAGGGTAAGCTGACCGCTCAGGACACCATCACCGTCGGTGGTGTTGAGTACAAGGGTAAGAACATTATCCTGGCATCCGGCTCGGTCTCCAAGACCTTCGGTCTGCCCATTGAAGGTCGCGTTCTGACCTCCACTGAGGCACTGGAGATGGACTACCTGCCCAAGAGCGCTATCGTGCTCGGTGGCGGCGTGATTGGTTGCGAGTTCGCATCCATGTGGAACGCTATGGGCGTTGACGTCACCATCATCGAGGGCCTGCCGAACCTGGTTCCCAACGAGGACCCGGCAATCATCAAGGTTCTGGAGCGTGCGTTCAAGAAGCGCGGCATCAAGTTCAACACCGGCACCCTCTTCGAGAAGGTTGAGCAGGACGCTAACGGTGCTAAGGTCACCCTGGCTGACGGCAAGGTCTTCGAGGCAGAGATCGTTCTGGTCGCTGTTGGTCGTGGCCCGAACACCGCAAACATGGGCTACGAGGAGCAGGGCATCCCCATGGATCGCGGCTTCGTCCTGGCTAACGAGCGCCTGCACACCGGCGTTGGCAACATCTACGCTATTGGTGACATCGTCCCCGGCGTTCAGCTGGCTCACCGCGGTTACCAGCAGGGTATCTTCGTTGCTGAGGAAATCGCTGGCCTGAACCCCACCATCGTTGAAGACATCAACATCCCCAAGGTCACCTTCTGTGACCCGGAGATTGCTTCTGTTGGTTACTCCGAGCCCAAGGCTAAGGAGAAGTTCGGCGCTGAGAACGTTGAGACCGCTGAGTACAACCTGGCTGGTAACGGTAAGTCCTCTATCCTCGGTGCTACCGGTATCGTGAAGGTTGTCCGCCAGAAGGACGGCCCCATCGTTGGTGTTCACGCTATTGGTAAGCGCATGGGTGAGCAGATTGGTGAGGCTCAGATGTGGGTTGCTTGGGAAGCATTCCCCGAGGACGTCGCTAAGTTCGTCCACGCACACCCGACTCAGAACGAGTCTCTGGGTGAGGCTGCAATGGTCCTGAACGGCACCCCGCTGCACAGCGCATAATTTTTGCTGACTGGCGTTAGCGCGTCAGCTTAGTATTAACGACCGTTGGTCGTTAGCGGTTGCCGGGCGTATCCGCTGAACAACGCCCCTATCCGGATGCGCGTCGACGTGCTTTGATGCATACGGCGCGCATCCGGGTCGCCGCTCACATTTTTCTAGTTCAAGCATTCACAAGGAGAACGGGAAAGATTATGTCCCACACCGTAGTACTGCCCGCACTGGGCGAGTCCGTGACCGAGGGTACCGTTACCCGCTGGCTCGTTGAGGTCGGCGACACCATCGAGGTTGACGCACCCCTGGTTGAGGTTTCCACCGACAAGGTTGACACCGAGGTTCCCTCCCCCGTAGCAGGCGTTGTTGAGCAGATTCTCGTCCCCGAGGACGAGGACGTCGAGGTCGGCGCTGCTCTGGCTATCATTGGCGACGGTTCCGGCGCTGCTGCACCGGCTGCTCCCGCAGCTGCTGAGGCTCCCGCAGCTCCCGCTCCGGTTGCTGAGGCTCCTGCTGCTCCCGCAGCACCCGCCGCTGCTCCGGCTGCTCCCGCAGCTGCTGCTGCAGGCATCGAGGTCGTACTGCCCGCACTGGGCGAGTCCGTCACCGAGGGCACCGTTACCCGCTGGCTGAAGGAAGTTGGCGAGCAGGTTGAGGTTGACGAGCCCCTGGTTGAGGTTTCCACCGACAAGGTTGACACCGAGGTTCCCTCCCCCGTAGCAGGTACCCTGCTCGAGATCCGCATCCCCGAGGATGAGGACGCAGAGGTTGGCCAGGTTCTGGCTATCATCGGCGACGCTTCCGCTGCTGCTGCACCCGCTGCTCCGGCTGCTCCCGCTCCGGTTGCTGAGGCTCCCGCAGCTCCGGCAGCACCCGCTGCTGCTCCTGCAGCTCCTGCAGCTCCCGCTGCACCTGCCGCTCCGGCAGCTGCTGAGGGCGAAGCATACGTGACCCCGCTGGTCCGTAAGCTCGCTAAGGACAACGGCATCGACCTGTCCACCGTCAAGGGCACCGGTGTTGGTGGTCGCATCCGTAAGCAGGATGTTCAGGCTGCTATCGCTGCTAAGGGTTCCGCTGCTCCCGCCGCTGCTGCACCCGCTGCAGCTGCTGCTCCGGCTGCTGGTTCCGCAAAGGCACCGCACACCTTCGAGGTTTCCCCCAAGCGTGGCACCGTCGAGAAGACCGCACGTATCCGCCAGGTTATTGCAAAGCGTATGCGTGAGTCCCTGGACATCTCCACCCAGCTGACCCAGGTCACCGAGGTTGACGTGACCCGCATCGTTCAGCTGCGTGCAAAGGCTAAGGACGGCTTCGCTGCTCGTGAGGGCGCTAAGCTGACCTTCCTGCCCTTCTTCGTCCAGGCTTCCGCTGAGGCTCTGCAGCAGCACCCCGCTCTGAACGCTTCCATGACCGAAGACTACAAGCAGATCACTTACCACGGCTCCGAGAACATCGCTATTGCTGTGGACACCCCCAAGGGTCTGCTGGTTCCGGTCATCAAGAACGCTTCTGACCTGGGCATTGCTGGCCTGGCAAAGGCTATTGCCGACCTGGGTGGCCGCGCACGTACCGGCGACATCTCCCCCGAGGAGCTGTCGGGTTCGACCTTCACCATCACCAACATTGGTTCCTTCGGTGCACTGTTCGACACCCCGATCATCAACCAGCCGAACGTTGCAATCCTCGGTACCGGTGCTATCGTGAAGCGCCCCATGGTTGTTAAGGATGTTGACGGTAACGACGTTATCGCTATCCGCTCCATGTGCTACCTGTCCCTCACCTACGATCACCGCGTGGTCGACGGTGCGGACGCTGGTCGCTTCCTGCACACCGTCAAGACCCGCCTGGAGGAGGCAAACTTCGAGTCTGAGCTGGGCCTCTAAGACCTGCAAAGATTCAAGGAAGTTTCCTTGTGGCGGTGCCCTGATGGGTAACCGAGCGTAGCTCTCCGGGTTTTCCCGGACGGTGAGCAAAAAGCGGCGGCTCCATCCACTTCGGTGGGTGGGGCCGCCGCTTTTGTTGTGCCCGCGTTTTTTGTTGTGTCCGTTTTTATTGTGTTCGCATTTCTACACTGTCAGCTGTACGGTGTCAGCTATGCCGGGACGGGTTCGGCGCGGGCTATCTCCCAGCCTTTCTCCCCGCGGTGCAGGTCGAAGATGACTTTCTGGCGGGTAACGCCGTTTTCTTCGCTGAGTTTGCGGGCTTCCTGCTCGGTTTTATCGGCGCGGTAGCCAGGTGCGGAGACCACCGCCATCACGCGGATGTTCTCGCTGTCGCGGCTGAGTTCTTCGGCGGTGTCTAGGGTGAGCTCTGCGCCGCCTCGCATGCGCCGTTCGTGGTTCCGCTGGTCGATGAGGGCTCGCAGGATCTGCTCGCCCTGCGATGCCTTATCTTCTGCACTCTGATCCTGTGTTGCCGTGCCGTCGGGTGCCTGCTCCCCCATTGCGTTCACGGCTTGAGCGGATACGGGCTGTGCCGTTACCGAGGCGTTCTGCCCGTAGAGGGTGAACCCGAGCGGCAGCGCGATAGCCCCCAGCGCGAGCGCAGCGATGCCCAGTCGCGCAGCCAATCCCAATCGCGCGGCGGGGCGGGTGAACGCACCACGTAGCGCGGTCAGGCGGAATGCGCCCGTCGCAGCTGCGTCCTTTGGGGCGGGCGCGATATTTGCGTGGCTCGTTGCAGAGCTCGTTGCAGAGCTCAACGGCTTAGAACCTGCGATAGCTGCGCGCCCCGACTTCTTCACGCCCGGCTTCCTCCCGCGAGGCAAACGTTCCGACAGGTAGCGTTGCGCCTTCTGCGCCTTTGAGAGCTTCTGTACCGGCGCAGGCTCCACAGCTGCGGGAATTAGGGCACGGGCTCTTTCTGAACAGCTCAGGTACACGTTGAGCGGGCGAGGCGGCACCTCCTCCGCGAGGGCGACCACGGAGCTGAGCCCTGCGAGCGCCGCTTCATGGGCGGGTGCGTCCAGCAGGTATTCGAGGGCTCTGCCGAGGCGCTCAATCCACTCGCTGCTGGGGGCTCCTTCGGATGCGGTGCCGGTAGCTCCCATCCGCAGTGAATTCATACGCAGTGAAAGGGGTACGCGGGCGACAGAAGGTTCCGGTGTGTGCCCGCAGGCGGCTTGCCAGAGCAGGGCGGCTGCGGTGCGTGCGTAGTTGCCCAGGGCGGCGGTGAGCTGTTCCGTGTCTAGAGGAGCCGCTTCACGATAGACGGCATCAGGTAGTAGCAGTTTGGGCACTCCGGCGGCGCTCAGAGCAATATATTCGGCGCTGAGTTCGGCGCGCCCCTCCCCTACCTTTTTGAGGTTGCCGAGCGCCCGGTGCAGGGTTCGCGCCAGGGTCATGATTTCGGCGGGTGTCAGGGTGCGAGCGCGCAGAAGCTTGTCGAGGGTGCCTGCGTCGAGGGGCTCGTACCAGAGGCACAGCTGATCGGTGCTATCGGCGCGGTCGCCAGTAACGGCATTTTCACCAGTAACAGCATGGAGCTTGGCGAGTCCGGGCGCGTTACGCAGGGCGGCGGCTACCTGCGGGGTCTGGGTGTGCCTTTGCGGGGATGCATCCGTGTTTTCCTCGAATCCGTACCCGTTAGCTGCCGCCCGTAGAACGGGAGCGGACAGGGCAGGCTGAGGAATGGTGCGCAGGGTGTAGCGTCCGGGGTGCGCAGAGGGTACGGCGGGTGCGCCCTCGGTGGTTTCGCCCCGGTACTCGACAATCTGCAGGGTGGGTAGAGCCGGGTTTGCGATGCTTTCCAGAATGTGTGCTTCTTTGCTTCTCATACCATCATGTTATCAAATTGCATCAAATAATATCTTTAAGCACACTAAAACACTTCAAATACTCTATAGAATTCCACGAGTGAATTCAGGTATTTATCTACCCCTTCGTCCCCCCTACCCCTGAGCCCACCCCCGCGTAACATTTCGACGTGTTCGCTCATCACGTGATTCAGGGCGCCCTAATTTTCTTCCCTCCACTAGCAGTACTAAGGTAGAAAGTATGTCTGTGACGATTGAACGCGTGGGCTTCGCCCCGAATTATGTGAACTACGTTGAGTGTTTGGATGAGCAGTACCGCATCCACGATGAGGTGGCTAACCGTACCCGCCAGAATACGATTCTTCTACTTGAGCACGAGGCAGTGATTACCGCCGGTAAACGTACCGAAGATCACGAGTACCCCGCAGACAAGTCCACCCCCGTCGTCAAGATTGACCGCGGCGGCAAGCTGACCTGGCACGGCCCCGGCCAGCTGACCGGTTACCCGATTCTGCGTCTGCCCGAGCCCATTGATGTGGTGGCGTATGTGCGCATCATCGAGGAAATCATCATTAACGTCCTGGCTGGTCTGGGCATTAAGGGTGAGCGCGTTGAGGGTCGTAGCGGCGTGTGGATTCTGGGCGACGGCGTCACCCAGGACAAGAAGATCGCGGCACTGGGCATGCGCGTTTCGCGTAACACCACCATGCACGGCTTCGCGATTAACTGCTGCAATGACACTGCACCTTTCCAGCAGTTCATTCCCTGCGGTATTAGCGATGCGGGTGTTACCACCATTTCGGAGCAGCTGGGCCGCACCGTCACCCCCGCCGATATTTTGGAGCCGCTGGAGGCGGAGCTTCTGAAGTATCAGGACCGTCTGGCGGAGTCCTTCGAGCCCGTCGCGGCGCAGGACTAAACACCGAAGCCTGGACACCGGAGCTAGGTACAGCCGAGAGGCGCTGAACGAGCCGCGCATCCGGGCTTGTTCGTCATATACGAACATCAGTTTCACCTACGCCTGAGCGGGCGTAAAATAGAAGGTGGCCCACCTGTACAGAGGGCACACCGAGACCAAGGAGAAGACTTTTGAGCACCGCACCTGAAGGACGCAAGCTACTGCGTGTGGAGGCCCGCAACGCTGAGGTTCCCATTGAGAAGAAGCCTCACTGGATTAAGACCAAGGCTATTGTTGGCCCCGAATACAACGAGATGCGCGAGCTGGCTCGCGGTCAGGGCCTGCACACCGTGTGTGAAGAGGCTGGCTGCCCCAATATTTACGAGTGCTGGGAAGACCGTGAGGCAACCTACCTGATTGGTGGTTCCGAGTGCACCCGCCGTTGCGACTTCTGCAATATTGCGACCGGCAAGCCTGTTGCTGTTGACTACGCTGAGCCGTTCAAGGTTGCTAAGAACGTTAAGGTCATGGGTCTGCGTTACGCAACCGTGACCGGTGTTGCTCGTGACGACTTGGAAGACGGCGGTGCGTGGCTGTACGCAGAGACTACCCGTCAGATTCACAAGATGTGCCCGAACACCGGCGTTGAGATGCTCGTCCCCGACTTCAAGGGTGTTCCCGAGCATGTTCAGAAGGTGATTGACGCTAAGCCTGAGGTGTTCGCGCACAACCTGGAGACCGTCCCCCGCATCTTCCGTCAGATTCGCCCGGCGTTCCGTTACGAGCGTTCCCTGGATGTTATTACCCAGGCTAAGGAAGGCGGCATGGTTACCAAGTCCAACCTGATTCTGGGTATGGGCGAGACCGATGACGAGATTTACGAGGCGCTGTGCGATCTGCACGATGCTGGCTGTGACATCATTACCCTCACCCAGTACCTGCGCCCCGGCCCGCTCTTCCACCCGATTGAGCGTTGGGTGAAGCCGCAGCAGTTCGTGGACTTCGCGAACATGGCTGAGGAGATTGGTTTTGCTGGCGTTATGGCGGGCCCGATGGTTCGTTCTTCGTACCGTGCAGGTCGCCTGTGGGCTCGTGCAATGCGTAAGAACGGCTACCCGATCCCCGAGAACCTTGCCCACATTGAGGGTGAGGGCGCAGCCCTGCAGGAAGCCTCCTCCCTGGTGGCTGCAGGCTACTAAGCCTTTTCAGAATCTTTCTGAGAGCGTTGAGGCTCCTCGAACCCGGTGTTCGTCCGGTGTTCGGGGAGCCTTCCCCTTATGCCCCGTCCCTTGTGCGGGTAGGGTAAACTAGAAAAATTGCAGGCATACACTGCATCGTTACGTCACTATGGTTCCGTGAGCGTTTGAGGCGCTTCTCGGGGCCGCGGAAGAACCAGCCGAGGAAGAATCGTGGCAGATAAGCGCGAAGAGAAGAAAAAGAAGAAGGAACGCACTCCGGGCACTTTCGCCCAGATGAAGCAGGTCTACCAGATGACCAAGAAGTCCGACCCGAATATCGGTTGGATTCTGAGTCTGTCGGCTCTGGGTACCCTTTTGGTTTTCCTCCTCATCGGTATTGCTCTGGGTAACTGGGTTACTTTCCTAATTCTGGGTCTGGGCGTTGCCGCTATCGTGGCGATGCTTCTGTTGGGTCGCCGCGCGCAGACTGCGGCTTTTGCTCAGATTGAGAACCAGCCCGGTCGTAGTGGTGCGGCGATGAACTCGGTGCGCCGCGGTTGGATTGTTGAGGAGCAGCCCGTTGCTGCAAACCGCCACCAGGATCTGGTGTTCCGTGCGCTGGGCCGTCCCGGTATTGTGCTGGTGACCGAGGGCCCTCACAGCCGCGTGACTTCCCTGGTGAACACCGAGAAGAAGCACCTGAACCGTGTGGCTCCCGGCGTTCCGGTTCACGTGATTGAGACCGGTCATGAAGAGGGTCAGGTTGAGCTCAAGGACGTTGTGAAGACGATGAACAAGCTTCCGAAGGCTCTGACTCAGCAGGAAATGCAGGCTATTTCTGGTCGCCTGAGCACCCTGAACACTATGCGTAACCCGATGAACGCTGTTCCTAAGGGCGTTGACCCGATGCGTGCTCGCCCCGACCGTCGTGCGATGCGCGGCCGCTAAGCGAGGCGCTGATATAGGGTTTTGAAGGCTCCGGCTCTTCCCCCAAGTGGGAGGGCCGGAGCCTTTTGTTACACCCGGTTATTGCTCTGTTGTTGGCGCTGCGGCTAGCGTTACTAGAGGGCGTGAACATCCCTGCTGTGTTTCATAAGGCAACGCAGATGTAGATCCTTTCCAAGATTTGTAACATTACCGAAACACGATAGTCACGCACGCGCAAAAAATAACCACTATGCTTGATATGTCACAGGGTTTTGCCCGCGGCCAAAAACTAAACCACAGACTGAATGCTATGAGGGAAGATACCCTCCTTCACGGTCAGTCAAACAAGGAGCAGTCCTCATGTTTACCAGCCCCCAGGAAGTTCTCGACTTTATCAAGAACGAAGAAGTAGTCTTCGTTGATATCCGATTCACCGACATGCCCGGCGTGC
>ERZ772910.788-NODE-788-length-17554-cov-5.584319_pt1 | contig 17554 bp, 5 predicted proteins | sample MGYA00511357_ERZ772910 | MGnify/ENA primary metagenome ERZ772910 (study PRJEB29015, sample SAMEA2738096) | human oral metagenome | biome: human oral; feature: human-associated habitat; material: saliva | place: China | collected 2193 ... | reverse complement strand
TAGCAGGGATTTTCCCGTCATAACGAGGACGAATAATGCTGACCTTGACTAGATCTGGTAGACCTTTTTGGTCAGTATCGACACGAGACTCAACGTAAACGACTTCTCGAATGACATCATGGCTAGAAAAAGTTGCTAAACTTTTGCCGTTAAAGTAGTGATAGTCATTATCCTCAGGAATCAGGCCGTCGCTGACAAGTTGGTCGATAAGAGTATTCCCCTTTTTGGTGCGAGTATTGAGTAATTGATAGAGATTTTCAATCAAGTCACCATATACGATAGGAAATCCAGTCTCTTTACGAAAAGCTTCACTGTCTTCGAAGTCAACCAAATAAGAAAAACCTAAAAGTTGAAAAGCCACAGTATAGAAAATATCTGCAGTCAACTCTTTATCTGATTGAAAAAATGTCAATAAGTCAGTTTCTGTATCAACTGCTAAACTGGATAGAGGATAGGAGCTGTTTTTAAAATTAAAAAAGAAACGAATAAGAAACGCTTCAAGCATTTGTTTATTTGTAATGTTGACTGGTAAATCAAATCCATACTTTTTTAATTCAAAGATAATTGTATCTCTAGATAGCGCTAAATAGCTGAATTGATTAAAACGCATAGAACCTCCAGTGAAATTATACTTTAATTTATTATATCAAAAAAATAGCGAAAAACCAAGGTAAAATTTTCTATAGAAAAACATGTATCAATACACATATTTTAACATATTGAATTTAAAAAAACAAGAAAAATACTTTTATAAAACAGTTTAAGAAATTGTTAAATTTATTGATTTGATGGTCACTCTTTGATATAATATATACTATGTAATTGTAATTTCTAGTTGCATAATTAAAATAGGAAAGTGAACATTATGTATAAATCAAAAAGACAAAAAAATAAATCTTTTGATTGGTATGGTCTGAGCCAACGTTTCTCTATTCGTAAGTATCATTTTGGTGCTGCGAGTGTACTGTTGGGGACAGCCTTGATTTTGGGTGCTGCCCAAACGACTGCTAAGGCAGAAGAAACAGCTACTGAAAATAAAACAGAAGCTGTTGCATCTGCTCCAAAAGATGATAAGGCAAGTGAGAACGTCGCAAATGTGACGACACCAGCTCTTTCTGCTACGACAAAAGCGGCTGTAGTTGAAAAGCCAAGCTTGAGTGATGAGGAAGTTGCAAAATTAGCTGCTGAAGCATCTAAGAAAGATGAAAAAGCATCTGAAATAGCTACAACTGAAAAAACAGAAGCAGCTGATAAAGAAAAAGCAACACTAACTGCTCCTTCAACAGACAAAAAAGCTGATAAAGCAGTTGATGAAAAAGCTGATAAAAAGGACGAAAAGAAAGCAGAAAATCCAATTGCTGCTACTAAAACAGTCCTTGAACAGTTGACATCTGAAGCAGAAGTATTGAACACAAGTGCCTCAAACTTTGCGGATAAAAAAGCAGAAGATAAAGCTGGAAAAGAAGCTATCGCAACTGCAGTAGCTTCAGCTAAAGTTCAAATTGAAGCTTCTAAGAAAGCTCTTGCGGCAGGAGAAATCACTAAGCAAGAATTGGATGCCCAACTCCAACGCATCTCATCTGCCATCGAAGCAGTCTATGCTGAGATGAAACGTGCAGGACACGTAGGTAAGGTTGAAGCAGTGTTGCCAGGTGAAACTGGAACAACTGTAGCCGTAAATAACCCAATCAATAAAGTTGTTGTAAGTAATTTTGGTGCAATTACTGATGAAGAAGCGCGTGCAATTGAAAAAGAAATTCGTACAGCTAACCCTACTTTGACTCCAGAAGATAAAATTGAAATTACAACAACAGGTGCTTCAAGTCGTGCAGTTGCCAAAATTACGTTAGCAAATGGTAAAGTCGATCAATTTGGAAGAGCAACTCATGAGTTTCGAATTGGTGATCTTGCTTTCGGTACAGCCGGTCAGAAAAACTTTGATCAACTAAGAGAAGCAATTAACTGGTTTGATTTCGCTAGAGCTTCAATTACCTATTCTGATGGAACAAAAGTTGGTGCTATCGAGTATGTAGATAATGCTCCACAGGTTCAATTTACAAGCTCAAAAGGTCGACAAGAAACTGGTCGTTTCACAATGGTACGTACCGTTCTGGAATCTACAACTCATCCGGAATTAGTAGGCAAGAAAACTAACTCAGCAGAATTTATAGCTTCCGGCCTTGCAAAATATACTTTATGGAAAAATTATCACAATATTAATGATGAAGTAATTAATAATAAATCTTCTGGACGTAATGAAAATGAAATTTATGAAGCACTTCAAGAAGGAATGCGCTTTGACGTTCCTACAAAAGTAAAAGGATATACATTAAGTGCTACAGTAAGTTCTCTATCCCGTAAAAAAGTAGATAATGAAGCTTTAACGCTTAATAAAGCAAACGGAGAACCTGAAAACATTAACCGTAATACGATTAACGGACAAGTTCAACGTGAAGATGTAATTTTAACGAAACAAGATCAAAGATATAGTCATTTACGTGTAGCAGGATTTGAAACAACTTATGTTGATAGTAAAGGTGTTAAACGAGAAGGGTTAACAGCATTTGCTCCAGCTTATGATGGAGGAAATGTCGGTGTTAAATTCGAATTGTCAGCTACCTATAATGGACGACCTGTGGCTGTTAACGCTATTGCAGCAGATGCAGAGGACCTAACAGCTAATGAATTCACTCAGTTTGAAACGGATGGTACTCCATGGGAAGAATTCATGCGTCTTAATAAGAATAAAACAGACTCTAAAGGACTAGTGCCTATGACACCAATTGGGGATTTCTATAATGGAACTGATAGGGTCACAAAAACTAAATATAGCTTAGGGTATAACGAAAATGAATGGAAAAATAAGACTGAATCAGGATATGGCAGTCAATTATTTGGACCATTTAATTCAGGTGTTGATACAGGAAATGACTTACCAATCGGATTGTCTCAAAATGTAGAACATCTAGGCGTTTACGTTAATGCTGCGGGAAGTCAAAGTGCTACTGTTGGTTTCGTTATCTATGATGGTGGAGATGCACCTGCTTCTTATGGTTCAGCTCAACACATTATCGGTAACTTTAATAAGACTGTAAATGGAAATCAAGTAGTTGCTACTCAGCCTTATTTAGGAGATGTTCCTGCAGATACAGACTTCCGTACAACAACAGCAGAACCGAATGGTGCATGGGTTCTTGATGATTTAGTGAACTCAGAAGACTATAAAGAAATCAGTCTTGTTAGTGGTCAGACTGATGTTACAAACTCTAAAGGTCAATCAGGTAAGTATGTATTAGATGGGAAAAACCCTGTAATTCGTATGTCTGATGGAACACAGGTAGCTATTAAAAATGGTGAAATTTTATCGACAGCTAATACGTTAAAAGGTGGAGATAATCTACCAATTAAAGGGTTATATAACCAGGCAACACGTGGATTAGGTGTAGGTAACTTGCCAGATGAAGGTGAGAATCAACTTTTAGACCCAGCTGTAGCGACTAAATATACACTTCGTCATGCAAGCGAAAACGAATATACCCTAAAAGGGGTTCGTGTTAATAGAGGTGTTAATAACGATGTAGCTTATGTTCGTGGATGGGTTGACTTTAACGGTAATGGTAAATTTGATCTTTATGAATCATCTGAATTAGTAACAGCTAATGCTGATGGCACTTATGATATTACATTCAAAAATGCACCACAACTATTAAACACATCTGTTGATAATCTTGGCGTTCGTTTACGTATTTCTGTTGACGAAAGAGACTTGAGATTACCAACAGGATTGGCATCTTCAGGGGAAGTAGAAGACTTTGTTGCGAACGTTATTCACCCACCTCGTGGAACACGTCATGAAACAAAAGATTTCCAAGGGAGAAAACAAGAAGTTAATTTCCCTACCAATGCTATGTTTACTGCTAGTGGTAAAACAATTGAATCTAACTATAAACAATGGGCACAAATTGATAACAATACAGCACCTAAGATGGTGTTAAATGATACAGTTGTTAAATCTGAAGAACCAACAGGTAAAACTGTTGAGGTGAAAGATAAACTAAGTCAAACAATCTATAACGGTACTGAAGTAGTTGTTAAAGATGCAAGAGGAAATACTCTTGGTACAGCTGTTAAAGTAACGAATAAATTAACAGGTAAAACTGAGTACTACTTATCTGAATATACTGAATATGATACAGCAGGTAATAAAGTAGGGGTTTATAAACTAAATGAAGGTTCTGCAGAAGGTAAGAATACCACACAAGGTTCTCTAAGCTTCACTAAGATTACGTTCCAACCAGAAGCAGGATTTGTCGGTACAGCTAAAGGGGTAGCTATCCGTGCGTGGGATGATAATGGAAGCCACACTGGATGGGAAGCTACAGAAGATACAATTAAAGAATCTCTAACAAGTACAACTCTAGCTGATAAAGATAAGATTTTAGAAAATGTAAACAATGGAAATAACGGTGCCAAATCGATGGACACAAGTTATATTCCAACGGTAATTGATGTTCGTCCAGTAGGTGAAAATACTACTACTGAAGACGTTCAAGGGAAAACACAAAAATCTAATCCAACAATTCCAGTTTATGGAACAGTTGAAACTGTTACGAATGATAAAGTAGAAGACGTTAAGTATACTGCTGATTATGTAATACTAGATAAAACTAAGAAACCAACTTTTGCAACTAGAAAAGAAACTCCTAGTAAACTATATACAGAAGATACTAAAGTAGATAAGGAAACAACTCTTACACTAACAGATGGAACAACAGTTACTTATAAACCTGTAGATAAAATTCCAGCAGGAACTACAATAGCGAATACTGGTGATGTGAATGTTACCGGCACAGGGAATGTATCTGTAAATAATATTCGTTTAGTGAAAGGTACATTGATTCCAGCAGGAGCTAAACCTCAAAGCAATCACCCAGCACCAGTGGAAGTAAAAGTAACATTAGCGAATGGAACAGAGCAAACAATTCCAGCGGGAGGAACAATTCCAGCAGGAGCTACTATCAATACGCCATTTACTAATTCAGCTAATAATACATTTGACAATGTAACTTATAATACTGGACAAACAATTCCGCGTGAATCAGGAAATAAGATTTCAACATTAGCGAATGAAACTTCTGCAGATCAATTAGTAGAAAAAGGAAAATCTATTACACTAGGTGGAACTACTTATTCGAATAATGATGTGATCCCAAAAGGAACACGTACAGCTACTACTTACGAAGACTTAACACCTAATACTCCTCTTCCAAATGCAGTTCATATTGATCCTGAGACTGGAGAAGTGACAAGTGTTCCTCGTCGTTATACTAAAGTAACAGATACAGAAATCGTTATTGAAAATGAAGGTACTTACACATTAAATCAAGATACGGGTGAAATTACATTCACTCCAGTTCCTAAATTCGTAGGAACAGGTACAGGTGTAACAAAACAACAACCGGATGTTGACTATAACGATAAAGTAGCAGGAGACCCTGTAACAAGTAAATACGGTACAGACTATGGTAAAGCAACGTACACACCAATCGTTAAACCTCAGTCAAAAGCATCTATCACTCGTACAATTCACTATGTATACGAAAATGCTGATGATAATCCAACTAATCAAGATTCTTACAAAGATAACGATCCAATCGTAGCAATCGATAACACACCAGTTACTCGTAAACAAACGATTGATTATACTCGTGATTACAAGATTTTCTCTGAAGCAGGAACTACTGACTCAGCAATAACTACTACAAACCAAGTTACAGATGCAACAGGGCATGTTTATAAAGTTGGAGATACAATTCCAGCAGGTACTAAGTTCAACCAAGGTACAATTATCATCGGTAAATGGACAGCTTCAAGTGATGAAAATTCTAAATTTAAAGAAATTATCTCGCCAACAGTGAAAGGATACACTGCTGAAGTAGTAACAGCTAACTTCACACCAAATGCTGACGGTAAGATGGGGCATATCCACAATGGAAAACAACCTGTAGGATTGTATACTCCAGTAGCAGATAATACGAAAGACGTTGGAGCGTATGAACCATTAGTATCAGAAGTTCGTTCAGACGATAAAGATGACTTCGATATGTATGTTGTTTACAAAGCTGATACTCAAAAAGCTAAAGTAACATACATCGACTTAGATGCAACAGGTGATGATCGTATTCTTGAAGTGCAAAATGCAAACCCAGCTCCTGCAACAGGTGCAGATGAGAAAACAACTTATGGCGTTACAACACTTCAAGGTAAATCTCATACAGCGATTCCTTATACAACAGCTGAAACAATTAAAAAATATGAAGATCTTGGTTATGAATTAGTAACAGATGACTATACAAATAATACTCAAGGTACAGCTATTGAGGGTGGACGTAAGTTCGATGATGATAAAGAAGTAGACCAAGCATTCAATGTTTACCTACGTCATAAGAAAGTTACTCGTAAAATTAAAGATACTCAAGAAGTAACACGTACAATCGAGTACAAATATGCAAGTACAGATGATGTGCCAGCAGATAAACGTGGAACAACGGCTGCACCGACAGTAACTGAAACACTTCACTTTGAACGTGACCGTACAATTGACTACACATTAGCTGCGAAAGAATATCCAACAGAATATGCTGCTTATAAAGCAGTATTAGATAAGAGCGGATATGATTCTCCAGAAGAATATAAAGCTCGTGTAGTTTACTACGACCACATTACAAACAAAGCAATCGCAGCGGATGCAACAGATGTTCAAAAATCAATCGTTACATTTGGTCCATGGACTCCAGTAGGTGGAACATCTAACGATGCAATCACATTATCTGATGCAGAAAAAGCAAAAGATGATAAATTCAACAATGTACCATCACCAAAAGTAGCTGGATACACACCTGATAAAGTATCTATAGATAAAACTGGTGAAATCGATGCGGAAGCAGCAGATTACACAGTAGAAGTTCTATACACTCCAGAAAAACAACGTGCAACTGTTAAATTCGTAGAATCAGATGCTAATGGAACAGTTAAAACAGTTTCTAATGGGGTAGATGTAGCCTTAGCAGATGCATTAACAGAAACAGGAGCATCAGGTACAAACTTCACTACTCTTAACCAAGCTAAAGTTGATGAAGTCATTAAGAATCTTGAAGCTAAAGGTTATACATTAGTTTCAGATGGATTCAAAGCAGCTACAGCAAATACTGCATTTGATACTGACAAAGCTACTGATCAAGAATTCGTAGTAAAATTAACTCCGAAAGTTGTTGAAGTACCATCATTTGATCCAACTAAACCTCAAAGTGATGACAATCCAAAACCAGAACCAGGTAAACCAGTAGATCCTACTAAACCAGATGGACCAAAATGGCCATCATCAGTTAAAGATCTGAAAAACACAGATACTGTTAAACGTACTGTTAAGTATGTGTTTGAAAATGGAGCACCTGTAATTGATTCAGCAACAGGAAATCAAAAAGTTGTTGAACAAGAAGTTAAATTCACTCGTACCTCATCAGTTAATCTTGTAACAGGAGAGATCACTTATGGAGACTGGACAGCTGCTCAAGAATTGCCAGCGGTAACATCTCCAACAGAAACAGATATCCCTGCGGTAACGAACCATATTCCAAGTACCAAAACAGTACCAGCGGTAACGGTTAAAGCAGAAGGTGAAGACCTTACTGAAACAGTAGTGTACAGAAAGATTGATTCAATCACAGTACAACCAAACGATCCAACTCCAACGAAAGATACGCCAATCGATCCAAATAATCCAGATGGACCAAAATGGACTGAAGAGTTAATCAAGAAATTAGAAGATGCTCGTAAAGAAGAAGTTAATCGTACAATTACTTATAAGTACTCTGACGTAGAAAGTGAATTAAAACCTGCAGATACTGCTAAAAAAGGAGCAGATGTAGCATCTGAATTCACAACAAAAGTAGAATTCAAACGTGCTATTACAGTTGACCCTGTAACAGGAGACTTCACTTATGGACCATGGAAAGCTACAAATGATGATACTACATTAGAAGGTAAATCAGAACTTCCAGTAGTAACAGGATATGTTGCTACAGGTGATGTTGACTCATCTAAGAAAGATGTAACAGATGTTAATGCAACTGACAAAGATATTACAGAAAAAGTAGTATACAAAGCAGTAGGTAATTATGTACCAGTAATTCCAGAAGGAATCACACCACCTGCAAATGTAAATGTAGATCCAAAACCTTATACTAACGATCCACAAGATGGTTCAAAAGTTAAAGATCCAGATCCAACTAACCCAGTGGTACCAGGAACAACAACACCAATCGTTCCACAAATCCCAGGAACTACACCAGTAGGACCAGATGGAAAACCATTGAAACCAGTAGATCCAAATGATCCAAGTAAAGGATACATCCCACCAACACCAACAGATCCAACGAAAGATACATCAATTATCTACGTTAAAGATGGATCACAAGTAGCTGTTACACACTTCATCGAAGTAAACAGTGAAACTGATAAGACTGAAAAAGGTGGAGTAGCTACATCAGTTGTTGACACTGGAGATACAGGAAAACCATTCACTAAATCTGCAGATGTAACAGCGACAATTGAATCACTGAAAGCTAAAGGGTACACAGTTGTTGAAAACAACTACCCAACAGATGGTAAATTCGATGCAGATTCTAAGACTAACCAAGTATACAAAGTTTTAGTAACTGTTAAGCCAATTACTGTAACTCCAAATGATTCAACTCCAGAACCAGGTAAACCAATCGATCCTAACAATCCGACAGGACCAAAATGGACTCCAGAGTTAATCAAAGAGTTAGAAGATGGACGTAAAGAAGAAGTTAAACGTACAATCAAGTATGTTTATGTGGATGGAACAAAAGCTGCTGATACAAAAGAAGAAACTAAGAACTTCAGCCGTTCAGCAACAATCAACCCAGTAACTGGTAAGATTACATTCGGAGACTGGTCACCAGCTCAAACATTTGAAGCTGTAACTTCACCAGAAATTAAGAACTACACTCCAAATAAAGCGACTGTACCAGCATCAGAAGTAACAGCAACTGCTGAAGACATCAATGAAACAGTAGTTTATACTACAAAACCATTGAGTGTGGATCCAACAAAACCAGTAGATCCAAACACACCAGATGTTACTCCAAAACCTGAAGATAAAGTACCAAACGATCCAAAAGGACGTACTTACAAAGAATTAGGATTAATCGAAGAAGTAACTCACACAGTTCACTACAAGCTAGCTGACGGATCAGATGCGGGTATCCCTGACAATGTACAAACATTAACATTCACTCGTACAGCTGACCTAGATCCAGTAACAGGAGCAATCTCTAACTACGGTACATGGACTCCTAAAGATGGCGATACAACAATCGATGCTATAACAACACCAAACAAACCTGGATATGTAGCTTCAGCTGCTAAATCAACAGCTCGTGAAAATGTTAAAGCTACTGATAAAGATAGTGAAGAAACAATTATCTACCGTAAACTTGGTTCATATGTACCGGTAATTCCAGAAGGAGTAACACCTCCAGCAGGAACTGACCTAACACCAAAACCATATGAAACTCCAACTAATGAAGATCCTACAAAACCAGGAACACCTACTGAAACTCCAGTAGTACCATACATCCCTGGAACAACACCAGTAGGACCAGACGGTAAACCATTAACACCGAAAGATCCTAACGATCCAACGAAAGGATATGAAGTACCGAAAGTACCAGAAGATCCAACTCAAAACACTACAATAACGTATGTGAAAGATGGTTCTCAAGTTGCTCTAGTTCACTTCATTAAAGCTGATGGAACTGCAGTTCACGTATCAGTTGCGGAAGCAGGAGATACAGGTAAAGCAATCAAGACAACAAACATTGATAGCGTTAAAGCTGAGTTAGAAGCTAAAGGTTATGAAGTTGTTGCACCAACAGATCCAGCTTATACAGCAGAACGTGTAGCATTCTACGCTGAAGCAAACCGTACATTTGATGACAAGGATGACAAAGGTAATAGTGGAATTAGCCAAGTTTACTACGTAATCGTTAAAGAAGGAATTTCTCCAATCGATCCAGATAAACCGCTAGATCCAAATAATCCAAACACAACTCCAAAACCAGGAGATAAAGTACCTGGAGATCCAAAACAACGTACATTTGAACAACTAGGATTACTAGATGAAGTTAATCGTACAATCAACTACAGATACGCTAATACTGATAAAGTAGAAGAAGCTAAACGTGGTCAAGAAGCTGCAGCTACTGTAGAACAAAAACTTCGTTACTCTCGTAAAGGTGATCTAAACAAAGTAACAGGTGAAATCACTTATACTTCTGATTGGACAAAACCACAAACATTAGCTGAAGTAGTATCTCCAGTAATCGAAGGATATGTTGCAGATATTAAAGCAGCTGAAAAAGTAGAGAACGTAGCTCACGATGCAGCTGACTCAGTAGTAAACGTAGTTTACTCACCACTTGGAAAATATGTACCAAAAGTACCAGAAGGATTTGAAGTTCCAAAAGTTGAGAAACCTCAATATCCAAACGATCCAACAGATCCAACAAAACCAGGAACACCAACAACAGTGATTCCTCACGTTCCAGGAACAACTCCAAAAGATCCAAATGGAAACCCACTGAAACCAGTAGATCCAAACGATCCAAGTAAAGGATATGTTCCACCAACACCTGAAAACCCAACAGAAGATACTGAAATCACTTATGAGAAAGATACTCAAAAAGCGACAGTAACTTATGTGGTAGAAGGAACTGGAAAAGTACTTCATACAGATAACCTAAAAGGTAAATCTGGAGACCCAATTGAGTACTCTACAGTAGCTAAACTTGCTGAATTGAAAGCTCTAGGATATGACTTAGTAAGTGACGGATTCTCAACTGCTACAGATAAGAACTACGATAAAGATACAAAAGTAGATCAAAGCTTCGTAGTTACAGTTACACCACACGTTGAGCCAATCAAACCAGTAGATCCAACTAATCCAAATGATCCAAACAAACCAAAACCAGGTGATCCAATCGATCCTAAGAACCCTGATGGACCAAAATGGACTGAAGATCTAATCAAGAAGATTGATACAACTCGCCACGTTAACCGTACAATCACATACGTTAATGAGAAAGGTGAGGAAGTAGCTGAGAAAGTAACAGATAAAGTTACATTCACTCGTGAAGCTAAGATCAACGCTGTAACAGGTGTAATTACTTACGGTGATTGGGTTGCTAAAGATGGAGATACAACATTCGATAAAGTTGAATCACCAGTAGTTAAAGGCTACATCCTGAAAGATGCTAAACAAAAAGAAGTAGCAGCTACAACAGGATTAACTGCAGACTCTAAAGATGAAAACATCGAAGTAGTCTACACTAAACTTGGTTCATGGGTACCAAAAGTACCAGAAGGAGTAACTCCGATTGATCCAATTCCATATCCAAATGATCCGAAAGATCCAACTAAACCAGGTAGCGATAGACCAATAGTTCCTTACGTACCAGGAACTACACCAAAAGATCCAAATGGAAACCCACTGAAACCAGTAGATCCAAACGATCCAACTAAAGGATATGAAGTACCACCAGTACCAACTGAGCCAGGTAAAGATATTGAAATCAATTATGTAAAAGATGAGCAAAGAGCAACAGTTAAGTATGTTGTTGAAGGAACAGGAACAGTACTTCACACAGATAACCTAAAAGGTAAATCTGGAGAGCCAATCGAGTACAGTACAGTAGCTAAACTTGCTGAACTTAAAGCTCTAGGATATGATCTAGTAACTGACGGATTCACAACAGCTACAGATAAGAACTTCGATAAAGATTCTAGTAAAGATCAAGAATACACTGTTGTACTAACTCAACACTCTGAGCCGCTTAAACCAGTAGATCCAGAAAATCCAAATGATCCAAACAGACCAAAACCAGGACAACCAATCGATCCTAACAACCCTGATGGACCAAAATGGACTGAAGATCTAATTAAGAAAATTGACACAACTCGTCACGTTAACCGTACAATCACATACGTTGACGAAAAAGGTAACAGAGTAACTTACACAGATAAAGCTGGTAAAGACTCTACAGAATCTATTAAAGATAAAGTTACATTCACTCGTGAAGCTAAGATCAACGCTGTAACAGGTGTAATTACTTACGGTGATTGGGTTGCTAAAGATGGAGATACAACATTCGATAAAGTTGAATCACCAGTAGTTAAAGGCTACATCCTGAAAGATGCTAAACAAAAAGAAGTAGCAGCTACAACAGGATTAACTGCAGACTCTAAAGATGAAAACATCGAAGTAGTCTACACTAAACTTGGTTCATGGGTACCAAAAGTACCAGAAGGAGTAACTCCGATTGATCCAATTCCATATCCAAATGATCCGAAAGATCCAACTAAACCAGGAAACGATAGACCGATCGTACCTTACGTACCAGGAACTACACCAGTGGTACCAAAAGATCCAACTAAACCAATTAGTCCGGATAACCCACTAGTTCCATTAACACCAGTAGATCCAAACGATCCAACTAAAGGATATGAAGTACCACCAGTACCAACAGATCCAAGAACAGATACACCAATCACTTACGTGACTGATAAGCAAAAAGCTATCACTAACTTCGTAGATGAAAAAGGTAAAGTTGTATCAACTCCAGTAGTAGATGAAGGTGATTCAGGAGCTAACTTCACTAAGTCTAAAGTTGATGAAGTAACTAAGACTATTGAAAAACTTGAAAAAGCTGGATACAGAGTAGTTAAGAACGAATTCCCATCTAAAGATACAGACAGAGTATTTGATAAAGATAAATCTGTAGATCAAATCTTCAATGTAACAGTAGCTGAGAGAATTATTCCAGTTACACCAGGTAAACCAGTAGATCCAAATGATCCAAACTTACCGAAGAACCCAGATGGAACTCCAGTAACACCATCTACACCAGAACCAGGTAAACCAGTATTCCCTAACGATCCAAACAGCCCAGTATGGCCAAGTACTGTGAAAGATCTTGTAACTGAGAAAGGTGCTACACGTACTATCAAGTATGTAGATCGTAACGGAAAAGAAGTAACTGAGACTCGTGTTGAAACAATCAAATTCACTCGTGATGCTAAGATTAACTTAGTAACAGGAGAAATCACATATGGAGAATGGACAACAGATCGTAACGACGATATCTTCAACGGATACCCAGTACCAGTAGTTAAAGGATACATCGCTAAAGATGGTGATCTAGAATCATCAACTAAAGATGTTAAAGTAACACCTGATACAATCAAGGATATCAACGAAACAGTTGTTTATGATAAGTTAGGATCATGGGTACCAAACATCCCAGGAACACCGACAAATCCAATTCCATATCCAAACGATCCAAAAGATCCAACAAAACCAGGAAGTGATAAACCAATCGTTCCTTACGTGCCTGGACACACTCCAATGGTACCTCAAGATCCAACAAAACCAGTTGGACCAAACAACCCATTAGTACCGTTGAAACCAGTTGATCCAAATGATCCAACTAAAGGATATGAAGTACCAAACGTACCGAACGATCCAACTAAGGATACACCGATCAGCTACGTTCCAGTACCACAACCAACGCCAAAACCAACTCCAACAACACCGGTAACACCGGAAACTCCTAAAGCTCCAGAAGCACCAGTAGCTCCAAAAGCGCCAACTCAAGTTAAACGCTTAGCAAACACTGGTACAACTGAAACTAACACAGGACTAGCTGGATTAGGAATGGCAATCTTCGGTGGATTACTTGCAGCAGCAAGACGTCGTAAAAACAACGAAGATTAAAAATAAATGGGAGTGACTCAAAAATCGTGATTTTTCGTAGAAATCGATTTTCCAGAGTCACCCCTGCACAGTTTATTAGATATCTAAAAAGCTTTTATAAAGCGAATTTAGATATCAATAAACCACTGTGTCTATGAATTCTCATATACACTTTGTAAAAATTTAGGTCTTTTGGATTAGGCCAAGAATAAGACCCACTTTCGATACATTTCGAAGGTGGGTCTTGTTTTGTAGTTAATGGCTGCTGAAGTGAGTGTAGGTAGATTAATAATATGAATCGAGATTTGACTCATTATATAACTCTAGTATTAAACACTAAATTGTTAGAAAAACTACTATTAAATGGAGTATAATAAAAGTAAGGAAGAAAAGAAGCGGAAAAGGGGTTGTTAATTATGGAAAAAGCACAAGATGGTAATGCTTGTTTATTAAGTAATTTATCGATGAACATAAAAGAAGCAACGGAATTCATTAAGAAATTGCAAAAGTTACCTGAAAAAAACATATGGATGATAGAAGTAGAATATTATTGTAACAACTGTAATACTTATTTTGATGCTGATAGTCAAGGTTTTGGTTATCCAACTTGTCCGTACTGCGGTTCGGATAATGTTTCAGACTTCTAAGGTATTATAACAATATATATACTCCCAAAAAAGGACAGAAAGTAAATTTTTACTCTCTGTCCTTTTGAACGTTTTATTAATTAAGGATGTATACTAAATAATAAAAGATCTAAGCAACAAATTATTGCCTAGATCTTATTTCTTATTTTTCTTTATGTTTTGGATTTGCTTGAAAACCTTAATTAACAGCAATCCCAGTTGAATAATGTATCTTCAAAATCTAAGTTTGCTAATTTTTCTTTATTGATAAAGAAGTTTGCAACTCCTGAATCTCCCCACATGATTAGGTTATCTTTCGTGTTGGCGTCCCATTCGCTTTCTATTTGAAGAAGCATTGTATCGTAAGCATCTTTGTTGTCTGGATCGCGTGGATCCCATTGAACGAATGTTGGATAACCACCTATCGCATGTTTAACTCCTTCAAAAGCTTTAAATAGAGTTTCAAAGACATCTTTGTCAAGGTCTTCGTATAAATCTTCTACTTGTTCCTCTGGGAATAACTCTCGGATAGCATCTTTTGCGATATCTTCAAATAAGAAGTCCGTAGCTGTAATTGTTGAAGTTCCTCTGTTGAACGTTAATGCAAATGATGCATCTTTTTCATGGAATGGAGAATATTCCTCGTCGTTGTCTTCACTAGGAAGATGATATTTGCTCAGTACATCTCCATTTGTTATGTTTTCATCTATATCTTTGATGTATTTTACAACATTAGTTCCTTTAGAATCTAATCCGAAAGAATCATCGCGTGAAATCCAGAATTGTAGTAATCCTTCTTTAGGATAAATATCATTTTCTGGAAGTTCAGTGCAGTTGATTTGAGCTAGTAGAGCAAGTTGATTTCCTTCTGCATCTACAGGTACCGCGGCATCTTGTGCGATATACGGAATACCTCCGAATTTACTAGTTTTAACATTAAGACCTCTATCACCATTAATAGAAATCGCGATATATTCTTTTGTATTTTCATTTCTAATTTTTTCTACAACTTTATTAATGTTTTCAATTGTAATCATATAACCCTCCGCTATACGCGTGCGTATTTTAATTTTTTGTTTGATAAGAGTATATACCGTCGAATGTATAACTCATGTACAATAATTTCAAGTATATTTTTGTGGTGAAATTTTATCGAATTTGATTAAAAGTGCTTGCTTGATTGTCGTTAAACAAATTGGTAAAATTGTTTATCTATTGTACATAATAGTTAAATATACAATATCCCACGCTTTCATTCTATCATACGTCTTGTTGTTGGTCAATAGAGTAAGTATTTGTTGTATATGTAAAATATTTAAGTGAATTATTATTTAATGAAAAATGTTAGAGATGATTTTTAATGTTCGAGATTAGTTTTTAACTTGTATATATATTTGAAATGTTATTCACTGATATCCTATTTAGTTAAGAAATAATGATGCTAATATTCGTTTTTTTATCAAAAAGTATAATATTATTTGTAAATAATAGGTCAATTTTTTAGACTAAATTGATGAAAATAATTATTTTATTAATGTAAAATAAGTAAATATTGTTATTAAAAGTAATGGATTATTATTTGTAAAGAAATTTTGTTAAGAATTTTGTGATATCAGGTTTTTTGTAGTTGAAATCAGAAAAGTGACGATAAGTGGTTGTAAGTTATAGTTTATATCTTTTTATAGCTTTTGACATTTTGAAGTCGGTAAAAATTTAGAATGATTTTTGTGATGATGAGTGGTATTAAATAGTGAGAGAATACTGATATTAACATTGTTTTAGAGAGTTTTTCATCCTTAAAAAATAAAACTTATGAGCTTGGCTTTTATGAATCAGAGCTATTTAAAAATTATAAATTTAAGAATAAAGTCTAGTTCTCGGACAAAAAGGATAATATTTGGTATTGTTAATAATGAAATTCAAAAAATGGATTTCAAATTAGTAGTATGCGTTCAAGTTAAATATCGTAATTAAAAAATCAAAGACAAAGAGCTTGAAAAAGGTTTAGTTTAGAAGAAAATATATTATAAGAGGAGATATTTAATTTAATCCTAAAAAGTTATATATATCATAGGAGGAAGTTTGATGGTAGGAAAAAACAATAAGTACTCAAAAACCACGAAAGAAGGTACTAAAGTAGAATCGTATTCTATCAAAAAATTCAAAGTCGGTACAGCAATGGAAATATTCAACATGTTTATGAAAAAGTAGCAAACACTACTATCTGGACAGATGAAGAAGGAAATCCATTAAAACCACCAGTAAATGGAATCGAAGTTCCAGGAGAAATCCCAGGATATGAATTAGTTAGAACTGTAACTGATAAAGACGGAAATGTACGTCACATCTTCAGAAAAGTAACAAACACTAAAGCAGGACAACGCCTAGCAAATACAGGTACAACTGAAACTAATACTGGCTTAGCAGGATTAGGAATGGCAATCCTAGGTGGATTATTAGCGGCAAGACGTCGTAAAAACGATAAAAACTAATTTGAAATCGAAACAAAACACTAAACAAAACTCTTAAAAATAAAAACACTCTCGATAATTTTCGAGGGTGTTTATTTCTTTCTTTTGAAGTTCTAGAAATTCATTGAAATTATATAATTTACTTTTTAAAAATAATAAAATTTTTTTTGTAAAAATATTGATATACTTAGTAGAAGTTTATTTTTTAAAGATTTAATAGTATATACATGATTATATTAATCAAGGAGACATGAAATGTTGATAATTAATAAATAACCTCCTTAACTTAAGAAAACGCTTTATGTAAATTTAAATAATCTATGGACAAATGAATGTATATTTGATAAAGTTAGGTTGGAATTGTATATAATTTTGAAGTATTTTATTTGTAATATTACTTTAAATTATTAACCAATATTATAAAAATAGGGGAGAAAAATCATTGTCGAAAACTTTAGGAAAGGAGTTTTGTATTTTTATTATATACATAGAAGATGTTTAAAATAGTGGTAATATAAGTTTTATTAGGGATAATGAAGGAGAAGAATTTAATGGGAAAAAATAACAAGTTTTTAAAAGAGATAAAAGAAGGTACAAAAGTAGAATCATATTCTATTAAG
>ERZ772910.785-NODE-785-length-17600-cov-3.233856_pt1 | contig 17600 bp, 16 predicted proteins | sample MGYA00511357_ERZ772910 | MGnify/ENA primary metagenome ERZ772910 (study PRJEB29015, sample SAMEA2738096) | human oral metagenome | biome: human oral; feature: human-associated habitat; material: saliva | place: China | collected 2193 ... | reverse complement strand
GAAAGAAGGGAAAGAGGCGAAGCAGAAAACAGCTTCTTTTGCAGAGAGCAGTCAGGGCGAGGAACAGAAGGAAACCTCTGCGGTCATTCCGATTACGTATTCGAATCTGGTAGACGAGGAAACCAGAAATCGTGTTTCTGTCGCATTAAAAAACGCGGGACTGAAAGACGAGAAGATCACGGACTTCTTTTTGGCAGTGGATGAGTATAACAATGCGGTGGGCAAGGAGAATCTGGTGCAAAAAATGACGACGACAGACGGCCCCTTTCCGTCCATGGATTCGGACCGTCTGATCGACCTCTGGCTGCAGAACGGCGGTTTTGTGGGGAGAAATTGTCGCATCACTTCCTTTTCGTTGATGGGAGATTTCATTGCGGTGAAAAATCCGGCGGCAGGGGATACCACGATGCTGTTCTCGGACTTCGAGGCGATAGGAGCAAAACACCTTTTTCAAGGAGAGGAGAGGAAAAAGTTCGATACGCTTTTCTCCTATATTGACGTAACGAATACACATGATACCAAAGAACTGGCAAAGGAGATTATCGCTTCCTGGAAGAAAAAGGGCATTTCTTTTCATAATGATAAGATGCACATGCTGTCTGTCTTTATGACCATGGACGACGGAAAAAACCAGGTGCAGGAATTCATCGGGCATACAGGTATTTTACTGGAGGACGGCGACCACTATCTTTTTGTAGAAAAACTGGCTTTTGAACTGCCTTATCAGGTAGAGGAATTTCGCAGCAGGCAGGAGGTGAGTGACTATCTTATGGCCTGCTATGACAAGGATGCGGACGGCTTAACCGCAAAGCCGGTGATTTTTGAAGACGATCAGGTGATGAAAGAATATCGGGTTCTGAAATAAGGGCGGAGCCGGTGCAGGAGTCGCTTGCCTGTCAAATCCGATAGAAACGCAGAAAGAGCAAAGGCTTAGGCCTTTGCTCTGATTAGGTTCATGATGGAAATGACGGCTCCATACCCAACCCCTGCAATGGGCCAGATGATCCAGCTGAGGTTCCATCCGAGCAGATAGCTGATGATGAAATACAGGAGGAGGGCTACAGACCAGTAAACGCTTGCAATTTTCTTGTTGCTTACGGCAGAGCTCTTGTTTTCTCTGCTGAATTCTCCCTCCTCCGATAAAATCTGGAGCGCGTTCCAGGGAATGCTGGCACGCACCAGCAGAAACAAGCCGATTCCCACAAGCAGGAGCAAAAAAGGAACGGCAATCGTCATTGCCATATCCTGGTCGGGGAAGAAAATCATACTGAAGAAGAGAGGGGTTGCGGACAGGATGCAAACCAGAACTCCCAGAATGGTCTGGATCGTATAGGAACTTTGCAAATTTGCCTTTCTTTCTGCAATCATCCCGCTTACCCCATAGGCGGTATTCAGTGGCTCTTTTTTCAAATAGGCGAAACGCTCTCCGTCCATACTGTTCTTCAGGAAGAGGGCAGTCCCGATACCGATGATGCATAGCAGGAGAATGACGCCGATGCCGACCGCCTGGGCTTCGGAAAGGGGGAGCTTTCCACCCTCCTGCAGGGCCTGTAAAGCAATGAGAGGGGCGGCGGACACAATAAAGAGTAGGACGGAGAAAGCCATAGACGTTGCTATTCGGCTTTTATATGCGAGAAAGGCATTGGCTTCTTCCATGGAAACGGAGGCTTCCCTTGCGGAAGAGTCGTGATCCTCGATGGGGACCTGTGTTTCCATCTCTTCGATTTCATCTTTTAACAGATAGTCGGTGCTGACTGAGAAGAGGTCGGATAATTTCAGGATCTTGTTCATGTCCGGGATGGATTGCGCCCCCTCCCATTTGGAGATGGACTGCCTGCTGACATTCAGCTTTTCCGCCAGTTCTTCCTGTGATAAACCGTTTTTCTTTCTCAGTTCTATGATTTTGTCTGCCAGTATCATGGATACTCCTTTCGTTTCTCTTGTATGGGATGGTCTTTCCATTGAGGGGCCCCTTTGAGATCCATCGTTTGTGATCACTCTGATCCTAACAAAAAAAGCGGTTGCGGAAAAGCAAGGAGGCTTTACAATTTCCGGTATTGTGGTTGCATCTATCCTGTGATCCTTCGTCTGACCTTGAAAAACAGGATAAGGTACATCACGACATAGATAATACCTATTAATTATATTCCATATAAGAAACATCCATTAGCAAAAAACAGTTGGGCTTTATATAATTGCATGGTTGTGCAAATGCTTTTGCTCGTTTTTTCGATTATTTATATATTCGAAGAGACGGGAGAGGAGGAGTTATGCTGGAATCAATTGTTACTTACCATGCAACAGAAGTCAGCCCGCACGAAGTGCAGAAGAAGGCGGAAGAGCTGTATGCAGGAGGCTTTTTCTGCTGTGAGGCCGTCATGTCCTCAATTCGCGATGCTTTTCAGGCGGATGTGCCGGAGTCGGTGATTGCCATGTCTTCGGGGATGTCCATCGGAGCAGGAAGGTCCGGATGTATGTGCGGTGCGCTCAACGGAGGCATTCTTGCCCTGGGGATGTTTTTTGGAAGAACGACACCGGACGGACCGAAGGATCCGAAGGTGAATGCGCTGATGGCGCTATCGAAAGAACTCCATGACTGGTTCAGAGATGCCAATGCCAAGCATGCTGCCTGTTGCCGTGTCCTCACCAGAGGGTTTGATATGGCAGGCGGAGAGCACAAGAAGCAGTGCATCGCTTTTACCGGGCTTTGTGCAGGGAAGGTGGCGGAGATCCTCTGTCGTGAGCTGGGAGTTGCCAACACGGACGCAGAACCGATTGAGGGACTGAAGGAACCTTATCTCCCTCCGGTGCAGGAAGCGGTATAAGGAGGCAGTATGGAAAAAATCAAGAAAATTCCGGTCGCTTTTTCCGGTGTGATGTTGGGCATGGCTGCGCTTGGCAATTTGTTGCAGAGCTATAGTGAAGGGATCCGGTTTCTGTTTGGCGGGATTGCGGTCCTCATCCTGGTTTTGCTGGTCGCAAAGGGAATTTTTTTCCTGGATGCAGTCAAACAGGAGCTGGCGACCCCGGTAGGCTTGGGCGTCTTTGCGACCTTTCCGATGGCGCTGATGCTGCTCGCCGTCTATGCGAAACCGTTTCTGCCTGCCCTGTCTCTTCCGCTCTGGGTCTTCGCGATCCTTCTGCACATTGGAATCATCCTTTTCTTTACTTGGAAATACATTTTTTCCTTTGAAGAAAAAAATGTGCATTCGGTGTGGTATATCGTTTATGTAGGTATTGTAGTGGCGTCTCTGACTTCACCTGCGTTTCAGGCAGCTGCCTTCGGGCAGGCCGCATTTTATTTTGGATTTGTGGCGCTGCTTGTCCTGCTGTTTGTGGTGACCAGGCGGTATCTTCGCCTTCCCGTGCCGGAGCCGGCAAAGCCGTTGATGATGATCTATGCGGCGCCGATGGCGCTGTGTACCGCGGGTTATATTCAGGCGTTTCCGGGAAAAAGCAAGGGTTTCCTGCTGTTTTTACTCCTTGCGACTACACTGCTGTACCTGTTTGCACTGGTGAAGAGTGTGCAGATGTTGCGCCTCCCCTTTTATCCGAGCTACGCAGCCTTCACCTTCCCCTTTGTCATCTCTGCGATTGCCACGAAACAAAGTGCCGTGGTTCTTGCGGGAATGGGGGCGGGGCTTCCGTTCCTGCCTGCCATCGTCTTGGTGGAAACGGGGATTGCCGCTCTTTTTACCATCTACGCGTTCCTGCGCTTCGTCCATTTTATTTTTATCAAAAAGTAAGTGGAAAAAGTCGGCGCCCTATCAGAAGTAAGCGGATGAGCTTCGATCTTTCGTGCACAGTATTGCAATTATCGTGCAAAAAGCAGATAATAGTGAGTGTAGAAAGGAGAGGATTTCATGGCTGGAACGACTACCAATATCAGCATCCGCATGGACAGCGATCTGAAAGCACAAGCCGACGTTCTATTTGGTGAGCTTGGCATGAATCTTACAACGGCTTTCAATATTTTCGTGCGTCAGTCGATCCGGGAGGGTGGGATTCCGTTTGAAATATCCATTCGTCAGCCCAAAAAGGAAACGATTGCCGCCATGTTGGAAGCGGAAAGGATTGCAAAAGACCCGTCTGTAAAGGGCTATGATGACCTTGATGAGCTTTTTGCCGATCTTAAGAAGTGAGAAAAACAAAGCTGACGGTTAAACCCACTACAGCGTTTCGGAAAGATTACAAGCTGGCATTGAAGAGGGGACTTAAAATAGAACTTCTGGAAACCGTGATCGAAACGCTTGCCATGGGAAATACGCTACCACCTGAGAACAGAGATCATGAATTGACCGGAAACTGGAGGGGGCACCGCGAATGTCATATTCAATCCGACTGGCTTTTGATCTATCGCATAGAGGACGATATTCTGGTGCTGACACTCTCCCGAACAGGGACGCACAGTGATCTGTTCGGGAAATGAACCGGATGCCGTATGGGGATACCTGTACGGCATTTTTTTAGCGCTCTTCGCAATGGCTTTGGCGCCCGGTCTGCTGTAGAGGAAACGACGCTCTCTATGGGAGGTTGGACAACTCGTCTTAGTCGAGATCGTTTATTGTTGACGATGTATTCCGTATCGTACGGAGGGGAATCTTTACGGACCGGGGGAGTAAGTGATATGATGGAACGTAGTATTAAAAACGACGTGAGGGAGAGACGAGAATATGAAGAACTACAAGATTGTGGTTGACAGTTGCTGTGATCTGCCAAAGGAGTATCATCACGATCCGAGAATAGAAATCGTTCCACTCGTATTGGAAGTGGGCGGTTATCATACAATGGACGACGACAATTTTGATCAGGCGGATTTTTTAAAACGCGTGGAGGAATATGAAGGTGTTGCCAGGTCAGCCTGCCCTTCCCCCGATCGGTATCTTCGCGCCTATGAAACGGACGCCGAGGATGTGTATGTCGTCACTCTGTCGGCAAAGCTTTCCGGGTCTTACAACAGTGCGGTTTTGGGGAAAAATCTATATGAAGAAGAGCATCCGCACAAGAATATTTTCGTCATAGATTCCAAGTCGGCAAGCTGTGGAGAAACGCAGGTGGCTTTCCGCCTGTTGGAACTGGCGGAACAGGGACTTCCTTTTTCGGAGGTAGTCACGCAGATCTGCCGGTTTCGAGATGAAATGAATACCTATTTTGTACTGGATAATCTGAATTCTTTGAGGAAAAACGGGAGGCTGACTGGGGTGAAGTCACTGGTGGCTTCCTCCTTGTCCATCAAACCGGTGATGGGATCGCATGACGGTGCCATCGTGCAGAAGGGACAGGGGATCGGCACCAGAAAAGCCATGATGAAGTTGGTCGATCTGGTGACGAAAGAAGTAAAGAATCCGGAAGAGAAAACGCTCATGATTGCACACATCAACTGCTATGAGCGTGCAATGGTCGTGAAGGACATGGTTCTTGCCAGAAATCATTTTAAGGATGTGCTGGTCGTAGACGGCGCCGGAGTTTCGACTCTGTATGCCAATGATGGGGGCATTATTCTAACCTGCTAAGGCTTCTCCCCGGTTCAGAGAAACAGAACGGGGATGGGGAGGCGCCAGAGAAGGACCACAAACGCAAGCTGGACCAGGAGGATGAGAGGCATTCCGATGACAAAGGCGGGATGCCTTGTTTTATGCCTAAATATCTGCATGCCCAGAATGGAGCCGATGCTGCCGCCGATCAGAGCAGCGGTAAAAAGGGTGGATTCCGAAATGCGCCAGGCATGATGCCTGGCTTTTTGTTTATCTACCCCCATCAGCAGAAAGGCAGCCAGATTCACGATGATCAGATAGACGGTTATTAAGGTGAGAGCCCTCATTCTTTTTTCTTTCCTTTCCTTTCCAGAAGATTCCATTGTACTATACAACAGGCGGAAATCCGTTACAATATAAAAAGAGACCGGGGTCAAGGGTCAAAGAGTTTCCGGGAGCATTTAGGATCTTTTGACCTGCTGTGAAAGAAAAGCCATTGGTAGACAGGAGAAATGATGCATTCAAGAAAAAAAAGACTTTGCTCTGTGCTCGTATTGCTGTGCCTATGTGTCAGTCTGTTGATTGCCGCGCTAGACGGCACAGCTGCCTGGAATTTGATTGCGCAGAGGAACCGCACCACACTGAAGCTTTGGTATACCGACGAAGATCTGACGGACTATCTGAATAAAGAGTCGGTTCTCTTCAATGAGAGGCAGGGGAGGACAAGACTGGAAATTCGTTTGGTGGGAGCGGCGGAGTTTTTAGAAAAAATCAGCAAAACATCATTGGAAGGGAAGGATTTTCCGGATCTCTATATTCTCACAAACGATCTCATTGAAAAAGCGGTATTGTCGGGGCTAAGCAGTGATTTCTGTGCAACGGATCCGGTCATCAACCGGACTCTTTTTCCCGAAACGGCACTTCGGGCAGTCAGATATCAGAAAAAAGCGGCTGCCTATCCGTACTATTATGATACCAGCGCGCTGCTTTATAACAAGACTTATCTGGATCAGATGATTCGGGAGGAGATTGAGGACGAAAAACTGCAGGAGCATCCGGAGGCACAGCCCGGGGATCCCGTTTTAGAGGTGACGAAGGAAGAACTGGAAGCCCGGGAAAAAAAGATTTTGCCGCATCAAATTGCCGATATCGTATCTTTTGCAAGGAATTATAATGCACCGGATGAAGTAGAAGCTGTTTTTGAATGGGACATCAATGATATCTTCTATAATTATTTTTTTGTCGGGAAATATTTGAACGCCTGCGGGAAGGACGGAGATCGGACGAAAAAGCTGGACCTCTATAATGATCAGGTCATCAGCTGCATGAAGATTTATCAGGAATTGTCCCAGTTTTTTGCCATTGACCCTTCTCTGGTTAATTATGAAAAGGTATCGAAGGATTTTCTTTCAGGGAAAATTGTATTTACCATTGCGACTCCGGATATGTTAACGAAGATTAGAAAGGCAAGGGAAGAGGGTGATTGTGCCTATGAATTCGGGGTGGCAGGGATCCCGGCGCTGAACAAAGAGCTCGGAACCAGGAACATGTCGGTAACCAGTTGCCTTGTGATTAACGGATATTCGAAGAGCCCGGAGGAAGCGGGAAGGTGTGCGGATTTTCTGGTCAAACAGGAATCGGAGGAGATGTTTGACAGTGCGGGGAAGCTGCCGGTGAAGAGGGGGCTTAGCTACCGGGATCCGAATTTAAAAGAATTCCTGCGTGTGTATGAAGATTCTGTTCCGCTGCCCAAGAGCATGGAGAGCAGTGATTTATGGATTCGCCTGGAAAGAGCTTTTACACAAATATGGAAGGGGGCGGAGGTGAACGAGACCCTGCGTCTGCTCTCAGAAGAGATGATGCAGCAAGTGACAGGAAAAGAGGTGCACGAGAAGAAGATTCCGGATCCGCCCACGGTTTCTATTCTGAGTGATTTGGAAGAAGAGTAAGGTTTCTCTTTCTCCCTGTAAACGAGGTTGCAGCCGCGGAGAGGTTTGGGACAGGGGTTAAACATGTTACAAAAATGTTACATATTCCTTGCAATTCTGCGATCAATCGGATAGAATAACAGATACATGGCGGGAGTCTCCCTTGCAGAAAGGGAGGAGACATGTTTTGGCAATGGAATAAGGTTCGTTTGGCGATTCTGTTCCCTGTTCTTCTGGGGCTCACGGGGCTTCTGACTGGTTGTACCGGCAAGAATGAGATCGAGATCCGGGATTTGTCTGCAGGAGGGGAAACTTCTGTGACAGGGGGTTCTTCTTCAGACAGGGAAGACTCTTCGATCCTGGGAAAGGGAGAAGGTTTTTTACCGGGTTACGGCAGCAGGGAGGACGGAGGGCAGAGCGTTGGTTCCGCTTCTTCGCAAGAGGCGGGCGGAAGTGCGCAGCAGGAGAAGTCCGGAGAGGGTTCACCCGCTACGTCGCAGGTCAGAATCAAAGTTTTTGTCTGCGGAGCGGTTTCTCAGGAAGGGGTTTATGAGTTGGAAAGCGCTTCCAGAGTGATCGATGCGGTGCAGGCAGCCGGAGGGTTTTCCGGAAATGCGGACAGCAGGTATGTCAATCAGGCGGCGCCTCTGACAGATGGGATGAAGCTTTGCATTCCGACGAAGGCGGAGACGGCGAAGATGCGTGCAGGGAAAGAGAGTGCTGCGCCGGCGGAAGATCAGACGATAAGCCCTGCCCGACAGGAGAGCGGAATTGCAGATTTACAGACAGTCGGAACGGACGAAACTCATCCGCAGCCATTTGCAGAGGGAAGCGGCAAGGTGAATCTGAATACGGCAAGCAGGCAGGAACTTTGTACGTTGCCGGGAATTGGAGAGACAAAGGCAGACGCCATACTTGCTTACCGATCTGCACATGGATCTTTTTCCCGCATTGAAGAGATTAAGAAGATCCCTGGGATCAAGGATAAACTTTTTTTAAAAATCAAACGCTGATCTTTGATTTAGGAGAGAAATGGCAAAGAAGGCATTGGTTGTCGATGATGAAAAGGTCATAGTGAAGGGCATTCGCTACTCACTGGAACAGGATGGGATGGAAGTGGACTGTGCTTATGACGGAGAAGAGGCGCTGGCGCAGGCAAAGGAATCCCATTATGATATCATCCTATTAGATGTGATGCTGCCTAAGCTGACCGGCTTCGAGGTTTGTCAGCAAATCAGAGAATTTTCAACGGTTCCGATTATCATGTTAACGGCCAAGGGTGATGATATGGACAAGATTCTCGGCCTGGAATACGGAGCCGATGATTATATTACCAAGCCGTTCAATATTTTGGAGGTAAAGGCCAGAATCAAGGCGATCATGCGTCGGATGCAGAAGAGAGAGGCGGCTCCCAGCGTGATGGTCTTTGAAGACCTGAAAATCAACGAGGAGTATCGCAGAGTTTTGGTAAAGGATCGCGAGATTAACCTCACCAGCAGGGAGTTTGAGGTGCTGGAGCTTTTGGCTTCCGCCCCCGGAAAAGTTTACTCCAGAGAGGAACTTTTAAAGACCATCTGGGGAGAGGACTATCCGGGTGATGTCCGTACGGTAGATGTGCATGTCAGAAGGTTGCGCGAGAAGCTGGAACGCAATCCGAGTGAGCCCAGGTATGTGCGGACAAAGTGGGGAACCGGTTATTATTTTCAGGCATAGTATGTAAAATGAAACGTTTCTGGTCTTTTTTGGTCAAAAGTCTTCGTGTGCGTTTTTTTCTGATCCTTTTCATAACGGGTCTTTTTTCCTGCATGATCATGCAAAGCGCCATTCTCACCAATTATAAGGATCGTGCGATCGAAGTGAAAAAAAATGAAGTGCAGACCCAGTTGCGTATTCTCGCAAATCACCTGATCACGTATAACTATATGCAGGATCCGTCTTCTGCCATTGTACAGGCGGAGCTGACACTGCTTGCCAATCTTTATGACGGAAGAGTCTTGATTATCGGTGACGACCTGCAGGTCATCACAGATACCTACGGAAAGAGAGAAGGAAAGACCATTATTTCCGAAGAGGTGGTGAATTGTCTGCGGAAGGGATCCGATGGAGTCGCGACCGTCTACGCCAACAAAAACGGCTATTTGGAGATTACGACTCCGATCATCGAAACGGCGGGCATTGGTGACGGGGATTATCTGAGCAGCGAGGCACAGACGAAGGAAGTGGTGAAAGGGGTCATGCTTACCAGCGTCTCCACGGCAAATATTGAGAAAACGATGGAGATTTTGAATAACAAGGCCCTGGTGATCGAAGTCATTGTGATTATGTTGATTCTCGTTTTTTCCCTGGTGGCTTCCAAGGCGTTGTTAAAGCCGTTCGACAGGATTACCAGTAAATTGAATGAGATGAAGGCAGGGTTTACGGATGAGCCGCTTTCCGTACCGGATTATATTGAGACGGAACACATCGTGGATGCATTTAACCAACTGCAGGGACGGATGAAAGTGCTGGATGATTCCAGACAGGAGTTTGTTTCGAATGTGTCCCATGAACTGAAGACGCCGATCACCTCCATGAAGGTGTTAGCGGACACGCTGCTCTCGCAGGAGGACGCACCGGGGGAGGTGTACCGGGACTTTCTTTCGGACATTAGTGCGGAAATCGATAGAGAAGATAAGATTATCAATGATCTGCTGTCCCTTGTGAAAATGGACAAGAAGGCGACGCAGCCGAATATTGCATCCGTGAACGTAAACCAGATGACGGAAATTGTATTAAAGCGTCTGCGCCCGATTGCCAATAAGCGAAATATTGAGCTGATCCTGGAATCTCATCGGGAGATTGTAGCGGAAATTGACGAAGTGAAAATTTCTCTTGTGATCATGAATCTGGTGGAAAATGCGGTGAAATATAATAAGGATGGCGGATGGGTCAGAGTCACATTGGATGCGGATCATCAATATTTTACGATTCGGGTCGCAGACTCCGGAATTGGGATGCCTAAGGAGGATTTGGATAAAATCTATGAGAGGTTTTACCGGGTGGACCAGTCGAGATCCAGGGAAGTCGGGGGAACAGGATTGGGACTGGCAGTAGCGAAGAGTGCGGTTCTGCTTCACCGGGGAGAGATTTCTGCAGATAGCACGGAGGGGAGCGGTACGACTTTTGTGGTGAAGATTCCTTTGAACTATATTTCAACAGATACGGCTGGCAGAGCCGGGGCAAGATGAAAGAGCGGATGCATTTGAGAAGAAAAACCGGACTCTGTTTTCTGAGGGGGTTGCAGCTTGCTCTCTTATGCCTGTTTCTGGCGGGGATGCTGGCTTCTTGCAAGGGAGGCAATGTGGCTGATCCCGACCAGCAGGATGGTTTTCAGATTTATTACGTCAACCATGATGAAACAGGACTGGTTTCGGAGCCTTATACGCCGAAATCCAATCAGGATAAAGTCAACGAGATGCTGCAGGAGATGTTGGCAAAGTTGGAAATACATCCGGAACGGCTGGCTTATGAAGCACCGATTTCGGGGGCTGTGGTTCTGCGACATTATTTTTATGAAAATGGTCTCGTGACCCTGAATTTTGATGCAAGTTATGCTTCACTGGACCGGATCACCGAGATTCTGGACCGTGCGGCGATTGTAAGAACGCTGATGCAGATTCCGGGGGTAGATGCCGTTTCCTTCCTGGTGGACGGAAAGCCGTTAAAAGATGCGGCCGGTGCGGTAGTGGGAAATATGAATGCGGATACCTTTATTTACAATGCCGGCAAAGAGATCAATAACTACGACAAGGGACGGATCCTGCTGTATTTCACCAACCAGGAAGGCAACAAGCTGGTTCCGATTTACAGAACCGTTATTTACAGCAGCAACGTCTCTATGGAACAGGTCATAGCAGAGGAATTGGTAAAGGGACCGGCTTCGGATATTTCCAGACCGACCATCAATCCGGACACCAAGGTTTTAAATGTGACGCTGCAAGACGGCATCTGTTATGTGGATTTCAATGAAAAGTTTCTGAGCGAACCGTATCAGGTGAAGCCGGATATTGTGATCTATTCGATCGTGAACTCGCTCGCAGAACTCACAGAGGTCAATAAGGTACAGATCTCGGTCAATGGGAGTACAGCGGATAAATTCATGGACTCGATCCCGCTGTCCACCTTATTTGAACGAAAGTTGGATATGGAGTAAATTCTTTTATGAAACGACCGCTTCTGGTACTGCTTCTTGCAGTACTGGCGGTTGTGTGGATTCGGATTCTCTTTTTTCCAGGAACTCTCTTTTTTTCCTACACAAAAGAACAGATGCATGGCACTGCGGAAGGGGATTTCTTAACCGTCGTTGGAGAGTTGCAGGGGGCAGAACGGAAACGGACCTTTGACGATACGGTCGTGGATGTATGGTATGTCAGACCTCTTGTTTCTTCCCGCAGACACCAAAGGGAAGAGGCCCTTGTGCAGTGTATCATGGAAGACGGTAAAACGTGCCAGGAGGGTGGCATGCAGACGGAGGAAACATGTCAGGAAGGTGGCATGCAGAGGGGAGAAATGTGTCCGGAAGAGGACAGGGAGAAGGAGTCTTGTCCCATCGGGATGATCGTGAAAGTGAGAGGAAAGCTGAGACTCTTTTCGGGACCAACCAATCCGGGTGAATTCGACAACCGCCTTTATTATTCCACCATGAAAATTGCGTACGCGCTGAAGGATTGCAGAATCCTTGGCGCATCGGGAAGAAGCGCCGTCATCCGGAAATTCCTCTATCACTTAAGAAGGCGGATGGATGAGGTGCTGACGCTTTGTTTTTCGCCGGAGGATGGCGGCATCATGAAGGCTGTCCTTCTGGGAGAAAAAAGCATGATGGATTCCGAGATCAAAGATTTGTACCGGAGGAACGGGATCATTCATGTGCTTGCCATTTCCGGCCTGCATATTTCTTTGATCGGGTATCTGATTTACCGGCTGCTTTGTAAAACGGCTCTGCCCCTCCCGCTTTGTTCCGCCTGCGCCATTCTGGTGATGGTGCTATACGGGCTCATGTGCGGAATGAATGCTTCTGCGGTGCGTGCCATTATCATGTTTCTCTGCCGGTGTGCGGCACCGCGTCTGCACCGATCGTATGATCTTCTCAGTGCTCTTTCTCTGTCGGCCATTCTCCTGCTTTTAGACCAACCGCTTTGGCTGAAAAATGGAGGTTTTCTCTTCTCTTTCTTCGCAGTCGGCGGAATTTATTTTGTGATGCCGGCGTTATCTTTTCAGAAAAAAAGCGGGCAGCAGGAAGGAAGAGTGATCGGCGGCATCCGCAAGTCCTTTCGTTCATCCCTGGCAGTAAGCCTTTCTACGCTGCCGGTTCTTTTGTCTTTTTTCTACACGGTTCCCGTTTATTCCGTTTTTTTGAATCTGATGGTAATCCCCCTCATGACCCTGTTGCTGGTTGGAGGCTTGATCGTCATTTTCCTGGGAAACTTCAGTCTCCTTCTTGGAAGCAGGGTGGCACTTCTGGATCATGGGATTCTACAGGTGTACGAGAAACTCTGCCTGGCAGCCCAACGTCTGCCGTGGAGCAGGTGGAGCGCAGGGCATGCGGAACTCTGGCAAAATCTTCTCTACCTGCTTTGTCTGTCCCTCTTTGTATTTCTGTATCAAAAAAATACCGGGAGACATCCTCAAAAAAAGGCAATCGAGCTCCTTCGATTTGTTCTTCTCGGGGTGGGGCTTTTCCTCTTATTCCTGCGACCAAGACCCGTGCTAAAAATGACTTTTGTGGACGTGGGACAGGGAGACGGAATCGTGTTGGAATGCAAGGGAAATGCGTATCTGATTGATGGGGGAAGCACGAGCAAGAAGCAGGTCGGGAAATTTCAGCTTCTTCCTTTTTTGGCTTATGAGGGGATCGGAGAGATTAAGGCGGCGATTGTCACCCATGAGGATCTGGATCACTTTTCCGGACTTCTGACACTGATGGAAGAAGGGAAGGAGGAGGGAGTCCGGATTCACGGGCTCTATCTGCCGGATACAGCGCCTCGTTCACGGATCGGAAATTATCTTTTGCTGGAGGAAAAGGCAAAGGAGGCGGGGATTCCCGTGTTTTTCCTACATCGGGGGCAGGAGTGGAAGGAAAGAGAAGTAGATCTGCGCATCCTGGGGCCGCCCGCAGGAATGGAAACGGAAGGAGCGAATGCGCATTCCACGATTTTGCAGGTCAGGTGGGGATCCTTTTCGGCTTTGTTTACCGGTGATGTGGAAAAAGAGGGGCTGGAGGCCTTGAAGGAGACGTTGCGTCTGCTGCCTGAAAAAAGCAGAAAAGTCACGCTCTTAAAGGTGCCTCACCACGGGTCGCGGTATACCAGCGATGAAGCATTTTTGTCTCTGTGCAGGCCGGATTACAGCGTGATCTCCTGCGGAGCACACAATCCATACGGGCATCCGCACAAGGAGACGCTGCAGCGGCTTGCCCGCATTTCGAAATACACCTGGATCACCAAGGAGGACGGAGCGATTACGGTGACTTTGTCTGAGGGGGGAGCAAGGATGAGGGTTTGCACCTTCCTTCCCTAGAAACCGGTTCGGTGCTACAATAGTAAAGTGATTTTTGTAGGTCATGGTGTGATAAGGAGAGATGAATTGCCTGCCAAAAAGAACGACAATGCCATTCCTATGATGAAGCAGCTATCCGCGGACCTGGCGTCCGGAAAGATCTATCCGTGCTATCTGATTTACGGAGAGGAAGCTTTTTTGGTTAGGCAGGTACTAAGTCTTTTGAAGAAGGGGCTGCATGCAGAGGACCAGATGAACACCTTAGTGATTCGGGAGGAGAACCCAAACCCTGCAGCAGCCATTGAATTTGCGGATACGTTGCCGCTTTTTGCAGACCGGAAGGTGATTTTTTTTGAAGGGAGCGGCTTCTTAAAGAAGGGAAACGAGGCGCTGGAGGAATATTTGAGAGATATTCCGGAGGAGGTCTGCTTTGTCTTCTCGGACGCAGAGGTGGATAAAAGGAAGACGCTTTATAAGATGTTAGCCAAAAAGGCGTTTCTCCTTCCTTGCGATGAACAGTCCCCTGCAGTGATTCGCCAGTGGATTGCTTCGCGGATGAAAAAAAACGGGCTTCGTATTTCAGAGGCCGCTCTTTCCTTTTTGATGAACAGAGTGGGACTCAATATGTCCGCACTGGACCAGGAGATGGAGAAGCTGATCAGTTATACGGAGGAGCGCAAGGAGATCGAAGAGAAGGATGTTGCGGAAATCTGCGCCGGATGGTTAAATGGACGCATCTTTGATCTGATGGATGCGGTGGCGGACGGGAACAGCAGGAAGGCGTTTGCTTTGTATTTGGATTTGTTAGCCTTAAAGGAGGCGCCGCAAAAGATTCTGGCGCTTCTCATCAGACAGCTACAGTTGATCTTGCAGGCAAAGGAGCTTGGAGGAGGTTCTAAACTGGCCTCCCTTCTGGGCATTCCTCCTTTTGCCGTGGACAAATACAGGCGGTGGGGAAACCGTTATTCGGTGAAACAACTGCGAAGCCTTCTGAATGCTTGCGCAGACGATGATGCGGCAGTCAAAAGTGGGAGATTGGATCAGACCATCGCAATTGAAATGTTGCTGCTGCGCTGCGCAATACCGAAGGAGGCATGAGATGCGTACACCAAGGCCACAGGAAATATACAGGCATTTTAAGGGAAGGCTTTATCAGGTATTGACGCTTGCCAGACATTCCGAAACGGGAGAAGTGCTGGTGGTTTATCAGGCCCTTTATGGAGATTATGCCGTTTTTGCCAGACCTTTATCGATGTTTTGTTCGGAGGTGGATGCGGTAAAGTATCCAGGAGCGATGCAAAAAGAACGGTTTCAGTTGTGGAAAGGTTCAGAAGAAGCCCACGCTCTTTTTGCAGGGGAATCGCCTGTGACAGGAAACCGGGAGACGAGAGCAAAGCAGACGGAGGAGGACCGGCAGACGAGGGAAAAGCAACCGGAGGAGGACCGGCAGACGAGAGCAATGCAGCCGGATGGGATGTTTTCACAGAAGGAGAAGCCTGCGGAGCCTGCCGTTCAGGCGGCGGAGGAAGAAGTACAGCTGGATCCCAGGCTGCTTCGTTTCCTGGATGCGAACAGGATGGAAGAGAAAATGGAAATTCTGGATTCCATGCAGGGTGATGTGACGGATGAAATGATTGATATTATGGCGATTTCTCTCGACACGGAAATTGTTTCCGGAGAGGCAAGCGAAAGGATAGCGGCACTGCGGGAAACCATACAAATGAGGCTGCGCTTTGAAAGCAGCAGGTTACGAGAATGAAATGCGAGGTATGAAAAGATGAAACTGCTGACCATTGCGATTCCCTGTTATAATTCACAGGACTACATGAGAAAGTGCGTGGACTCCCTTTTGATCGGGGGAGATGACGTTGAGATTTTAATTATCAACGACGGCTCACAGGACCGTACGGCGGAGATCGCAAATGAATATGAGAAGAATTATCCCGGCATCATTCGTGCGATCCATAAGGAGAATGGCGGACACGGTTCTGCGGTGAATGCGGGGATGAGGGAAGCAAGAGGACTGTATTTCAAGGTGGTAGACAGTGATGACTGGGTGAATGAAATGGCCTACCGGAAAGTCCTCTCTACCCTGGATGAGTTTGCGGGGAGCGAAACCAGATTGGACATGCTGGTGAGCAATTTCATCTATAATAAAGTGGGAGAAAAGCGGCACAAGGTGATGCAATACCGCAAATATCTTCCGGTTGAGCAGGTTTTTACCTGGAAGGAGATGAAGAACTTTCCGGTTGGCAAATATATCTTGATGCACTCCGTGATCTTCCGGACCAAGTTGTTAAGAGAATGCGGATTGCAGCTTCCGGAGCACACCTTTTATGTGGATAATCTTTATGTGTTTGAGCCCCTGCTTTTTGTAAAAAACATGTATTACCTGGATGTGAATTTTTATTCCTATTACATCGGCAGAGACGATCAGTCCGTTCATGAGAGCGTGATGATGAAACGAATCGATCAGCAGCTCAAAGTGAATAAGATCATGGTGGATTTTTATAGTGAAAATTATGAAATGATCCGTTCCGTGGTGCAGAGAAGACATTACATGTACAATTATCTCGAAATTATCACGATGATTTCTTCGGTTCTCTTAATCAATTCCGGAAAGAAAGCGGATCTGGAAAAGAAAAAAGAACTCTGGTCTTATATTCGAGACAGAAGTACCAAACTCTATCTGCGACTTCGCTTCGGACTGGGGAATTTTGTCTATCTGCCGGGGCGAGGGGGCAGGAATGTCACCATTGGGATCTATAAGATCTTGCAGAGGATCTATCATTTCAACTGATCTTTCAACGGATCTTTCAACGGATCATGGACCCGGGAAAGAGTGAGGAATCAAGAAAAAAGTCCGAATCGCCTCTCGATCCAATCAAGACAAATAAAAAGTCCGAATCGCCTCTCGACCCAAGAAGCGATTCGGACTTTTTGCCGGTGGCGGGACTTGAACCCGCACGATGTTGCCATCAACAGATTTTGAGTCTGCCTCGTCTGCCGATTCCGACACACCGGCCTTCTTGCACCGGATCAGCCATCTGCCCATCGGTGCAACGAAAACGATTTTATCACAATTCCCCATGGCTGTCAAAGCAGGGAAGACGGATTTTTACTCAATTTCTGCTGTATTTTACAAAATCAGGAAAGACCCGATTGATCCAGCCTGGTCGCAAAGGAGAGAAGACCTTTGGCCATCTGCGTGATCTGCAAAAGATCATCCTCCGTCTCTCCCTCCATATTCAAGACCATGACCGGATCGTGAAGGGAAGCGCGCAACAGCATCCAACCTCTTTTGAAGTGAGCGGAGAGGCTGCCTTTCGGAAAACGAATCCTCACACCCTCATAGGAGGTGGGGAGATCGAAATTTTTGCTGCGGGCCTGCAATTTGAAATCGGCCAGGACCCGGTCCCCGTAGGCATGAAAATCTTCTTCTTCGATTCGGAAACGGACTTCTTTTGCTACATAGGTTTGAGAGAGACCGGCGATCAGATGTTCCGGCTTCTGATGAGAGGTTTTTTGTTTTGCCAGTGCAATCAGAATCGTAACGGCAAGGAAGGCGCCGTCATCTAAATAGTAATTGTCACGAAGGCATCCGTGACCCGAAGTTTCCATGGCAAGAGGGCAGGGGATGCCGGACGCGTTCAGACTGCGGCAC
>ERZ772910.775-NODE-775-length-17675-cov-7.186776_pt1 | contig 17675 bp, 18 predicted proteins | sample MGYA00511357_ERZ772910 | MGnify/ENA primary metagenome ERZ772910 (study PRJEB29015, sample SAMEA2738096) | human oral metagenome | biome: human oral; feature: human-associated habitat; material: saliva | place: China | collected 2193 ... | reverse complement strand
GTGACTCACGTAAAGTTGAACGTAAGAAACCAGGTCTTAAGAAAGCTCGTAAAGCATCACAATTCTCAAAACGTTAATCAATACGATTATATCAACGTTTCAAAGCACTCAAGAGTTTACCTCATGGGTGCTTTTTTTATGTTTTTTGAAAAAGTTCACCTCAAAGTTTACCTTATTTTAACCTTATTGTTTTAGAGACTTTAAGGCAAATTCACCGACTGCCATAGGGACTACATTAGAAGTATTGACATAAATCTGTGTTGTACCTGTGTCGCTATGTGTTAGAGCTTCGGAAATAGCTTCTAAGCTCATTCCTGCCTGTTTAGCGAGTGTTGCTCCCGTATGACGTAGTTTATGTGGTGTAGCATGTGTAAGCTCTGGGTGTCGCTTTCTGATAGTTTTCATCTTATTATTGAGATAGTCAGAGTGTAAAGGTTTATTGATATTTCCTCTGGTATCTATGTAAGTGAAGATGAATTGTTCTGGATTAGTGATGATACCAAACTTTGCTAGTTCATATTTTTGTTGTTTTTTCCATAAGGTTAGAAGTTGAAGCAAGCCGCTAGAAATAGAAAAGATAGTTTTTTTATTTCCTTTGGTAGATTTTACTTGTCCATATCTATCTAAAGCCTGAATTAACTGAATTTGAGATTTTGAAAAATCGACATGTTTCCACTGAAGAGCATACGTTTCTGATTTTCTATCTCCAAGGAAAAAAGTGAGATAGAAAAGGACGTAATCTTTGAGTGATATTTTATCGTTTTCTAAATCTTCTTTAAAAGCTGAGAACCATTCTTGGAGTTGCTCATTAGTTAAATATAAATCTTCATCACGTTTTGATTCTGCAAGTTGAATTTTTTTAACAGCCTTAATTCGTCTTAAAGTTTTTGCAACTCTATTTGCTTCAATATATTCAAGTTCTTCTGCCCAATCAAAAATAGAAATAACGTAACTTCGTACAGTTTTGAAGTTGGCATATTCGTTGGCTTTTGCCGTCATCAAATTTAGAATAACCTGTTTATTTTGGTTTAAAAATTGAATCGTATAGTTGCCAAGAAGTGGTAGTATATGCTTTTCAAAACATGTTTTGGTATTAGCAATTGTTGACCTGCTTGGTGGCTTCGAAGTAGATGTAGTTTGTCCTGCTTTGTAGGATTCCCACCAAATATTATTATAGAAGTCCGAGAAAAGAATATCTTCTTTTCCTAGTCCCGAAAAGACGTTATCTTCAATTTGGTTTAGCTTCGTAAGTAGGTCTATCTCTGCTTGTCGTGCCTCCTTTCTTGTTTTAAATCTCTTATCATAATAGTTATTGTTAACGATACCAAGAGGCATTCGTGCTTCTAATGGTATATAGACTTTTAAGCGGTAAGTTCCGTTTTTTGTCTTACTGATAGTCATGATATTCTCCTTTATATCGAACCAGAAAATATCATGACCATTATAAAATAAAAATCTTGATTTTTCTAGTTGTTACTGTTTAGCCAGCGGTCAATAGCGTCTTTGTGGAATCGAATTGTTTTTCCAATTTTGATTGATGGAAGCCCTCTTTGAATCCATGAATCAAGAGTATTGTTGGAAATTCCTAAATAGTCGCAAGTCTGTTGTTTGTTCAAATAGGGACAACTTAAAGTATTTTTTTCTATTTGCTGTTCAATTTCTTTTTGGATAAGGTTTGATAGCAATAGTTGAATCTGATGAATCTGTTCATCAGGAAGAATCACTTGCATTTATTATCCTCCTTCTTATCTTGGTTTCTCATTGGATTGCATCGACGTGAATCCAAATACTTAGCAAAAAAGTAGGTACGCTCAATGATAAGTCCAAGAAGTGGTGTGTGATTAGCTCGTGCATACCAGACGAGTTCTTCAAACTCTGTGAAGTCATTCTGCTCAATAATATCCACAACTTCATGCATGAAATCATCTGAGTTATTTTCTACAAGAAATTTATCAAGATTAAAACCACATCCAACTTCAATATCATCTATATCATATTGAGTTTTCTCCTTATTTTCGGCATGAATGAAGTAGTCAAAAAGTCCTTTGGGTGATTGTACGATTTCTACATGAGCAGGGCCATTCAACTTATCCTTGATTAGCTCAGAAACTTGTTTATAACTTTTGAGAGAATCAAAGAAGAAAGCTCCGTGTTTGTGAGATTTTTTCAGTTCCCCAGTTTGTCGATTAATATCCTTATCGTGCCAAGGACTCAGGACGAAGGGGATGTGTAGTTCTTCAAGAACTTCAAGGTAGTCAGCAGGGGCACTTTCTTTGTAAAAAAGGAATGTCCACTTGCTAGAGCGTTGTTCTTTTGTCATTTTGATATGCCTTTCTGATTACTGATTATAGGATAATTGGGGGTCGTAGTACCCCCAATTATCTTGGAAAATGCTAGAAGGGGCTATCTGGCTACTGCTTAACGCAAGCCATAGCCCCTTTTTGTCGTTTTTTACCAACTAACCATAGTTTATTACGAATCCGATTAGGTGCTGAAAAGTAATAATCAGGATGCTGACTTGAAACTTCTTCTTTCAGTTGAGAGGTCATGTCAGCCAAAATTTTTTGCCCCTGCTGGTCTCTAGGGACTTTGACAAAAATCGTCACATCCTCTTTTCGTATGTCTACGACACTCTTATGTGCACACTGATTAAAACTACTATTTATGGGATTGAAGGTAGTTATATTCTGATTGTCAATCGTTGTTGTTTTTTCTGATTTCTCACGTTGCGTTAGAAACTGACGAAGTTTGAATGTGAAGTATACGGACTTAAAATAGTTGAATAGACTATCAAATCGAAATCGATTCAGAATTTCAAACATTACAGAAACAAATAGTGTAAGTAGAAGGAAGGACATTGCTGTATAAGAATATTTGCTTCCTAAATATAAATAGCCATTGATTGGGGAGAGGTCGAAAAAACTGAGAGGATTTAGTTTAAACTGATTTGATAGAAAATCCAGAGACCATCCTATAAATCCTGCTAGAAATGAAACTAGAATTAGATTGATATTGAGGTTGAATGTCCTCATGAAGTAAGATTTTTTTACCATTAAAGAATTCCTTTCTTTGTGTAATATGTTGGGCATAGTAGTGGAAGAACCTGATAAGGATGTTCGTTATCAATTACTTGAATCAGACCTGTTCCATGCCCAATAGGAATAACAATACCTTCTGGGTCGAGGTCAGGGAATAGAAATTGTGTCGTCTTCTTGTTAATGTTGCCAATCTGGATGAGGACATTAAGTTGTTCACGAACAGAAATGGGAATCGTAGTGTGATCGAATCTTTGTGAAACGAGTAATAAGTGAAGTTTAGTAGCACGGCCGAGAAGTCCAATAGAAGACATGAGTGAGAAAAACGATTCTTTAATCGTTTTATTGACTCCCTCGGATAATGCAAGAACCTCATCAATCACGATTGTCATATGAGTGAACTCATGACGCGGATTCTCGTATAGGATTGCTTGACGTTTTTGAATTAGTTCCAGACATTGACTTAATTTCTCATTGATTTCTGATACAAAATCGGATTTAGACCGATTTTCAACGGGATGAATCACAGCAATTTGATGTTCACGTGCCCATCGACTAGGAGTGTCAAACTTAGGGTCAACAATAATTAAATCAGATTGATTTTTGAGTACACTTAGTAGATAAGTAAGAGCATAAGATTTACCAGAACCACTATTTCCACAGATTGCAATGTGATTGACCTTATCAAGATTAAGCGTAAAATTTTCCATAATTGGAATTTGATTTTTGGGTAAACTTGTTGTATATCTATCAAGGTCAGGAATGACCAATCGTTTTGAAATTCCCACCTTCCACGGAAAGAAGAGTCCTCGCTGAACATGGATATCATCCGTTTTTAGAGGGACAAAGTATGTTGTATTTTGCTTCAATAAAGTATAATGTGGGTATAGTGATGCGTTAGCAATCAAGAAAATTTTATTATAGAGTTCATCATCTAAAATATAGGCACAGGGAAGCCGTGGGATGAAGATGAAACCGTTTTCTTGAATGACAATATTAAAACTGTTTGTATAACTTGTTTCGCCTTGCATCAAGGCTCCAAGAGCCATATTAAGGCTCTGGAGCAAGTATGAATGCAAGACGGTATCTGTTTTAGATACCATTATTTAACCTCCTTAATGCCATCAGCTTTAAAGTAAACGTTATAGCGTACTTCAACGGCTTGAAGGTTATCGAATTGAATCAAACTCATGAAATCAGGTAGCTTAATTTTGTCTTCAAACTTAACTTGGAACGGTTCGAGTCCTTTTTGGATGAAGGTTGCCTTATAAGCGATGATTTCGCCAGTAGGCTTTCCATCCTCAAAAAGTTGCTGTGGTTCAAGTTCCGTACTTAAGCAGTAAATGCCTTGTTTGTTATCAATGTATTCATTAGCTGTAATGGTTGAATAGCCACCTTTGCGATTACGTGTTTTCATAAGAGTTACCTCGTATTCTAATTCAGAAATTATTGATAAGTATCACTCTCGCTATGATACTTAAGAGATAGCAACGAGAAGCTATATGTTTACAATGATAGTTTACAGCAAAAAGAAGTTATATGAAATAGACTATTTTTTGATTATCTTAGAATAAAAGTATATAATATTGTTAAAACAAATCGATTTTTTCTGTTTTTCATTACATTAATTTTGTTTTTTAAAAAATAAAAATATATAAGGAGAAAATATGGACCGTCATTTCTTTTCAACTTCGTCAGATTTTTTGAACGAACAACTGCAGAATGATATATTTTCTTATATTAAGGAAAATGAACTTTATAGCTACGAATTGTTATATAATGCAGAATTAGATAGAGCGGAAGATAAGATGGGGCTCTGGGAACCCTACTATGGTAATTCTAAGAATAGTTCGTCACAGGTTTTTAGTAGGTATAAAAACGACCCTAAAATATTAACAGATACGCAATTAAAGCTTATTAGTGAGAATATGTCGAAGGATTCAATTGAATTATTTTTGGGATTTAAAAAAGTCAGAGGAATAAATAAAGAAGAATTTTTGTATATTGCTGATAATAAATTTTTATTCTTTTTTAATAAAATGATGGAAGATGCCTTTGTAATGGATTCGCATTATGAAAAAATTATTGATACTTTTATAGATTATATTCCATTTGCAAAATATATCTCTAAAGAGATAGATATTAGTAAGCAATATAATAGGCAAAAATTACTAATGGACTCTGCCTTTGCAGAAATTTTCTGGAATTCAACTATCAGATTATTGAGAAAAATAAATCTACAACTTTACAATCAATTTGGAGTTATAAATAATTTTGAAAATATAACTGCGAAATTCTTTAAGGATAAAAAGCTACTACTTAATACCGATACACTGATAAGTCAGTATTTTGAATTCATTTATGAACGAGGTTATCTTAACTGTAAATATAGTACTATCTCAGATGTATCATATGGGCAAATAGTACGAAGCTTATTAGAAGATTTCTATAATATTGAATTTGATAAAAGTAAATCTAATTATATAGAATGTCCAAACCAAAAGTTATTGGATTTGAGGAATAGATTTGGAAATGAAGTGTTGATATTTGTTGATGCATTAGAAAATATTCAAATGGAGATTGACAAAGAGGATAAGAAGGTATTAGAAAGACTTAAAGAAAATAATATTGAGCTATTTACTAAGGGAGAAGATGAGAGTGATGAGTATGAACCTAGATTCACTTCACCTTTTCTTATCCAGTGTTCTAATTGTCGATTTTCCAATTTAATTGATGAAGAATTGTTAAATAAAAATGTTTCAGATTATTATGCCTATGCAGATTTATTTTGTAGACATTGTGATGACAAGCTAGAAGCTACAATTGAAATTCATGAAGAACTAAAATTGGAATACAATCTACGTAAGTGCAAAATTTTAAAAGAGCCAGGTATTTGTTACATTGAGAAACCACAACTTTATTAATTTATCTTTAGTAAAAATATTTACTTTAATGATATATATATACCTTCCTAATTTAATTAAATATAGTAGCATATATTTTCACTAAAATAGTAGTTCGTGATATAATAGCAGTATTAATTATTTTATGTGGATATAATTGATCTTAGATATAAAATTATTTAAAACCAGTATTTGACCCTATTTTACAACACAAAAACGCTCTAGAAAACATGACTAGAGCTTTTTCTATATATCCGAACATCTAATTCATTTCACAAAAAATGTAGTCATTCGGCTGATTTTTATTGAAATACATTGAAATTTTAAAATTTAAGAATCATCTTAAATCAAGTTTTTTCGTTTCTACGGAAACGTAATGAACCACTATCCCGCTTCTGTAAAAATTAACTTACACACTTACAAAGATTATTCTGACAAACTTTATAACTGTTTATGAAAAAAAGTAGAGAAAAAGGTAGAGATTAAAAATTTAGACATAAACATAATTATCTTCTTAATCAAGTGTATTTTATTACTTGAAAATAGTTGATCTAAATTATAACATCTTGTTATCTTCCTATTAAAAGGTTGAGAAAAACAGGTCTAAGCCTGCTCTGTTTTTTGCCCTGTTTCTACAAAAGTTTATTGCTTATAAATAAGTAGAGAAAATATAAAGGGTAACAAAAAGGGGAATTAAATTGATGAGTTCAGTAAGCAAGTAAATTGCACCTATCAAAGGTGCTTTTTATTTTAATAATACTGTACTTCTGTTTTAGACATTATTTGTGACAATGTTTGTCCGTCAATGTCTAAGTTTGCTAATTCATCAAGAGAGGATACTACATATGTTTGAGCTCCTATAGAGACTTGGATGTCCGTTGCAGAATTGGGCAAGATAGCACAATCTTGTCCTTTGTAGATAAAAGAGGCGTCCCAACCGTTATCATATAACGCTTGTAAATCATCTAATATTGCCATATAAATCTAAATCCTTTTCCATTGTGTTTTCTTCCAAACAAGGCAGGTAAAAGCGCCTAGATTGTTCTAAACGCTAAGAGATTACTTTAATTGAGACAATCTCACTTTCAAAGAGAGAAATCTCAGTTTGTTCATCAGGGCTATGATTGTCAATGAGGATAGTGATTTCATCTTGCTCATCGTTGTCCATTTCGTCAGTGAAATCTGTGACAAGCCCTTTTATGACTTTGCCGTCACTAGTTACTACCTGAACTCTAGAGCGTAGATAGTTCCAAAGTTGTTTGCTCATTCTTGGCCTTTCACATGTTCTAAGCGCTAGGTTGCGTTTTTTGAGTTCAGCTATGATAGCCTCCTCATCTTCTTTGGAAAACGTGGTAAACCTTAAATGTGATAATTCTTCATCTGTCATCTCAGACGGGGTGAGCTTAGGAGAACTCAATCCCATTGAGTCAATTTGAGAAAAAGCCTCTGATAAATTCATGTTAAACCTCTGTGATACTAAGGATTTCATCCTCAAAATACTCTCTAGGAGTTCCATCAACATCTACAAGTAAGGAGTCCATCTCCTCTGCGTTGTCAAAGGCGTCACAATAATCCTCTACAAAACCTCTAACTATCACTCCATTTTTTAGAGTAATAACTACATCTGTACGGTTAAAATCCCAGAGTTTCATTGCATACCTCCTGCCCTTAGTTCAAGCTCTTTGCTTTACAGTCATTGTTCTCCTTAATTTTACCACAACTCCTGTACCTTAGTAAAACCTTAGTATTTTTAAATACAAAACCTCACCAAAAGCGATTGATACCGACTCCCAAATGAACATGTTTTACTCCTGTCTGAGCACGAAAAAAGCACCTAGAGAAATCTAAGTGCTTGATTGTTAACTAAATATTACCTTTTTACCGAGTAACTCGTCTTCAGTATAATCAATTGTAAAAGCATTTTGTTGTAGGCTGGTCAGACGAGTATGCAAGATTATCAGAACATACAATGAGTTCATTTTCACATTTTATAAATCCGAAATTTTCCCTCATAATAAAAAGACTAGTTCAAATTCTAAATTTGCTAGTCTTTTTATATTTCAAAGTGAATTAATTAGCCTCGATTGCTTCTCTAACTTTTAGTGCAACTGCTCTAGCTAGTAAAGGAGGAACAGCATTCCCTACTTGGGTGAATTGAGGTGTTTCTTGAGATCGTTTATCCCCACCTGTTGTCCTCTTGCCTAAGAACTCAAAACTATCATCAAACGATTGTAGTCTAGCCATTTCTCGTACAGTTAGCACTCTATCAAAATAGGGATGAATAAAGTCATCGGGTAAAGTGACTATAGTTGGAGATACAGAATTGGGATTAAGTCTGGTACGAATTGATTTTCTTGTTAGAATCGCCTCTCCAATTTTGTCAGTAATTTCTCCACTCATAAGTAAGCGATGGAAAGTATCTGCATCGTATTCTCTATTTAGCAATGGCTGTACGGTTTCCCAGAAAGTGCTAGCCTGATTTAGAGTGGTATTTAGCCTACTAGCAAGTGATTTAAGAACAATGGTAAATTCTTGTTCATTATTTTTTAGACTAGATAATGTAGCCAATTGACGATTGGTGAAATGCAACCAACGGCTCGTCAGGAACTTATTATCGAATAAGTTAAGTTCTATGAGTGTTTCGTGTATAACTTTAGAATTAATAGATAGGTTTACTTGAAATAGACTTTCATTAAATAATTCTTGGCGAGTATCACGGAGATTTATACCTTCTGCTTTAAGTCGGTTAATTACAGCACGGGTGTTTTCTCCAGGTTGATACAAAGAAAATCTTTGAGAAACAAGTATATCATGTCTGGATTCTTCCATGTTTGTAATTTGCTCTCGTGGTATATTTTCTCCTGCTACTGTAGGTGTCTCCCCTTGTATCCTATTTTGGGCATATTCAGATAAATCATTCTGGTTTATATTATATAAACCAGTTAAAGCTTCTCTTACTGTTACTTCGGGTAGTACATCTGGCTCAGGATATTCAAGAGGATTAACATCATTTCTGTATGCTAAAAAGACTACACGATTTCTTTGTTGAGGAACTCCAAAATTAGCAGAATTTAGTACTTGAACATCAAGTAAAACATAACCCAGTTCTTGTAATTCTTCTCTAAGAATTTCCTTTACTAGTCTTTGTCCCAAATATGATTCATCTCTAACCACGCTTGGAAAATCAAGCATAAGCATGTCTAGAATGCCGGTCACATTCTCCATGACGACATATCTCGGGCGCACATCCCGAATAATTCGTAAGTATTCATGGAAAAGCATATTTCTGGGATCGCTAGCATCTCGTTTCCCAAGGCGACTAAATCCTTGACAAGGTGGTCCTCCGAAAATGACATCTATATCGCCAGGTTCAAAAATATTTCCGTACTTTAAGTTATTTATCACTTCAAAAATACGTTCAGAAGTTAATTCTTTGATATCTGCTAGTTCAAAGTGGGTATCAACTCCTTCTTCGAGACCAAGTTGTTGGTGTCTATTAACGTAAGTTTCTTGCACCATTGGGCTTCTATCGCTAGAAAAAAGTATATCGAATCCAGCCTGTAAGATTCCTTCACTAAAACCTCCAGCACCACAGAATAAATCAATTGCATATGGCATTTTTAAATTTCTCGCTTTCTTTCTAATATTATATCAGAAATAATTATTCAAGTCCAGGATGAACTATTGAGTAATTTCTATACTTATTTATTCGCAAAAAATATGATTATTTAGAGAATTAATTGCAGATATTTATTAACTTGTTTAATAAAACCAGTTAATAACGTGAACATATCCGAATTTTAAACCCTTTAAAAAGACAAGTTATCCGAATTCATAAATCCGTTTTAGAGGTAAAATAGCTATATAAATCACCCTGAGGTTTAAAAATGGAAATAGCTATCGGAAATCTTAATCGCGTTAAAACGATTAAGCAGTTTACTCATAAAAAATTGGCTGAAGAAACAGGTTATTCAAGGAACTCAATTCAGAAGTTGTTCTCCTATCATAATAATAGTAAAACGCGATTGGATCTTGTTGTGTCTGTTTGCAAAGCATTAGACATTGATTTTCCATCAATATTTGATAGGAAAACAGAAAACCATTATGGACATTTTATGTTTGGTGATGACTCAGTTAATGCTCGGGGAACAGAGTATTATTTAAGAAATTTTGTGAATAGAGTCCAACTTGAAATTAAAAATAGTCCACGTTATTACTTAAAAATAATAACTGGATTGAGTGAATCAACAATAAGTGACTTGTTAAATTTTAAAACAAGAAATCCTCGGGTAGAAACATTATTAAAAATTGCGGAAGGACTAAATATTTCTATATCTGAAATGTTTAAATAGGTATTAATATGCTTTTTGAACCTTATCAAGATGAACTACAATTTATTGAACAAATTCATAAATATAATGAAAGAGAATACACAGTTATTCGGCTAACAGATACAATGCTATCTAAAAGCATAATAGATGCCAACGTATTCGTTCAGGATGTTCTTAAAAAGTATGGATTAATGGACTATCAATCTCTCAAAAAGGGTGAGAAGAAAAAGTTGGATGCAATGCTGTATATTGGTGAAGAAAAATTTGAAACAAAGATGTCATGCTATCGTGCTAATGCTCGAGGGGATGAGAGATTTTGGATTTATGGGCGCCAATTTAAAGAAAATTTCCATTCTGGCGACTTGATGTACATATCTGTAGATCCAAGTGGCAGACGGGTTATTAATATTAATGTCTCTAGGGGGATCTTGTCAGATGAAGATTTAGCCAAAATTTTCGGACAGGATAAAATTAAAGAAGCACTTTCTAGATTAATTCCTAAGGTAAAAGAGATTGCTTCTAAGGGTTATCACCCTAATTCTAAAGGAATAGGAAAAATTTCTCCTAAAGATGCTGGTGACACACTTGAGAATTTACTAGGAATTAAGACTAATAATAGCCAAAAAGCAGACTTTGAAGATTTGATTGAACTAAAGTCTAAGACTTCAAAAACACTTGATACTTTATTTACATTACGTCCAAAGTTTGAAGGTACGCCTGTAGCAGAATTTGAATCTAATGATCGTAATCGGGTTTCAGCGTTTGCGAGGTTGTATGGATATGAATCTGACAAGCATCCCGGCATGAATAGTTTATATATCACCATCGGGTCTGAGATGTCACCTCAAAATAATCAAAATTTTTATTTGGATGTAAATGAAAGCGATAGAACTGTAGAAATTCGTAGACATGAAAATGATACCTCTCAAAGGGTGGCTTATTGGTATTTTGAAGATTTAGAAAAAGAGCTACACTTAAAACATCCTGCCACGCTTTGGGTAAAAGCGGAAAGCAAGATGAACGGTGACATTGCTGAGTTTAAATACATCGAAGCAGAGTTAACTCGTTCTCCTCAGTTTATGACATTTATCTCCCTAATTAAACTGGGAGTTGTTACTTATGATTGGCGAGGCTATACCTCTAAAGAAGGTAAGTATGAAGGTAAGAATCATGGGAATGCATGGCGTGTGAAGAACAAACACCGCAATCAACTTTTCGGTAGCTCAGAAGTCATTGAATTGATATAAAACAATAGACACCTTTTCATTGAGAGGTGTCTATTTGTTAATAAAACTCATCTTTAGTTGATTCAATAATATCTGTGTGGAAATTTTCTATTATGTAGGAAATTTTCCAGTTTTAATTCCACTTATCTGATTATGTCTGACGAAAAAAGTAGAGAAAAAGGTAGAGATTGAACTGAAATATAGTGAAATGTATTGAAATTGGAAAAAAGAAAAAACGCTTAAAATAAGCGTTTTTCTTATGTATTGATTCGTATTGAATGCTTACTTCACTTCTGAATAACCAAATAAGGGAAACTTTTGATATTCTGGTTCGATTTTTGCTTATTTTTTATGAAAGTTTTCCTTATTTTAATGAAACTGATTGAAATTAGTTGAAATTTTATTTTTTAAAAACTTATGAAAACGTTGATTTTAAAGTACTTTGAAATTAAATGAAATAAGTGGTGTCCCATCGACGGGCAAGAGAACGTTATTTTATGAAAAAACATCCTGATAGCGATTTAGCTAGAGAAATAAGATAATTTGATGAATAATTATGTCCAATATGTTTATAGGAAACTACTAAAATGGTAGATATGACATTATGGTAGATAAATATGATAATGAGAACTGCAATTGTTATCCCTGCTAAAGCTAGTAGTGAAACTAAATTGAGGGATATATAGTAGTATTTTTTTTAGTAATACTTGATATTTTGGTATAATATGATTATTCAAATAGTCTGAATATATAGTAACAAGGAGGAAGTAATGGCTGATTTTTTTGATGGGAAAATTGTTTATCTTGATGAGCAAGCTGTTTTTGATTTTTTAGAATTACATCAAAATGGGATACAATCTGATATCATAAAACGTGTGTCTAAAAATATGGTTGAGGTAGATGCTGAGGGAAAGGTTGGTATGAATTTATTTACTCGATTTAAAATAGGACTCTCTGGCAATGCTTCATATCAACGAAGCGGTGTAGTAGAATCACAGATTACCTCTACATTGCTAAGTAACTTTAAAAAGTTTGTGACCAATAAAAAAGGTTCTTCAAAAGTGGAACGTTTAGATAATGTTAAGCTTTTTATTGAAAAAGACTCCCCCGCTTTTTACCGTAACATCACTCCTGTTCTCGATATGATTAGTGATATTAATAAAATGAATAGTATTACAGATGATGATAAAAATAATTTTAAAGGCATTGAAATAAAAAATATTGAGCGGACTTTGGACCGGCTCTCTGGATATTATGAAATTAAGTGTGTTAGTTCAGAGAGTAAAGAAATGATTTTCAGATTCAATATATCGGGTTTGCGTAATAATTATACTTTGAGTGACTTAACTAAGATGGATGTCAAACTTTATGGAATTAAGGTTGGAGAAGTGGATTCAATTGATTTAAGTTTTAATACGATGATAGATAGATTATCAAATCAAGGTCAATCGCATCTAGGAGCGGACTTTGATGAAGAAAAGGATAATGAGAAAATTCCGATATATGATATTCTAGTGGCAGGTGTTTAATGGTAGTGTTTAAGATTTTTTTTGAACCAGTTCAAAAGTTTAATGAGCGGGTTATTAAATTAGATAATCATGTTTCGTTTAATGAAGTACTTATAAATTGGCCAAATGGAGCGGGAATTCAGGACATAGCAGAACCTCTTAGGGAAAAAGATATTTGTATTTTTAGAATGGACTCATATTCATTATCAACAAGTTTAGTTTTTGAGAATATTGATTTATTGGTCAAAATTTTTGAAACTGCTAATGTTTTAGAAGTCTACCTTCATAATCCTCCAAAAAAGTTTTTCCACTTAATTAGACAACGAATTTCTTCGGAAAGTATATTTGTTGAGCAAAGTTCTTTTGAAAAGATTAACGAAAATCAACTCCAAGATGTAACACAAGACTTAAATGAACATATAATTGGTCAAAGAAAAGCTAAGCAAAGTTTATTGAGAAAACTGGTTGCTCAGCTAATACGTCCGAGTTCAAAACCATTAGTTTTAATGTTTTACGGCGAGCCAGGAATAGGAAAAACTGAAACAGCAAAACAACTATCATTTACACTGTATGGAAATAACAATATTATTAGAGAACAAATGTCGATGGTTGGTGGTGAATCAAGTGTAAAATATTTTAAATCAACAAACCATAGCGAAGACTCATTTTCTAAAACATTATTAAACAGAGAATCTAATGTTATTTTGCTTGATGAGTTCGCTTTAGCTCCTGCATTTTTTCATAGCACCTTCTTTCAAATGTTTGATGAAGGTATTTATGAAGACCAAAATTATAAAGTAGATTTAAGAAACTCAATTATTATTTGCACCTCTAATTTTAAAAGTCGTTTAGAAATGGAAAAAAATATTGATATAGCACTATTGAGCCGATTTGATGGTTTTGTTAAATTTTCTCCACTATCTATTGATGAGAAAAAGCAGATTTTAAAATTGACGTATTCAAAAATTATTAGCTCTGAATATATAGCTGAAAGGTATCATGAATATCTAGATGAGGACAAAATATTAGCTTGTATTGAATCGCATCTAAACACCCTTCCTAATGTTAGAGCAATAAGGAAGTACGCTGAAGATGTTGTTGCGGATGAATTATTGGAGGTCATAATAAATGGTAAATCAAACTGATTATGTTAATCACCTGAGAGAGCGTATGAATATTGCAATTGAAGAAGGATTTTATATCGAATCAATTTCATGTTCTTATGCTATTATCGAGAATAGAACAAAGAGAATTGTTGAACATTTAGGAAAGTCAGCAAAAAAAATGTCACTCGATAACAAAATAGGATATATTTATGAACAAATTATGATAAAGGATAGCATAATTGATAAAAAATTGAAGAAGCTTGTTAGTTATCTAAATTATCGACTAACAGGTTCGCAGATAATGCTTGTGGATTCATCAAAAACTTATGATGATTGGAAACTTAGTAAAGATAAATCAACTAGTGAAAATAAAATATATCAATTTAAGCAACTTAGGAATGAGATTGTTCATGATTTAGCAACTTATGATAGCAGTCATCCTAAATTGATAGATTTTGATTCTTATATTGATTTAGCGATGTTAGGGAAAGAAGTTGCAGTGGAATTATCTAGAATTGCAGCAGGAATGAAGAGAAAAAAGCAAAATTTATAATTGACTTTTATTTTTGGATGTAATAAAATAAATACGTAAGACACCGTTATTTAGGTAGCGCCACGGATTGGCGTTGGGACGTAAAACTCCTGTCTTACTTTTATTATCTAAAAAGTGTAGAGAAAAATGTAGAGATTCGATTGCTTTGTACCACGAAGTAGTGAAATTTTTCAATTTCAAAAATCAAATAAAATGAAGGCTTCTACTGTCGATTGCCGTGTAGTAAATCCCTAGTTAATATCTGTAAAAACCAAATAAGGTAAACTTTTGATATTCTGGTTCGATTTTAGCTTGTTTTGATTGAAAGTTTACCTTATTTTGATGAAATTGATTAAAATTAGTTGAAATTTTATCTTTTTGAAATTCGTGAAAAAGTTGATTTTAAAGCATTTTGAAATTGGATAAAATAAGTGATGCCCCAACCAGGTCTTAAGAAAGCTCGTAAAGCTTCACAATTTAGTAAACGTTCTTCGAAAGAATTACTATACTTACAAAGAGCACCTTTCGGGGTGTTCTTTTTTGTTAAAAAGTAAGACTTATCACAAAATTTTTCTTGAGTTATTTTTTATCGACAACTTTTCTCAAATATATGAAATTCATTTGATATAGAAAAGGACCTATATTTACAATACTTTTCAAAAGCATCTATTAGTTTGACAGTAATCAAAGGAGTGTTATAATAGAAAAAAGACAGAAATGAGAGATTGAGTGTGGGGAAAAAACTATTAGGTGTAGTTTCAATACTTCTACTAATGCTTTTGCTTATATTTAATGCAAGTAAAAACAACAATAATACCTATGATAATGAATTTCTAACTTCGTTAGCAAAAGGGTTAGATAAACGTTGGGAGGTTGTTGACAAAAGGGAGTATGATAAAGAATCACTAAAAAACTATAGAACCTATGTGGATTATGAACTAAATGAACTTAAGAAATATAAAAATCGAGAGTTTGAAAATCCTGAGTTAAAGAAACTAGCTGACACCTATATTGATGTCCTTAAGAATGAAAAGGAAACGACAACAAATCGAAAATATCTGGATAGTATCTTTAGACGCGAGTGGAATAAACTCCAACATAAACGTTATGAATTACTTTTAGATATTAATTCAATAAGTGAAATCCCTGTTCAAGATAAAAATAGTTTAAATGATATATTGAGGTCCGGTGAAGCTGTTAAAGAATTTAATAGAGTTTACGGAATATTAGTAGATACGTTTGATGCAAAAAACTTTGTAGTTGAAGAGGTTGAAGATGGATCAGAAAAAGAGAAACGCTACGTGGGGAATTTTGAAAATACTACAGGCCATCGCATCAATTACATAGATATAAATATTTCTTTTTATGATGAAAATGATAAAATTTATTCTGGTTTTAAGTTTGAAACAAGATATTTATGGGAAAATGGAACTAAACAAAGCTTCGAATTCTCGATTCCAGATTCAGACAAGAGGTTCAAATATTTTAAGGTTAATTTGGGTGAAAACAGTTTTAGGTATAAGTAGGCTTCTTGTTTTATTAGCATAAAAATAATATATTTTCAATAGGTCTTAAGAAAGCTCGTAAAGCATCACAATATAGTAAACGTTCTTCGAAAGAATTACGATACTTACAAAGAGCACCTTTCGGGGTGTTCTTTTTTAATCCTCAATAAGAGAGTTCACCCCAAAAATCACACCACTAGTCTTTGTCTTATACAAATTCTTCCTAGTATCAGTTTGGTATGATATAATTAAATACGAATAATATTAAGGAGTTATAAATGAAAATAGGAAAAGGTATCAATTGGATTTTGATTCTGTTAAGTTGCGTAATTGCTATAGTACTGATAAGTTCTTTGTTCTTCTTTAATCATAAGAAACAAGATGCAGAAGCGGTAAGTACTACAACAGAACAGGTTTCTACTACTAGTAGTGCGACAACGATTAGTACGACAACCACTAGTTCAACGACTTCTCAAGATAGTGTGACGACTACGGAGGAAAAACTTTCGACTCAAGAAGAGCAAGCGCACGCTAAATCACAAAAACTAGATGAGCAAGCCATTCTAAATGGAGATTTCTCGACTCTAGTTGGAACTTGGAGAAATGGACGTGGACAAGAGTTTACATTTGATAAAAATGGACTAGTAAACAGTGGAACTATTGAAAAAAAGAGCATGGGTAGTCATGGAACGATTGAATTCAGCATTAGAGATGGTATCTCAGGCTATGGAATGAGTATTTATCCTGCGGGACTTATTATGCCTGGGTTAGATACTGATTTAAGTAAAAATAGGCTGATTGCTGGTCAAGCTGCTCCAACGAGTTCGGAACAAGTTTTTTATAAAGTAGACTAAAAGATCAACCATCTCATCAAGTTTGAGATGGTTTTCTTCTTTATTTGTAAGTCATGATCATGTTATGAAGATGAAGCAATCGTACTTTAACATTAGATTTTTCCACTAGACATTCGTCTGCTTTTTTTATATAATAAGACTAAACCAAAACGGTTGAATTTTAAAATAAAGTCAACCTATGATGAAAGCATCACACTAGGAGGTAAACCATGTACCAACCAGAGAAACTCAAGGCTCGGAGAAAAGAGCTAAAGCTAACACAAAAAGAGATTGCAGAGCAGCTTGGGATTAGTTTTCAGGCTTATTCGGCTTGGGAACGTGGAGTCAAGGAGCCTTCTAAAGAGAAGGTTGCTCAGTTAGAGAAGATTTTAAAAGTACCAAAAGGCTATTTCACCCAAATCGAAATTGTCCGTCTCTACAATAGCCTCTCTAATCAAGGGAAAGAGAAGGTTGTAGTTTATGCTCGTAACCTGGTCCAAGAAGAACAAGCTAAGAAGGTGGTAGCTATGCCAGAAAAACTTTTCGAGTATCATGTCTATGAACGCATGTCGGCTGGGATTGGGGCTTCGGTTTATGATGATCGAAACTTTGACACGGTTTACTTTAATGAGGAACTAGCCCACGATTTTGCTTCCTGGGTGTCTGGAGATTCCATGGAACCCAAATATCAAAATG
>ERZ772910.772-NODE-772-length-17713-cov-3.053913_pt1 | contig 17713 bp, 17 predicted proteins | sample MGYA00511357_ERZ772910 | MGnify/ENA primary metagenome ERZ772910 (study PRJEB29015, sample SAMEA2738096) | human oral metagenome | biome: human oral; feature: human-associated habitat; material: saliva | place: China | collected 2193 ... | reverse complement strand
TAGATATAAACCAATGGTAGGTGCAAATGTGTTTGGATAAATCACAGTTACATTCTGCATATAATCATTAATATAATCATAGATACGCTTCACTCTCACAGTTCCAGGTATAGAGTCATCGGCTATTACATTATCTATCTCTGGACATAATTCGTTCACTTTTATCATTGTAGTCTGCATATCAATCCCTCCTTATTTTGATTAAAAAATAAAAATCCCACTAATACAAAATATATTAGTGGGATAATTACTTATACTGTAAAATTATATGCTATGTAACTGTCTGTTGTAGATACAGATAGTCTTAGGTTTCTAATTCCTCCTAATTCTACAGTCATTACTAATTTAGCGATGTCTGTAAGGATTGCTATATTATCCCCTACCGCGAAACTCATAATGTCCTCAGTAAGAAGAGGGCCTAATCTTCTAGCAACTAATTCCTTCTTTACCCCTTCTCTACCTGGAATAGGTTTTAGAAGTTCATTTAACGTGCTATTATGGAATATATGTCTGTCTGTAGCAAACGCATCATCCAAAATAACAAGTGGAACTAAAGAAACGTTTAATCCTCCAGTAGTTCCTGAGTTTCCAGAAAGTTCACTTATAAGCTTTTGATTAGCTTTAGCTTGCTCAGTTTCAGCTACGCTAAGTCCAGCTATACTTTCTGTTCTTAATAATTTAGCAAAGTTTACATATTCTATATGAGCTGATGTATCCACGTTATTTCTTAGGTATTCATCAACTTTAGATTTAAACTTAGCTAAACTCATTGATGTATTAAGTCCTACAATATTTTCTAATGCTGTTTTGATTACTAATGTAGAACCTATTTTATTTGTAAAACTGAATGCTGCAAGTATCTTTCCATTTTCAAATAATACATCATTTGAAATTCTGAATTGATTTGCAATCATATTATTAAGTCTTACTTGTTCTACATTCACAGTAGAAAATACCATAGACGCTACGTACATCGCCACAGCATCTGATATATTGAATACGAATCCAATATCGCTTCCATTATCCACGATATTATCTTTATATTCAGTAGTCAATAGAGCTCTTAATGGGCCTTTAATAACTCCATCGACATTTAGTGTTTGCTTAAGTCTTCTATCTAAAACTTCAAGCAAGTTTGTTTTTACGGCCGTATTGATAGCCACATTCTTATCAAGTGCTGCGTATAAGTAAGGCAGTCCTTTGTTAGAACTATTATATGCTCTAATAGATTTAACTACTCTATCATCACATTTTCCTAATAAGAATCTTTCTAAATCTTTAGGATTGATTGCGAATGATATGTAAGTTAAATCTTCAACACTCAACGTAACGATATTATCGTCTACTGTAGTGTTTGCAAGATACCCTACCGCTTGTTTTAGAGGAACTATCTTTCTTGGGAAATTGTGTCCTCTAGTATCATTAACCATTTCGTCATATGATACAAATTGTTTCTTCGCAGTTTCTTCAACTGCTGGCTTTGCTGTTTCAGTCACATTAGCTACTGCGACTTTTTCATCTTTTACTTCTTTAATAGCAAGAGATGGTCTTTTGAATTCTTTCTTTGACATGTCATGTCCTCCTTTTAAATGTTTTAATCTAGATTTATTTACCAAGTATACTTTTGATAAACTATGTAAAAATATATAGTTCTCTGTTTGATAAAATTTACATCATATCTTTGTTAAAAATTTATGAGCCATTTAACGTCGTCTCTAAGACCAAGTACTACTGGATATCCATGTACATTTAATTTACGTATAAGTTCTTCTCTGATAGTATACTTCATATCTCTCTGTAAGAAGTTAAATCTATTTAAGTTGTACACTCTTATAAATAACTCATATGGAGATAGAAATCTATCTTCTCTTAAATATTGATTTACTAAGATATCTTGTGCTATTATTCTAAAGTCTCTTTCTTCTATATCTAAAGAGCAATCTTCAAATCCGTACCATAATAATGATGCAAGTCTTTCTTCTTTTCTATTTTCAGACATAAGCCAATTCTTTATATATGTATATAGATGCACTCTTTTAACATCGTGATTGACTTGATGTATATTTATAGCTTGGTCTAAAAATATAAGTATTTCCATATCAGCATCATTATTTATAGTAGATGCCACCGCTACACGAACTAAATCAAGAGCCTTTGTATATTTAGTTTTATATCTAGGATTTATATACACGCTTCTATTATTATCAGAAGTATCATTTACTAATACAGTATAGTTCTCTTTTAATGCGTCTATTAATTCTAAATAATAATCTTTAGTTAAAGCGTATTCATCCATCAAATTTATAAGAGTGTCTGGGTCTTTACTATTATAATATTCTAATAGTATAAGAGCAAGTATATCTGTAGCAGTTAATAAGTCAGACCTCATTAAATGCGTTATAATAGGTCTAGTATGCAATTCTTTATTATCTATGATTAACTCCACTACAGCTCTGCTGTCAACGTTTTTATTTATAAATAGAGCGTCTAAAGACAACAGCACAAGGTTATCTATATTATTCTTCACAAAGTAATTAAACATATTGGCGAATAACACAGAAGTTAAGTAATCTTCGACAGGATATACATTATCTTTTCTGTAAGTAGTCCAGTATATTTTACTAGTAAAGTCCCAAATGATTTCATTAAATCTACCAGTATTAGCTCTATCTAAAATAAACGAAAGTATATAACTGAATGTTTTCTTATAGAAATCATTATTATCTATGATACTGTATTTAAAAAGATCGTTGTAATCTAAATCCTGAGTTAGAAAGAATAATGCCATATCTCCTGGCATATCCTTAAATGTAAACTCTCTAATTACGTGGTCTAACTCATCTGGATTTATATTAATTTTCTTCATTATTTAAATCCTCCTTTATACACGTCATAATGACGCATTGATTCCATAAATCCTAATACTATAAATATTATAACTATAAGTAATATTCCAAATATATGATGTTTTTGCATATTCTGAATAAGTTCTATAAATGCTGCAAGTAACACCATTCCTTTAAATATCAATGTAACTATACTTAAAATAGCTACTATAAATTTCATTGCTAATATAGGATCTGGAAGATAACTACATAATATTCTAACAGACATAGCAGTCACAACTGCTTTAATCATATTTGATACTGTGACTTTATCGTATATAGCTATAATTACGATATTCACTAATAATAATATAAACAGGAATATATCATTATCTATCAATCTTACCACACGTATCACCTTCTTTCATATTAAAAATCAGATGGAGCAAAAGGCTCTTCTTCATTGTATTCATATTTACGCTTAAATACCATTATATCTTTAAGTGCATTTATACCTACTTCATTTAATACTATGATACCTTGTTCTTGTAATCTATCTTTGCTAAGCTCAGCATCATGATAGATATCATTAAATATCATTATCGTATAAAATAAAGCAGGGTCTCCATATAAGCTTTGAGCAATCAGCTTTGGTTTATATTCCATAATTGCAGCTTGGTGTCTACCCATCTTTATATTTGTAAAGAATTCTGGGTGTGCGTATTTCCAAGATACAAAATCATTTAATATATTACCATATGAAGCATTTTCAGTTCCTATATCGAATCTATAAAAGCTCCATTTAGATAACTTACTTTCTGTAGCTTGAGCAAGCATATAATCTTTCATATTTTTAGGAACTTGTAAATTACTTGCTTCTTCAGATATAAGTAGTGGTGCTTCGATATAAGGTCTAACACCAAGGTATTTATTATTTAATCCCATAATTTACCTCCTTCTTAAGGCATTTCACTATTCTTAACTAATTTATCTCCATCTAGAGACGTGTCAGGTCTATCTGCATCTGCTCCTACAGCAGTGTCATTAAATCTAGGAACTACGTGGTCTATCGCTATTATAATAAAAGTTCCTGGTTCATCTCCATTTACAAAAGAACCGTACATTTTATGACCTTTCTTTATTATCTTATTATTAATATTTTGATAATCTACTTCCGTACTATTCCAATATTCTATCCCCTCTAAATTCATATCACTGAATTCACAAGATGTAGCTTGGTGAGTTCCTGTAGTATCATGAGTATGCGGACCACATCCAGCAGCAGTAGTAGGACCAGATAAGTTTACATTACCTGTACTCCACGTTCCACGTGCAACATGTATTTTAGCTGTTTTGTGATTAGGAATATATCCATCTAATCTGTACGCATACGGTGTTACGTTATATGCTTCAATATATCCCTTTTCTTGTAATTGTGTCGGTGTTACTGTAGCACTGTTTATATTTATTTTAGCATCTATTTTAGTATTCTTTACTTCCAAACTACTATTATCAATTCCTCCCATCACTGATGGAACCCATACTTTGAAAGTTTGATTTGTAATTCTGGCAGCATCTTCTACTAAATAACAGACTTCTAAGAAACCATTCTGGTGCATATTACCAATTATATCATTATTTGCCATTTCATTACCTCCTTGTATTGTTATATTTAGACAGGTCTTTGTTTCTTACTTTTAAGTGACAAGCGTTGATGTAAATAACTTATAAAGGGAGTGATTATAATGATCATGGAAAACGACAAAATATATCTGAACAGGTCTTTGATATCAATGAGTGCAGATATAAACATTAAAAGAAGTACTATATTCGCAGAGACGCTGATGTGGTTATTTGGACACGAAGCGTTATTATATGGGAAAATAGACGTAGACGATATATTATTCGTTACAGATAGAGATGAAGATATCTTATTAAAGCCAGAAGACTTTATGTATGGAACTCAGCAACTACCATTGGTATTTCCAATGCATATCAATGTTATTAATGCACACGTATTCAGTAACTTAGAAAAGATTCCAGATATAGTTACGAAAATAAAAACACAGTATAAAGTTATAGTAGTTGGATTTATTAATAATATTAATATCAATGCGTTTAATAATATATTATGGCTTAATAGAGATAGTGCTAATGTGGTTATAGTATATGGAGATGAACTTCTTGATAGTATAGAGAATAAAAACTATCATAGAACATATTTAAGTAATAATAATCTAAGTATAAAGTTAGATTATTCTGAAAATAGAATAAACGATACTAAAAAAATATGTGGAGCTATAGCTAAAATGCGTAAAAGTAGTGATTTAGTACATATAGCTACAAATGCAATAAGTGTTCAATATATTAATACGATTACAAGCGGAGATATAATTAGCTTATTAGATACTTTTAGTCCAGATATAGTAACTCAAGTAATAGTTCCTAAAAGTATATATCATGATATTATTAGTGATGTTTATAATAGAATATATTGCAATGAAGATATATTTATAAAGATGTTTAGAAACTATTATTTAAAGATGCCATATATTCATATAGTTAATAACGGTAAAGATACTTCATATGTATTCTTAGATGCGATGACTTGTGTTACAGTTACCAATATACATTATATTAGTAGTGTAGGACATAAAATGGTAGTATCTGTAGATATGAATGTAGTTAATGGAAGATATGCTGGAACTAATTTATATAACGTTATATTAGATTTTAATTCATATATCTGGAACTTTAATCCAGATAAACATATTATAGACCCAGATACTGTTAATATGGCTTTAGTTAATTACGCATTAAACGAAGAAAATATCTGGGATGCTGCATTGTGTCAAGTAGTTCCTTTCCCTATATGTACATATGAGACAGCTAAATATGTAGATGCTGTTAATACACATGCGTTTATAGAAACATTGGAATGTAATGATATAAATAAACCAGCTAAAGATTTATATCAAGTATTCTGTAAAACTAAACAAAATATATATGTATATCAATCAGACGTGTTTAGTTACATATAAAAAGTGCATTGATTCTATGTCTGCACATATCGTGTATTGATTTTTTGTCTACACATGTATATAAACTCTACTATTACAAAGATCACCTCCCGTCTGATTGATATTAAAAAAAATAACCCTCTAAATGAGGGCTATTTGAACTATCCTACAGATACTACTGCATTAGTAGCATCATGTATTATAGTATATTCATTTTTGAATAATCCTGTAACAATCTCATTGATGCTAGGATGATCAACGATATTATACAGTTCTGGATTATCCAGAAATGCTTTGAGAGCTATGTCAGTTCCCAAAAACTTTTGGTCTGAAGCTCTTTGAAATATAACTGACGCTCTATTAAGCATCAAACTGTCATATTTCGCTAGAAGTAATTTATGAACTTCTTTAACAGTCATGGCTATCACCTCCTTTCAAATGCATGGTGAAGTCGTAATTAAATGTAAACCGGGTATTCGTAGTACCCGGAATGCATTTATTTACGTCTTACTCTTCTGAATTCCATTTCTTTCCAGTCATAGCCTCATAATCAGCTGGGTCGCTGAAGTCTTCTTGAGTAAGTTCTTTCTTTTCTTCCTCAATATATTCAGCTATTTCACGACTGTTATTTTCTTCTATTAATGATTCAGATATGATAACCATTTCTAAAGAAGTGATACATTTTTCTCTAAATGACACAGTGACATCTCCTATTATTTTAAAACAGCTATTTTTAAATTCATCATAATCTATATCATCAGGAACTCTTTCATCAGCTATAGCAAGTAATTCATCGTGTATCCTTTCTAATTCATCGTATTCAAATTTGTTTTCTAATGCGTATGATGCGAAATATAAATTATAAGTCGTCATCCACATATCTCTGTCTTTTTTAAATCCTGGTATTTTTTTAAGGCAATTTTCCATTGTCATCCTCTCCTTTTATATAAATTACATATTTGTTAATATTGTGACTATATTCTGGTAATACTACTAATCTAAATATAGTTAAGAACCTGGTATAAAGTTCTCTATTTCCTCTTATAGTAATAGTTCCCCCTCTTCCATCGTGGTATATACTTTGTAGTAAACCTACGATATGGTCTGGAACTATATTTGTAGTGTCTATTTCGTGTTCACGTAATATACCAAGTATTCTTAAAGAGAACTCTCTTAATATACTATAATATATGCTAAAATAAGATACTCCTTCAGGAGGTACTCCATTATAAAGTATCTTCAAACTTTCAGTGGCAGCATCTTTTGGATTTCCTAGTAGTTTTAAATAATAACTATATTTAGATGATAATATGTCTACTGCTTCTGATTTAACTGCATTCATCTGAGCATCTTCTGTAACATCGTCCCAAACTTTAATATGAGCATCTTTAAGTTCTTTACATAATAAAGTTCCATATTTATCAATTTCGCTTATATATGATTTTATTAAAAGTTTCGTATCAAGGTCTGGTTCTGTCTGTTTAATCAAAACCAATTTCCCATCTCTATACTCTGTTCTCATAATACCTCCTATCTTTCTACGAATGCATGTACTCCTATAACTCTATTATCTGCATCTCTTACAGCATGTAATGAATTAGGGAATACTAAATCTGTTCTTTCTGGTAAAAGATTAAATACTACTTGAGAAACTATATAAACAATACCTTCTTCTGGTGCTGGTATATCTATAGAAACTGATTTTTGTTTATTATAAATATGTGTATCATTAGTTCCTCTTTCAAATTCAGTATATACTCTTACAAGTGTAGAAGATGGCTTCATCACAATAACTTCATTCCTTTTTAAATAATGAAATACTATATCATGTGGAGTACAGTTTATAAATCTCTTTCCTTCTAATTCATATTCCATTATAATAGAACCTTCATTTTCATTTTGAAACTCTTCTAAATTATATGTAGTTACGTTATAAGGAATATCCGTACAAGGTATTACTCTCTGTTCTCCGCTATAACACATTATAGGATTCGGGTCATTTATTATACTTTTAACATATGTTTTATTTTTGTTTTTCATAAGTTTAACGTAGCTGATAAAATCCTCCACGTTTTCAGGTGTTATGTCCATTGATGTTTTTAAATTATTAAAATTAATGCTTGCTTTCATTATTTATCATCCTCCTCTTCTGATGCTTGTAATTCATTCAATATTAAACTTAACAGAAGCATTTCGTTAGAGCTAAACTCTAACGAAACTTGTATATCACCTAAATCTAATTCCATTTTACCATTCATATACTTACCTCCTCTTAATTAGCCATTTCCTCTTCTTCAGTATCAAATCCCCATAAATCTATAAAAGTATTACAATACTCAATCGCAGCAACTGCTTTATCATCAAGTAATGCTATACTCTTTAATACATCTCCAATAGCTGATAATCTATTATAGAATTCATTATCAACATTGATCCAATCTTCATTTATGTTTACCATAGTACTACATAGTAATCCACTTTCAGGGTCTTCTTCAGTTACGTCTGTAAACCATAGCACTTTACGTAATTTTAAGTCTAAGACTTCTGGAGCAGCTGTCTTAAGTAATTCATACATTCCAGTTTCACTAGACTCTCCAATTAATAAGTCAGCCTTATCATTATCTAATACCTTACATTCTACAGCATCATTAAGTGCTCCATTTATAATATGTGCATAATGTTTACCTAATGCTGATAATACTTCTACGAATTTAGATTTATCTGTAAGTCTGTCTATATTATCAAGAACAGTTCTATCAGCATTTAATATATAATAATATATTAAGTCAGCTTGTTTAACAAGTTCTCCTAATGTAAATTCTATTGGAGTATCTAAGTCTATATCAAATTTTTCTTTTATTTTATTCTTTATAGTATCTTCATGTTTATCATCATTTATCAAGATATTCTTTAATGTATAAGTATTATCTGAAGCACTGTATAACATCATACCAAGAACTTCAAACATTTCTAGATATATTTTTGGTAATATTACATTTACTCCACTAATCTTTATCACAGCATCTATCTTTCTAAAAGCAGATATTATAGTTTGAAATGATTGTGCACTAAATTTTAAATCTTTAGAACCAATAATAGCATCATATGTCATTTCAAGGTCGTCATCTAATTCAGCTATTTCTTCAATAGCATCACCTGCATCTTTGATTATATCGTAGATAAGTTTTCTGTTATCTTCAGATAAGTCTTTTAATGCGTCATCTATTTCAGATGCTGTATATGTCAAAAACGCACATACTGTATGTATGATGATTTCTGAATTTAAATTAGCCGTGTTAGATATACTTTTATCATATTCTATTCCTACCATATCCATATAATCACATATAGTTCTAATAGTAGTATCAGTATACAGCATAGTGTCAACATAGTAACTCAATTCATTAAATGATACACTATCTCTATTCATATTTATGATATTCTTATGTTCTTTAGATTTTTTAGATTTTATTTTTTTACTCATATAAATCCCCTTTCAATTTTAACATAGTTCTGATTTCTTTAAGAATTTTTCCAATAGATCTTGAGCTTTCTCTTACTATTTCAGGAAATCTCAACTTTAAAATATTCATGTAAACATCATACAAATGAACTCCTTCATACATAATATGAGGGTCAGGACCATAAATACTATTGATAGCTTCTTTATAAATAAACCAAGCCATCTCTAGTTCCCTTACTTCTCTATCCATACAGTAAATAAAAGTATTGATATCTTCTTTTGTATTTAATATGTTTGTAAGCATACTTATTGGTCTTTCTGTTTCGATAGGAGCTCTACTTAATAATTTCATATAAGTGTATACGAATATATAACTAGCTAGCTCTCTATATAAGCATTCTTTAACATACTTAATACCCAAAGGATTATAATTACCATTAAGACGTAATTCATTCATCATAGCTAAACTATTACGTGCTAATAATACTTCATCATACTCTTCGTTTACACATTCTATTAAAGTTATATATACAGTCTCCATAGGGTCTAATGATATATATCTCATAGAATGCGGATAGTTCTTGCAAACTATATCTGTTATTTTTTCTAAGTCTACTTCACCTCCTTTTTCAATTACTCCAGAAAAAATACGTTCCATCATAAGATGGACTTGTTCCTTAAATTTTTTCATTCAAATACCTCCTTTTATAATATTTGAAACAGTGTAATATATATAATTATCTGTTTCGTAAAATACATCATGTTTGTATGGATAAAAGGCGTAATTAAATGGGATACCCCTCATTAAAAAAAAATGAGGGGTAGTCCTATTAAACATTTGTTAAGTTTCCTAAGATATTTACTTTTCTTAAGTCCAATACAGAGTTTAATACAGTATTAGCAGATAATCCAAATAAAGCAGTATCTTCACAGATGAAAGCTTTATATTTAGCTAGATATTCTTCTCCTAATTCTTTTACTCTGATGTTTCTATCGTCTATAACAGAAACGTGGAATTGGAATTGTAACTCAACTATTTGTGGAGATGTCGCATCCGCGTTGAAGTTCGATAATTGTGCTGATTTTGGCACCATCAAGAACCATAATGCAACATAGTCACATTTAGTAAGAGTTTTGTTTGGTTTTATGTATAACATACCAGCACTGTGAGACCAGTTGTTGAAGTCTTCTTCTAGTCCGTTATATGTAGCTACTCTTGTTTGTTCGTCAGATATAGCATTCATCCAGTGTCTAGTTTGTTTTGTCATAAAGTATCCAGAAAGTTCCGCAGGTACTCTTAAACTAATTTCATTAGTAGGAGTTTCTATTGTAGTGAATAGAGGTGTACTAAAGAATTGAGTTTTATAAGTAGCATTTTGAATGTTGAAAGATATATCTTGTATACCGTCTACTGATGTAGCAGTTTGACAGATATAGTTCCAATATCCTTTAAATGACTTAGAAAGCATAGCACCATTTTTTACATCTGTATATATTTCTGGATAGTATGTAGGAAGAAGTAAGAACATTGATTTATCTACTTGTGTAAGTCCAATCATGTTATCTTTTGAGTGATCCATGAATTCACAAGATATCAATGATTTTCTTCCATTTGCACTTGGTTTTAGCCAGTGTTGCACGTACAAGCTGTCATTACTTATAACTTCTTGTGCTAAAACCCCTGATTGTAGGTTTGCAGCTGTAGCCATTATTCATCATCCTCCTTATGATACTAATTCTCCAGTAGATTTATTCATAACCATGTTTACTCTGTTATGTCTAGAATATTCATGTCCAGTAACAGATACTGTGAATAATACTACTTTCTTGCTAACTTCGTTTTCGTGTTTACTTACTTCTACAGTAACTATAACTTTTCCTTCAAAGTGTCTAGCAGGTATAGATATAAGTTTATCCACAGCTTTCTTCATCTTATCTAAAGTATCTTTTGTAGTATTAACTATTCTATGGTCTCTAGCGTAGTTATATACTATATTAGACATTCTATTAAAGTGAATACAGCTTCCAACGTTCTTCATATTAGAATCAAACTTAGGAAGATATCCTAAATCTTCTCCTAAAGCATAATATCCAGTACTTCTTAATGTATAGTACATTATACATTGCTCTACTAGCTTAGTTTTAATATCATCATCTTCTGGTATACAGAATCCTGTTCCAGTTGCACCTGATAATATTAAGCTGTAGTCTTCAGAAGCAAAGCTCTTTGGTGTATGAGTTGATAAGTATGCGTATAAAGAACCACCTTTTCCTAAGTATTCATACCATGCGTTAAATCTTGTTTGTCCTCCAGTAGTTTGGTCGTTAAACATCCAAGAACCGATACATGGGTGCATATTATAGTTTTTAACAGAATCATCAAAGAAAGCAGCCCATTCGTTTAAAGCTTCAGAAGCTGTTCTAATTCTGTTTTGTGGTGTTCTTATGAAAGTCCAGTCAGGTCTAGTCTTATCTTTATGGATAGTAGTTTCGTCGTATCTTACTAAATCTGCTATTATATTTTGTAATTCGTTAGAATAGTCATCTCCGAATACTATACAGTCTTTTATCAAGGCAGTATCATATATAGCAGTATCTATTTTACCTGTAAATACGTCTTTTAACATTTCGTCCCATACTTTGTAGTTTTTAATAACTTCTCCAGTAGTTCCTACTTTGTAGTTTATTAATTCATCCATATCGAAGTCACCATCATCAAGTACTTCTTGAAGTTGTCCAAAGCTTCCTCCGAAGAATTGAAGTTTTTCAGGACAAGATAATACTTTAAGTGCAGGTGTAGGTCTAGAAGTAACTACCCATTCTCCAGTAGAAGTATTTCTAGTCTTTTCTACAAGTCTAGTAATATTCCAGTTAGATAGTGGAGTTTCGTCCACTTTAGGGTTAGATACAACTGGTCTCTTAAATTTATTTGCTATATCATCATATCCTTTAAAGAATAAATCAAAGTTAGCTTTAGAAAGTTCTACTGCAGCAGGTCCTTCAACGTCGGCAAGTAAATTTCCATCTACAGCAGCCATAGCGTCTTTAACTTTTTTCTTTAATATTTCCATTGACTTAGAAACTACTCCTTCTAATTCATTAGAAACTTTTCTAGATATGATATATGATTCAAATGTTTGAACTTCATTTGTTAATGAGAAAGATACTTTACAGCTGTTGATAGCTCTGTCTCTGAAGTTGTAGTTGAATGATTTACCAATACTGTAATAGAATGGTGTGAAATCAAATTGGTGTTCTTCAGTAGCATCGTTTTCTCTGATTATACAGTTATAGTATGGATATCTATTATCTAATCTATCTGTTTTAGCAGTTATATTAGCATAGAATTTATTTCCATAAGTTCCAGCTCCTCTATAACAAAGTCCAAATAATGGATATTGAATAGATTTAACGTCAGATAAGTTATTTAAAACTTCTCTGTATGCTTTCTTTCTAGTTTCATCTGGGTGAGTAGATAAGTAAGTTTCTATTTCAGAAGAAGTTACCATAGGTTTTTTAACACCAGATACGTTCTTTCCTCCATATAAAGATATCTTTTGTCCATCTGCCTCTTTATCTAATTCTCCCTCAAAGCTTCCGTCTAATGTAAGACCAGTTATATGACATGCATCAAATCCGAATTCGTACATTGGAACTTCTACTTCTTTTACATCTCCATCGTTGACAGCTATAGGTTTAAGCTGTTCAGTTATTTCATCCTTGCTATATCCAAAGTAATATCCTTGTTTAGTAGGTTCAGATGGGTCTGTATTTTTGTACCAGTATAATTTTTGCTTTTTAGGACTAGATAAGTCATCTTCATCACTATTTGCTTTTTTATTATATACTGGGTCAAGTACTAACGCAACATATGCATTTGGATATGTAGAGTCGTTAGTTCTCATATTAACATACCCTAAGTTAAATCCTGATTGAACAGCAGCTAATGCCCATGTTCCCATAGGACCATATTTTAAAGTATTCATAGTACCATTTAATTTAATAAACTTATTCAATGTATCGTTACCTTCTAGGTAAATAGCTTCACCTGTTACCCCTTTTGGAGAAAAGAATGGTTGAAACACAGAATAATTTCCAGCATCTATTTCTTCTTCAGCAACTCTAGAGTTATCTGTAAAAGTATATACAGTCGAACTAAATGGTAGAGCATTGTAAGGTCCAGTTCTCATAAATTGAGGTACCTTACTTGAACGCATTCCTCTTATAGACATATGCATTTCCTCCTTTTACGTAATTTTTTTACTAATAGTATTTTTAATTAAAAATATTATCCATATCGACATTATTCAAAAATGCTAAAAAAATAATCCTTTAGTATATACTACCACGAACGTATATACTAAGTCTTTATTTGTCTAGAAAAATTAAACAACATCTTAGACAGATGCATTGTTTTATACGGAAAAATGAGACAAAGGAAACGTGTTTAATATCAAATATAGGAGGTTATAATTATGACTAAATTTGTATGTCAAGCGGTAAATGACTACATTAAAAGACAGGCTGAGAATGGAGGAAGAGAAATAGATATGTTCTCTAACTTTGCTCATCTAACTAATAATACTAAGATTTTAGTATTGGATAGTATTATAGACCACGCTAAGGATGTATTCGGGCCTTACAGTGGTGTATATGGAGAAACTATTTTCGATTTCAATAACTTAGCAGAGGGAGAATTCGTTGCTGAAAACTGTAACTATGTAAAGACATCTGACGGTGCTTCTTTCTTTAGTAGAATTAACTTTGGTACTAGATACGGAGTTACTATATTAAAAAGTATTCAACAACAAACTAAATACTTAAGTGGATTTAGTGATAACACTTCTAGAGACGGAACTACTTCATTAGCAATGATGGGTGCTCTTACTGCTAAGAACTTTTTAATATACGACGACACTCATAAAATAGAAATTCCAAAGAACATCAGAGCTCTTATTAAAGACGTTCTTGGATATACTGCTACATCTATGATGAAGAAAGAGGCTATTAAAGTGTATGACCCTGATAAAAGAGAATATATTAAGGATGAAAATCTAGATGGATTTGAATGGACTTTAAATGCTGTTAATACTACTGTAGGAAATACTCCTGGGTTTAAAGAAGCTTTTGGTAGTGTAATGAAAGATGCTGTAGAAAAAGGATTTGATATTACTTCTACATATGTTCAAAAACCAGAAAGAAGAACAGGAAATTATAAAATAGATATTGAAGTAGAGGCTGGAATTAAAATGAAGATTTCTGCTCTTACGCAAACTAAGATAGAACCATTTAAAGATAATATTGGGCATATATTTATACTAAGTGGATTTATCGCAGATCATAATGCTAAACTATTTAAAAATATGTTTACTGAATGGATTAAGAATATATGTAAAGCTACTGATGAAAACGGAGGTCTTATCTATAGTAAATATAATAAGAACTATAAAGGATTCCCACTTATATTAGTAAGCAGAGTTCCAAACTCTTTAGAAGACTTCTATAAAGAAATAACTCTAAACGGATTTACATTCTCTGTTAATGCTGGAGGAAAGAATGTACAAGAAACTATTCGTCCTATGATAATGCTTGCTCATGATATAGATGTAGGTAAATTATATTATCAAGACTGCACTGACGTATATAGTGAAATAGTAGTAGATTTAAATGCTATTAATGCTAAAATGAATTCTTTAAGAACTATTCCATTAGAAATGAATGAAAATGGAGTAATTCCAAGTACAGTATTAGAACCAGGGAAAACTAAAGAAGTATTTACTATGCTTCCAATAATAAATGGAGGTAAAATCTATTTAGATAGATGTGAATATGCTTATAACGAAGATGTTGCTGATAAAGAAGTAGGAGAAAAACATTCATTCGTTTATGATGAAAGCAAATTCAAATTACGTACAAGTTTTGATGGAAACACTTTCTTAATGAGTTCTGATGATGAAGAACTTGTAGAAAGAATGAAACTTAAAAGAGAAAGCTTATTCAATATGAAGAATAATATGTCTGATACTGCTGGATTTGATAATAATATAGATAATAGAATAAACTATATGAGTGGTATTTCGTTAAAACCAGTTATATATGTAAGAACTGAAGATGAATTCCATAATATAGTAAATCTATTGGATGACGCTCTTGGTGTATTTATATCTGTACATGTTCATGGTATTATGCCTGGTGCTAATAGCTGGATATTAAAAAGAATAACAGACTTAAGAGAAAATACTTTTAAAGAAGCTAATAGAGTAATATCTAAAGTAGTTCAAAATAAAGACTTATTAGAAAGATATGTGAGTTATGCTATAGATTGTATTGATATGATGTATAATGCGTATGCACTTGCATATAATTATATAGATAGAGAAAATGCTGGAGATAGACTTGAAGCTTATAGAACAGGAAAAGTTCCATTTAATGCTGTTTATAATGTTATAACTGGTGTATATGACCAAAGTATATTAGAAGCTGCTAGAACTACTTCAGATGTATTTATCGGAAGTCTTTACGTAGGATTTGATATTGTAGACTTGAAGAGAATTAGAGTTACAAACTATAATGAATGGCTAGAAGTTACAAATAAGAATAAAGAAAATAATTATCATAAATTAAATGCAGACATTGCTAAAGGAGAAGATAAATAATGACTAGAGAAGAAATGAAATATATATGCTTAAGAAGAAACCAATTTATAGTAAATATGGCTCAATTTGTAGCTAATGATGTAGACCCGATTAAATTAGCAGAGTCTTCAGATATGGCTCAAACTAAGCTTGGAGAAGTTATAGAAAGAATTCAATCTGCTGGAGGAGATAATCTTAGAGTATTAGACCTTACAAATGTAGATAATATTGCTAATGAAGAATTATTTACAGAAGATTATGACCAGCTTGTAAACTTTATCAATGTAAGTAAAGAAAACGTAAAGACTTTGCAAGCATTAGATATAGATGTGAATGATATGAGTTTTAAGGATGTATCTATGCATTGCAATAACTTAAGTAAAGTTCCTATCACATTAGCTGGAGTTCTTATGAATACTATATTAAATGAGAACGCTTCTGATGACATTACTTTCTTATATGTAAATGCTATTGCAAATATATGTGCTGAAAGAATGAACAGAGAAAGATTCTTAATGGAACATGATTTAATTCCACCTGGAAAAACTGCTAATGATGTAACTGACGCTTACACTGAAGCATACGGGGAATGGATTATGAATGAAGCTTTCCGTATATTAATGGCATTAAAAGCTGCTCCGTTAGCTCAAATCGTCATTTATCCAGAAGGACTAGAAGAATTCAAACAAGAGATAAGAGACTTACTTCCAGTAACAGCCAACTTAGAATGGTTAGCAGAAATGCCATTTGAACATGTAGGAAAAGACCCATTTATTAAAAATGTACAAGCTACATTAAATGCTTTAGAAGGTCTTACTAATGATGATAGAAGAAATCTATATGCTGCTATATGGGAAAAAGTTGCTGCTTTAGGAGATAAAAACTCTGTAGGACAAATGGCTCTTGATAGTGTAGGAAATAAAGCTAATATAGTATGTGCTGTAAACTTACCAGAAGCTACTGCTCATATTATGTATATGGCTTCTAATGACTTATATGATAAAGATGGAATTATTCAAGATACTACTAAATACTTAATGGACATGCTTGGAGATATTATGGAAAAATTAGATATTCCATATGGAGATTACACTGCTGGTAGAATATTATCAACATTTGTATTAGCTTGTCCATTCGCAATAGTTTCTAGTATGAACTTGAAAGCTCAAGACCAAGTATTTATGAATGTAGCTCAAAACTTATCTATTATATTACAAGATATACTACAAGCTAAATTAGCAGAAATAATGGAAAAGAAACAAGCTGAAGAAGCAAAAGCGAAAGGAGACCAAGATGGAAACGCCTAAAGACGAAGTACTATATACAGAAGCAGATATAATGGAACCAAATAAAGAAGAAGACATAAAAGAAACATATAGTAAACTTGAAACTAAAGATGATGACTTAGGAGATAAACCATTTAATGGATTTAAATATACTAACCATGCTTTAGAAGAAGATAAAGAAAATATAGTAATGGAAGCGATAGACCAAAGTAAGCCAGTTGATGATGTAGGAGATAATCTTATTACAGCACCGTTGATAACTATACCAATGCCTAGAGGATTAGGGAAGTCAACACATGTATCAGAAGAAGCGATTGAAAGATTTAAAAAAGAAACTCCAGAGGGTATGATTCCTATCGTATTAGGACCTCCAGCTGAAAAGGAAAGTGATTACAATCATTTCTCTAGTAAACAAGAAGAGCCAGTTGAGATGATTAACTTACAGGATATCTTAGTAGAATTAAGTAAGGATTATACTCTTGAT
>ERZ772910.771-NODE-771-length-17718-cov-3.299156_pt1 | contig 17718 bp, 13 predicted proteins | sample MGYA00511357_ERZ772910 | MGnify/ENA primary metagenome ERZ772910 (study PRJEB29015, sample SAMEA2738096) | human oral metagenome | biome: human oral; feature: human-associated habitat; material: saliva | place: China | collected 2193 ... | reverse complement strand
ACGATATTTGCGCCGCGGCAAACAGCGTAGAAGAGGCTATTAGCGTAGTGCTCAGCAGAGCTTTCGTTAATAGGTGTTTGTTACATCTCATTGTTAGTATGATTGTCTGAGTCTTCTAGATTAGTTTTTCTACCTCGCGCAAAGATACGATTTTCTTTCTGTGTAATGTGCTATTTGTTGTGGAATTTCTTTCTTTAGTGAGACTATGATAGTTTATACGGCTGTATACTATCTCTTATTTAGGGCACAAGAAAAAGTTTGTAGGCTTGTGATTCCAAAAGAAATACCCTGTCCTCTATAAAAAAGAGGGCAGGGTTTTCTCTGAGATTTTAGCCGGCTTATTATGCCGGTATAACTAGAGCATTATCGGAAGATGCGGTGTACACTGCGTCCTGCATTACCATCAAGGACAACAATGTAGGTATTACCGGCGGCAAGGTCTTCTACTGAGATACTTGCTGATGGATGCTCTACCTTCTTGAGGAGTACACCATCTACCGTGTAGATAGAGACGGCTGTGACAGAAGAGCTATTGGTTAGGTGCAAAAGAGCATCATTGCCAATCTTGGTAGGATATACACCGGGAGCCTCCTTTTCGTAGGGTATCTCTTGGTTGCCTGTGTATACACCCTCTTCGTATGCTACCTCAATATCGTATTTATCGCTTTCCTTTCCGTCCTTATCTAAGTACTCACGAGTGTTTACACGAGCGATCTCTTGTCCATTACGTTTTACGATAAACTCTTTTACAACAGGGAAGGGGGCAAGCGATTTATTCGTTGCAAAGACGCTAAGATTGTCTTCAGATGAGGATTTTTTATTATTGGTACTTAGCAAAAGACCAATGGCATAGTAACCAGCTGGTGACTCAGCGTAGAGAGTGCTTGCCTGAGAAGGAGACATGTAGAAAAGCTCTCCCTCCTTTAGGTCGAAAGCAAAAGATCCGTCAGAGTAATCACGATAAGCATCGCTGGAGTATTCGTAGTAGCTCAAGAGTTTGGCTCCTATGACATTGGGTACACTTACTCCTGCAAAGAGCACCTTCTCATTGTTGATTTGTACGGGTTTGTCGAACGTGACGGTAACCCAATCCCCCGACTTCCAGCTAGAGGGTACATCAAAAGATTTGGTTACAATATCATTGGAGCTTTTGGATGTTTGTAAGAATGCTTTATATGAACCTCCGGCCGTGGCGGGCATGAGGCGCAAGCCATGTACATATACCGATTTGCCATCGGAGCGGAGTGCATCCGAGGGGAACTTGCTGAAGAGCGTGATCTCTCTGGGAACAGGGTATCCTTGGAATGCGACTTTAATTCTTGTAGAGGTGGGTTTGTAGGTTGCATCGCTTTTGGGAGCCCCAAAAAGAGTTACTTCTTGGAAGTTGTAAGGCTGATTCCAGGAGATACGCATGCCGCCAGAGTTCTCTTTACTCTTGCCAATTACCGGTACCCACTTGGAGCGTTCGCCCACGAAAATACTTTGTTCGATCCAGTCTGTCTCTGCATAACGCTCGGGTTTAGAAGGGTTGAGGGTTGTCAGGTCGTTACCTGTTCCATATTCGTAGCGAGCTTGTACAGCATAAGTAATGGTTTGGCAGAATCCCTTCTCGTCTTTGCTTGAGTTCTCAGCATCTTTTGCGGGCTCGGAGAACGAGGTCGCTTCTGTACGCTTGTCTTCTAACACCTTTCCATTGCGTTGGATATTGTACTTCACTTTCCATCCGGGAGCAAGGTGTGTTGTGGGCACGGGATCCCAGCTCACTTTCAGGTTTTCTCCATCTTTTTCTATTTTGAGACCTGTTACATGAGGTAAGGGGCGTAGCTCTACGCCATCTTTGTTTTTTCTCCAAGCTCCTTGAAGAGAAGTAGCAGTTCCATTTGTTTTGGGGTCGAGGAAGGTCGACATCTTCTCGGAGAACTTATCCCAGTGGTACGAGAGTTTGCCGTAATAGTTGGTCCCCGTTGTACAGCGACCGGCCCCACCGGTGAGCGTACCTACTACAAGTTTATTTTCGTTCCAAAGAGAAGAACCCGAAGAACCTCCCTCTGTCTCTCCCTTGGTGAAGTGGAAGAAGAGGTGTGCGTTGTCTGCACCTTTGCTCCCTTCTCCATTATACCGATTGTCCCAAGTTTTGCTGACAACTCCTCCGTTGTACACCGAAATTTTCTTTGCGTCACCGGCAGGATGGTGCATCCCTACGCCACTATTGGGGAGTACATCCGATCTATCCCAACCATTGTAATACACTCGGTACGACTCGGGAACTTCTTGTTTTAGCTCTAGAAGAAGACCATCCGACTGACCATCGATGGGTAGGAATGCTTTAATGTCGCAGCCTACCATCGACTTAGCTTGATTTCTAACGATGGCGATGGCGCCGTTACTGCTATTGGGCTTTTCGTAGTGGAAGGTGAAGATCCATTGGGCGAGATCGCTTGCGCTAGAGGTCTTGTTTTTTGTTGTGCTCTCGCAGTGTGCTGCTGAGAGGATATAGGGTTTGAAGTCTTGGTTTGTGTTGTTGAGGAGGTTTCCTGAGCATACGCTAATCCGTCCCCCATGTACCATCATTATTTGTACAACCCCTGCCTTTTGGTCTTGCCACTCGGCTCCTTCGGCTGCATTTACGTTGAAAGCGCAATCATCGTGTGCACTGTCTTCACCGGGATCCCTAAGTCCGGCTTCGCGTGTGGAGAAGATATGCCCCACTGAGGAAATCAAGATTGAGGGCATCTCTTGGCTATTGATATAGGGATAGTACTCAAGCACGACTGTCGCACCGGGGAGCATTTCTGTGGCAAAAGCTCCATGTGTGGGGTGCGTTTCGTGCGTGTACTTCCCAAGTACCCTCTGACGGTTTGGCGTATAAATATATAGCTCACCCCCATTTTGGGGAATGAAGAAGTCGTCGTAGTAGAGCAGGCTCGCCTTGGCATTTTTTATGTCTATGGTAAGGCGGTACATTGTGGTACCATTGTCTAGCGTAATGCGCTCAGCATCACGAGCAAAGTCAATATTGGTATCAATGGTTTTGCCTATCGTCAAGGGCTTTACATGCAGTCTGTTTACATCCCATCCGTTCGTGCTCTTTACGTCGTCCGGATTAAAATTGGGAAGTACCTTTATCACCTTAGGAGCCGCAGTAGAGCGGAGTACGCTAGAGCTTGCGGAGTGGTTAAAACTTGCAGGAGTACCTCCATACGATATTTGCGCCGTGGCAAATAGGGTAGACGAGGCTACTACTAGCACAGGAGCCAATAGGGCCTTTACTAATAGGGGGGTGTTACCTTTCATTGTCGTTTTGGTTGTTTGAATTATTTATTTTGCCGATTGCAAAAGTACAATTTTCTTGTTCTGGAGAAATAAATGTCGTCGAAAAATTTGCGACTTGGCAGCAAAAGAGAATCGAGTATCTCGTTTTTTATTCCTTCTGTGCAGGTTGTACTTGTATCTAGGAGGTCTTTATTCCCTTTTTGCTAGGTGAATAGACTGAGGGGTTAGCTCTATGAGTCTCTGTTTGTAGAGGACGCCGATTGTCATCTTAAAGGCTTTCTTGGAGAGCTTGGTGAGGGCTGCAATTTCCTCAGCACTGCTCTTATCCCCAACAGGAAGGCTCCCTCCTTGCTCTGTTAGTAGTTGGAGGATATAGTCACTATTGGTTTTAAGTCGTGCCACCCCTATCGGGTTGGGAGCGAGATCTAGCTTGCCGTCCTCTCGTGTGCGTACTATATAGGAAGTCGTGCGAGAGCCTACTATAAGGGGGACTTCGAGGTCGGTCTCCTATTGTGAGAGGTTCCGCAAGGTCGCTATGGTAGAGCATACCCCAATAGCGATGATCAACCACTGCCCGATAGCCCCTCTCGTGGTTCTCCACAATGAGAGCCTCCACGGCCTCGCCGGGGATGTAGTTGGGAAGCTCGTTCCCAATATGTTTTCGCAATTCTCCGGAGCCGGTAAGCCTGCCACTAATATGATCTATATAGACAACAATAGGGTAGCTGGCGCCTTGGGCAAAGCGTGTAGGCTGCTCGGCAAAGGGTACGAAGAGGTCACGATGAATCCCCCATGCCATAAAAGCCCCTTCTTTGGTCACCGCCTTTGTTTCTAAAAAAGCGACTTCGCCTAATAGCGCATAGGGGTGGAGTGTAGTGGCAATGAGCCTTCCCTCATTGTCGTGATAGATGAATACTTTGATGAGATCCCCCTCTTGTAGCCCCTCTTCCGGGAAATACCGACGAGGCAATAGTACCTCCTCGGTATCAACGGCAAGGTAAGCCCCGGGAGGCGTGATACGCAATACCTCTAGAGCCGCCCACTTTCCCAAATAGGGATTTTGGGAGGAAAGAGGGGGCTGAGCAGGGAGGCGAGATGGCGGAGATGCAACTTCATCTTCGTGTAGAAAGGTGATTTTGCGAAGACCTGTACCGAACTGGCGAGCAGGCTCTCGATCTCCCTTTTTTGTATTTTTGGGGTGTGACATCCGTGTCTCTTCCGAGGTTAATCGAGCGTGATATAGCTATTGTCGTGTAGCTCCGGCATCACATTGAGGCGTTGAGTTACTCCCTCGCTTAGTACGTCGAAAGTATAGTAGGGGGTAGAACGCTCTCCAAGGATATAGGGACGGAAACCAAAGAGGTAGGAGAAGATGGATAGGTATTTCTCCTTTGCGATCTGTTTCTGGATAGACGAGTAGCTGTCTTTGCGCCAATAGCGGCAGTATTTTACTCCATTACGATCCGTAAACATGCTGCTTTCGTCTCGGTATTGTAGCGTGTTCTCTACGAAGAGACGATAAGCGGCATTGAGCTGATCCACCATGGCCATGGGCTTTTCGTTAATGGCTACTATCACATCGTTTGCGCGTATCCCGGCTTTGGCAGCAGGAGAGTTAGGCACAACATAGGCTACGTCTCCGAGATCGGAGGTGCGTAAGTAGAGCCCCGTGTAGTTGTGTCGATGTGTGGCAATGCGCCATTTGGGGTTGATATTGTAGCGAACGAAGGGGAATTGTCCCATCATCATGGGGATGGAAAGGCGAGCATACTCCTCGATAGAAAATTCTTCGGTGAGGTGCTCTACTGCCTCGCAGCTCCAGAGCAAAATACTGAGGTTGCGCCCATTAAAGATGCGTATCCCCATGGTAAGCACATAGTCGGCAAGCTGTTTGTCTGCCCCTACCGCTAGGAAAGGAACTTGTACAAGGCTCTTTTGGTCGGGGTCTATGCGTATATCCCAGAGTTTGTCTGCGTTCTTTGCCTTTTTGGTATCGAAGTAGGGATTACGAGCCAACGTGTAATAGGTGTCGATAACGATGTCGGGGTCGGAAGCGTCATAGCGTAGACCTTTGGCTTCTAGTTGCTTGCGGATTACTTCGTTTAGGGCAATATCGGTGCTAGAGAGGGCTTTGCTCTCGTCTGCAAAAGCAAAGTTGCCAAAGTTTTCGAAGCTCGTTTTTCCCTCACGTCCCGTGTCGAAGGGGTAAACGATGGCGCGTTCGCTTTCATCTTCGAGACTATAAAAGGCAAAGGCTTGTGCGAGTAGTCGCTCGTCTAGTAGGGAGCGGTCGTGACACTCGGGTTGGAGGGTACGGCTCTTTTTCTTGTAAGAGAAATTGCTAACCTCCAGCTGTATGGCAGCGTCTCCCCCCTGTAAGATTTCCACAAATTCCTGCTCGGAGAGATCTTTGAGAGACCGACCATTGATACTCTCTACTATATCCCCCACTTTGAGTCCGGAAAGTGCCGCAGGAGAGTTGGGCTCGATAGAGAGGATGATAGGGCGATTGGCTCCCCAATTTTCGTTGTAACTCATCTGATACTCCAGTCCAATGCGGCAGATTTGGCTCTTAGACTTGGAAGTTTGAGCTTGTGCACTACCAAATCCAAAAAGGAGTGTAGCCAAGGTTAGAGGAAGAAGGTGTTTAAGTTTCATCGTATGCTTCTCTAGAGTTATTTCTTCGTTGTATAGTGATGGATAAAGAGCTGTAGAGCTTCACGGCAGACCTCCGAGATGAGAGCCTCTCGTCCTTTTTGTATTCTGAGTTTGTGTGCATCAAGTTGGCTCCCAAGGGCTATCCCAATCCAAATAGTGCCAATGGGCGACGCAGGAGTGCCCCCTAGAGGCCCGGCAAATCCCGTTGTTGCTAGGGCATGGTTTGCGCCAAAGCGTTTTTGTGCACCGCGCGCCATGGCAAGAGCCACTTCCCGACTTACCACCCCATGCCGGGCAATGAGCGAGGGATCGACCCCCAATAGCTCCACCTTTTGCTTTTCACTATAGGTGATAGCTCCGCTTGCGTACCAATTACTAGCCCCTGCTTGGGCGGTAAGGTAAGAGGCAAGTCGCCCCCCCGTACAGCTCTCGGCCGTCGCTATTGTCTCCTGCCGAGCAAGGAGTAGCCGTGCTATTTGTACTACAAGGGGTTGGAGCGTTGTCATTCGGATCTCTCTCTATTTATAGGTTCTCTTTGAGCGTAGTGCGTACAAAGGGAACGAGGTCTCGTGAGGCAAAATCTCCGGCCAGATACGAGAAGTATCCGGCGGCGGCTACCATGGCAGCGTTGTCCGTAGTGTAGGCAAACTTGGGGATAAAGATCTGCCATCCGTAGCGAGAGGCATAATCGGCAAAGGCGTCTCTAAGCCCCGTATTGGCAGAAACACCTCCGGCTACAGCCACCCGATTGATTTGATATTGCTTGGTTGCCTTTAGGAGCTTACCCATAAGAATGTCGATAACTGTCTTCTGGAGGGAAGCGCAAAGGTCCGCTTTGTTCTCTTCTATAAAGTTGGGGTTCGTCTTTAGTTTGTCTCTAAGTGTGTAGAGGAATGAGGTCTTGAGCCCGCTAAAACTATAATCGAGTCCTTTGATCTGGGGCTTGCTAAATTGGAAACGGAGGGGATTCCCCTCATTGGCTAGCTTATTTACGATAGGGCCTCCCGGGTAACCTAGCCCCATTACTTTGGCGCATTTGTCGAAAGCTTCGCCTGCCGCATCGTCTATTGTTTGCCCCACAACTTCCATGTCGTAAGGGCTATTTACTTTGATGATCTGCGAGTTCCCTCCCGAGACCAATAGACACAAAAAGGGAAATTCGGGGCTTTGGTGTTCCTCCCCGGGTTCGTAGATAAAGTGAGCCAGCACATGGGCTCTCAAGTGATTTACTGAGATGAGAGGCGTACCCAGTGCGAGGTGTAAGCCTTTGGTAAAGTTGACCCCAACCAACAGAGACCCTAGCAATCCGGGTCCTGCCGTAAAGGCAATGCCATCCAAGTCGTGCACCGATACTCCTGCACGCTTGAGGGCTTCGCTTACTACAGGTACTATGTTTTGTTGATGTGCTCTTGATGCCATCTCGGGGACTACCCCTCCGTAGGCACTGTGCACTGCTTGACTTGCAATTACGTTGCTGAGTAGCTCGCACCCACGCACTACGGCGGCACTGGTATCATCGCAGGAGCTCTCAATCCCTAGTAGAAGTGGATACTTCTTTTCCTGTGTCATTTGCTGTTGCACCATTCTGTTTGGCGCAAAGGTAGGGATAAAATGGAGATTAGATATAGATAAAGAGTGGATTGTAAAAGATAAAACGCCGAAGAGGAAAGGAACAACTTTCGTATTGTATTGCCCTCTCTCTTCGGCGTCTTATCTTATTATGGAGTGTCGAGTATTAACGTCTGATGTCTACTAAAACACTTGATGAACCGATCCGTACAAGGTAGTGACCTGTGGGGAGGGTAGCAACGGGGAGGGTAACCTCTCCCTCAGCGTTGGTGGTCGCCTGTTGGAGGAGCAGACCATCCATATTGTAGAGAGCTACTTCGCTATTGGGGTTAGCATTGCTGATTTGTACCTTATGACTGGCAGGGTTGGGATAGACCAAGATGCTTGGGGAGTCTATAGCCGAGAGGGCAGTCGTTGCGATAAATTCCGCAGAGATTTCAACCGAAGCCTCCACCACGAATGTACCGGTGTAAGCCTGTCCTTCACGAGTCAGTGCTAGTTCTTTATCCCCCAAAAGTACTTTGCCATTTTTCAGCTCATAGCCTTGGTTGGCAGTCGCTACGACGGAGAGTTGGGTTCCTTTCTCTACCGAGGTGCCGGATGCTAGGGTGTTCGCTCCCTGCTTTACCACAAGGTTGCCGTTTGTTGCCGGCTTGTAGGTGATGGTTACCTTCTCAATCTTTCGCTTGAAGGTAGCGGAGATGGTCGTCGCCTTTTCAGCGGTAAAGTTTGCCTTGTAGGTGCGAAGTGTTGGGTCGAATGTGGGGTTCTCCACCTTCTTGTTGTTGATCATCAACGCCTCGAGTTCGTAGCCTTGGTTGGCAGTTGCCACGATGGTGAGTTGGGTCCCTATTTCAACAGAAGATTGAGAAGCTATTGTATTGGCTCCATTCTTTACCGTAAGAACTCCATTTGAGGGTTGAGCGTAGGTGATGAAAAACGTAGCAGGGGTGTATTCTATCCAAGTCTTTGTGTCTCTGTTGTACGTATAGGGAAGCCAACCACGCTCCTTGGCTGCAGCCGTTTGTGCTGATGTGCAGGTATTGTGCTCACTATCCTTGCTGTTATCATAGATGGCAAGGACTCCGGGACTTCCAGGGTTGTTGAGTTTGGGAAGAGAGGCAATGAGAGCATCCATGGATGCCCCTTGAATCTGATTTTGTGTGCAGCGTACTTCTACTAGTCCTGTAGCTTGCTTGGATACAATTAAGGAGGAAAGTTGATTATTGTCACAATGGACTTCTTGCAATCTATTCTGCTTTGAGAGGTCTAAAGATGTGAGCTTATTGTTGGAGCATATCAACTCGAATAAACCTGTGTTCTTCGAGAGATCCAAAGAGGCGATCCTATTATCCGAGCATTTGAGGATGCTTAGAACAGTATTCTTTGATATGCTCAATGAGGAGAGATTGTTATTGGAGCAATTAAGCGTTCCAATATTTGTATTCTTCGATACATCTAGAGATGTGAGACTGTTTTGGGAGCAGTCTAGCACTTTTAGCTGCGAGTTCTTAGAAACGTCTAGAGAGGTTATATTTTCGCCACTGCATTCAAAGAAGAGTACTGGCCCACTTATTGAGATTTTTCCGTCTTCGGAGTCAAGAATATAAATCTGCTTATTTGTTTCTGGGTCTATCCCGTTGGCTTTAACACCCTCTATTGTGAAGGAGGTCTTAGGATAGATGTTAAAAAGGAGTTTTTCTCCCTTTGCCTTGGAGGTCTTTAGTGTAATGACAGGATTTTGTGCGTTAAGTTGTGGTAGGGCGATGGTTACGAGTGCGAGGGACAAGGCCCAAGCCACTAAACTTTGTAATCGAAGTCCTAATTTCATATCGTTTTATATTTATGGGTGAATATCCTAGTGGAACCTCCCTATGTATGGGAGGAGTTAAAACAAACAGGAACAGTGAGCAATGAGCCTTTTCTGTCCTCTTTTCCACAAAGGTACTACTTTTTTCTATATATCCTTGCAGTGAGATGGAATTCGCCGCTCAAGAATTAGCTTTTTGTCTCGTCTGTTTTTGAGTATTCTTGTCCGCCTTTTGCTTCGCATGACGCTTATCGCTGAAGTAGAGGATAGCAATAAATACGAAAAAGGAGACAAGAATGAGAGTCATCTCAAGGGCATACTCCAAGGGGTGTACCCAGATCTCTTTGAAAAGATTCCACCTTCCTAAGATCTCTACCGTATTCCATAGGATAATCACCGTGGGTATAGCGTAGCGGATGGCGGCTCCAATGTTTTTGATACGGATGAGACGAGAGAAGAGATACATAGCCCAAACGAGAGAGCCAAAGGCTATGATGTAGGCAATGGGGTGCCTATCTCCGATAAAGGCTTCGTCGTAGACAAAGAGAAGGAGTAGGTAGCAAGTCCAGATGACAGCGTTAAACTCCATAAAGGTGGTAACGGCCATGTTGTGTACCAGAGCACGGAATGTTCTCACTTTTTCTTTGGGGAGGAAGTGACTCTGTATCCAATTGAATAGGTTGCAGCCCGTGCGGGAGTTAAGGATATAGCCGAGCATCATCATAGCCCAAAAGCTAATGCTTGAGGGCATAATTAGGTACTCAGGTTTGGTTATAACTTCTTTGGTTACAGGGTCTAGCAGAGGTTCTATACCATAGCGTCTAGCATAGTAGACGAAGGCGAATTCTACCCAACCGGTCCAGAAAAGCACCCCTCCGAGGAATCCTAATATGGTCTGCTGTGTAGCGTTTCGTGCTATAAATCCCCAGAGAAGAAGTGCTACTCCGATGAATCCCATGACTAGTGCAGCGTGAAATACATAGGCATCACCGGCAAATTTTTCGCTCAAGATCATGAGGGCATGCCCTAGAGGCATACTGAAAAGTACGATAAGAAAGGCCCAAACGCCCTTCATGCTAAAACGAGAGGGGCTCTCGCTAGAGGGTGAGCTAGGTGAATTGGTTGTAGTCATTTCGGTCTATCTGTTTATTTACTCGCCGGCAAAGATAGTACAATATAGTTGTATTTTGCTAAGGAAATGCTTGATATGATACTAATCTGCAGCTAGAATAGAGCCTTGACTCTACCTATGAACCTATAAATTGCGGATAATAGTCCAAGCTATGGTGATGAGAATGAGGACTCCAATAAAGAGAGGACTATTGCAGCGGAGGTAGATACGCTCCGCCCAAGCATGGCGGTGGCGTAGATGCTCAATCGCAAGAAGGAAAAAGACAAGGGGCATCCCAAGGAAAAGAATCGGGTTGTAGTGCCAGGCTTGCAGCAGGCGACCATGTAATAATGCGTGGGTCGCTCTAAGACTCCCGCAACCGGCGCATTGGTAGCCTGTGAGTAGACGTGAGGGACAACGTGGGTAAATGGGCGTTGTCTCGGGGTTGAAAAAGAAAAGGAGTAGGAGGGCAACCACAATTGCCACCCCTACACCTATGCTCAGAATACGAGTGAAGGAATATTTCATCCTACCTCCTATTTTGGATTCTTTGTTGGGCTATTTTTGTTTACGGATAGCGTCGAAACCCTCTCCATACACTCCGTGTACAATTCCTTCGGATACGAAAGCGTTGGGGTCAATCTCGCGTACAATCTGCATAAGAGGGGTACGCATATTTTTACGCATAACTACCATCAATACTTTGGTAGGCTGCTGACTATACCCTCCGGTTGCCTCTAAGATGGTACAACCTCGGTGCAAACGATGGACAATAGCTTCGTTGATCTCGGAATACTTGAGGCTACTGATAAAGAATTGTACACTCTGTTTGTTGCTGTTGAGGTAGAAGTCCATAGCCTGAGCTACTACCACGATTTCTACAAACGAGAAGGCAAGTTTACCAAAAGCTACCGTCCAGTCGTATTGGGGACCCATGTAGTGGCTCACGATACAGCCCGTACCTACGATCACGCTATCGACCATAATCATGGCACGACCAAGCGATACATTTTTGTACTTATTGATGATGGCAACGATTACGTCCGTACCTCCGGTAGATCCATTAACAGAGAATACGAATCCCAACCCCAAACCGCAGAATACCGATCCTAAGAGCAGTGCTACAAAGGGTTCGTCATTTGCGAGCAAAGGCCCTACGTTGGGAACAATGTTGCGGATAAATGGGGAGATGTTGTTGAGTACCTCTGCTTGTTCCACGGGGTCTGTGAAGAGGGCTTGACCAAAGGGGAGTACAAGCAAAATCATCCCTACCCCGATAAGAGTATTAAGGGTGAAGCGCCACCCTAAGAAGAGGATTGCGAGCACCAAGAGGAATACATTGATGATGTAGTAGGGGACAGTAGCCGGGATATTAGTGGCGAGCTGGATGATGGTAGTGATACCTGCCAATCCCCCGGAGGTAATGTTTTGAGAAAGGATGAAGGCTGTCCACCCAAAGGCATAGCTCACTACGCCGATAAACATGATCAGAAGATCGTGCGCAATGCGCAATTTTGCCCCTCGTTGTTTGGGGAGCTGCAACTTAGATTCGGTCATCTTGAGAGATATTTTCTTGTTTTTAATTTCGTTCTTTAGAGTACTATATTTACGATGCGTCCGGGTACCACAATCACCTTTTGGGGTTGTTTCCCTTCTAGCCATTTGGCGGCTTCCGGGGCACTGAGGGCGGCACTCTCTACCTCTTGGGGTGTTGCAGAGGCTGCTATCTCGAGGGTGAAACGAACTTTGCCATTAAAGCTTACCGGGTACTTTGTGACGCTCTCTACCAAATATTTTTCTTCAAATTGAGGCCACTCTGCATCCACGATAGAGCCTGAGCCCCCAAGAGCTCGGTAGAGATACTCGGTGATGTGCGGCGCAAAGGGACTGAGCACGACGAGTAGAGGCTCGAGGATGGCACGTGAGGTGGTCTTGAGGTGCTGTAGGTCTCCTACACAAATCATAAAGGCAGAGACAGAGGTATTGAATGAGAATTGTTCGATGTCTTGCCCCACCTTGCGGATGAGTTTGTGCAGAGCTTTGAGTTCTTCTGGGGTGGGTTTCGTATCCGTTACGGCTAGATTCTCCTCCTTATAGAAGAGTCCGAAGAGTTTTTTGAGGAAGCGGTGCACCCCATCAATCCCCTTGGTATCCCAAGGTTTGCTCTGCTCGAGAGGGCCTAGGAACATCTCGTAGAGACGGAGGGTATCTGCCCCATAGGATGCGATGATGTCGTCAGGATTGACCACGTTGTACATCGACTTACTCATTTTCTCCACGGCCCAGCCGCATTGGTAGCTACCATCTTCTTCGGTGATGAACTCGGCCGTGTTGTATTCGGGGCGCCATGCACGGAAGGCCTCTAGGTCTAGTTTGTCGTTGTGTACGATGTTTACATCCACATGTATCTCTGTGGTGTCGTACTCATCTTTCTTGCCCAGAGAGACAAACGTGTTGCTGTTTTTGATGCGATACACGAAGTTGGAACGACCCTGTATCATCCCCTGATTCACTAGTTTTCGGAAGGGTTCGTCTTCGCATACAACGCCTAGGTCGAAGAGGAACTTATTCCAGAAGCGGCTGTAGATCAAATGCCCTGTGGCGTGCTCGGTACCGCCTATATAGAGATCAACGTGACGCCAATAGCGATTGGCTTCTTCGCCCACGAGGGCATGGTCGTTGTGGGGATCCATATAGCGGAGGTAGTAGGCACTACTCCCTGCAAAGCCCGGCATTGTGCTGAGTTCGTAGGGGTATCCCTCGGGTGTATGCCAGTTGGCTGCACGTCCTAGAGGGGGCTCGCCTGTCTCTGTGGGGAGGAAGGCATCTACCTCGGGGAGCTTGAGGGGGAGCTGATCGTCGGCAACAAGGGTTGGGATTCCCTCCTTATAATAGATGGGGAAAGGCTCTCCCCAGTAGCGTTGGCGGCTAAAGATAGCATCGCGTAAGCGGTAGTTTACTTTGACTTTGCCCAGCCCCTCTTTTTCGATATGGCTGTTCATGGTCTTGATGGCATCGGCGACGGACAAGCCGTTTAGTATGCCGCTATTGATAAGAGTTCCCTCTTTGCTAGCCTTGGCATCTTCCCACGAGTCTGTCTCAGAAGGCTCTTCTCCATTGGGGAGCACCACCTGAGTAATGGGGAGCCCGAAGTGACGGGCGAAAGCGAAGTCGCGCGTATCGTGGGCAGGTACCGCCATAATAGCCCCCGTACCATAGCCGGCGAGTACATAGTCGCTGATCCAAATGGGGATAACTGCACCCGTGAGAGGATTGCGAGCATAAGCTCCGGAGAATACCCCCGTTACACGCCGATCGGCAATGCGTTCACGCTCTGTTTTGCGTTTGGTGGCAGCGAGATATTCTTCTACGGCGGCTTTTTGTTCGGGGGTGGTAATCTCCCTTACCAAATCGCTTTCGGGCGCAAGTACCATAAACGAAACTCCGTAGATGGTATCAGGGCGAGTGGTGAAAACCGTAAAGCGAGTATGGGTGCCCTCTACCTCGAAGTCTACCTCGGCACCTTCTGACCGCCCAATCCAATTTCGTTGCGTTTCTTTGAGCGCATCGGTCCACTCTAGGGTTTCGAGGGAAGAGAGAAGTCGTTCTGCATAGGCCGAAACTCGTAGGCACCATTGTTTCATCTTGCGTTGCTCTACGGGGTGACCGCCTCGGATGCTGACTCCTTCGCTCACCTCATCGTTGGCAAGCACGGTGCCCAGCTCTGCACACCAGTTTACTACGGACTCGCCTAGGTAGGCAAGGCGGTAGTTCATGAGCACCTCGCTTTTTTCTTGTGGGGTATAGGCGAGCCACTCTTCGCTAGAGAAGCTGCAAGGCGTATGGGTATAGGCATGAATCCCTTCGGATCCGTGCTCCTCGAAGTGGGCAACGAGCGACTCAATAGGGCGAGCCGAGTTGCTCTTCGTATCGTAGTAGCTCTCAAAAAGGCGTGCAAAGACCCATTGCGTCCATTTGTAGTAGGTAGGGTCGCTTGTGCGCACCTCGCGGCTCCAATCGTAGCTGAAGCCGATCTTCTCGAGTTGCTCTCGGTAGCGCTTGATATTTATCTCGGTGGTAACCTCGGGATGTTGCCCCGTTTGGATGGCATACTGCTCAGCAGGCAACCCAAAGGCATCATAACCCATAGGGTGTAGTACCGAAAAGCCTTTCGATCTCTTATATCGGGAGAATATGTCTGACGCAATATAGCCCAATGGATGCCCCACATGCAGCCCAGCCCCCGAGGGATAGGGAAACATGTCAAGAACGTAGAAGGGAGGGCGATTGGGGTTTTCGGTTACCTTATAAACATCATGCTCACGCCAAAAGGCTTGTACCTGAGCCTCTATTTCCGAGAAATTATACTCCATAGCTATCTCTATTTGACCGCAAAATTACTATAAACAAATGGATTCTCTGCAATGGAGGTGTGGCTACTCTCTCGGCGAATCATAGCCTTTGGGGCTTGCCAATTTCTCTCCCGTATTGAGATGGCAATGGTTAGGTACTCTGCTTGCTTTGGAGAGGGCAGGGCAGTCTCTAGAGGGAGAGTTTGTAGGAGACTCTGCCTACGCGCAGTAGGTATATCCCGGGAGAGAGCATGTAACTACCGCTAGAGGTCCATTGCGTAATCAGGTTGCCCTCGTGATCGTAGAGCCGAGCCGTTGTCACCCCTTGAGGTAGGGAGAGCATCAGGGTATTGCCCACAAGTCGGTAGGGTCGCTTCTCATTCTCCAGTTCCTGTGCTTGCTCTTCCAAAGCATTGATAGACTCTATTTTGCGCACTATTTTCTGCCAAAAGGGAGATTGAGCATAGAGCGCGATGGATTCTTCGGGGACATAGAGATAGAGAGGGTCTCCGCGGTAAGAGGAGGTTGAGCCTGTAATCTCGGGAGGGAATGCACTGCGGATAATGAGGGTGTCGAGGGGAGAGTCTATCCAAGGAATCCCCTCCATTTGGGAGAGCGTGGTTGGGAGATCAAGGGTGGTGAGGGAGCCACACGCCCGAAAGGCCTCTTGCCCGATACTCGTAACCCCCTCGGGTATCTCTAGATGCGTTACGTAGGGACTCATGGCAAAGGCAAATCGCCCGATGCGAACGATCTCTTCGGGCAGGAGGGGGCGAGCATAGAGGCTGCCCGTGGGGTAGAGTAGCAGCGTGCGGTTTGTAAGATCCACAAGGCATCCTTGTTGTACGGCAAGGTAGGGCGACCCTTCCTCTACCTCTATGGTTTCTAGATAACGCCCCATGATGGCGCCCTCTTCGTAGTACTGGAGTGTGGCCGGCAGGCGAATCTCCGAGAAAGCCCCATCCACAAAAGCCCATTGCTCCATGCTTCTAAGCCCTTTGTTGAGGAGTACTTGCCGTAGATAGGGGCAGTAGAAAGCTTGGGAGGAAATGTGCCGGAGGGGGAAGGGGAGAATCAGCTCTTGCAGAAAGGGTTGCCCTGCAACTTGCCCCAGAGAATCGACGTAGTATGTAGCCTGGGGGGCAATGGTATCAATCCATTTTAGTACGGGATCTATGGCCATATTGAGGTAGGCTTCTTGTCCTTTCCAATGCAGCAGGGTGCGTCCGTCCGGGTGGGCGCCAAACCACACCTCGGACACCGGGTCATCCCCGGCGGCGGCCCCCAGGAACTCGGGGAGGTATGGAGGGGAGGTTTTGTGCCCTAAGGGGGAGGAGGAAGGCGAGTAGGGCGAGGGCGAAAGTAAGAGGGTGTCGTTTCATAGGGGAAGGAATTGTTGAGGCGGTATGTGCGCTAGGTTTTTCCTTTCTAAAGCCTGGAAAAATAGGTCTAGTAGCCGAGCTAGATAGGCATCATGGGGGAGGCTCTTGAGGGCCTTGAGGGCTGGGGATTGCTCCGGGTGACGGAAGTCCCAAGTGGAGAGTAGGAGCCGTTCCTTACCACCAAAGTGTGAGAAAAGCTCGGGAGCTAGGGCTAGGGCACGCAACGAGAGGGCGATCACGGCTAAAGCGAAGTCGCTAGCGTGTAGATTAAAGTCGCTCGGGGAGCAGAGGGGATGTGTATAATCGGGATTGCCCTCCTCTCGTGGTAGCTCACCCTGCATGGAGGGCAGGTAGATGCCATCGTAGTCGAGAAGCACGATGGAGCCATCGGGGCGAATACGCAGATTGTCGCTCTTGAGGTCGCCGTGTGCAAAGGGCTGACTGCGCAGCCAGTAGGCAAAGTGCCCAAAGTCTTGGGATAGCTGTAGCAGTCGTTCGGGGCTATGGAGGTGGCAATCGACCTCACGAACGAGGCTTTTCCCCTCCACCCAAGGTAGTAGCACTAGTGGATAGTACGTATGGCCAATCCGCAACTCCTCTTCGCACAATCGCATGGGGAGGAGGTAGGGGGAGGTAATACTATTGAGCTGTTGTGCGATGGCTCGGCAGCTGGGGATACGCCGCTCTTGTTCGGCTACGTAGCATTTGACGGCCCATTCTTCGCGTTCCTTCCCCTCGCTATGCGCCTTAAATACGACAGAGTAGCTCCCCCGGGAGTAGATGGGCTCCCCTTTGCCATTGAGCGAGAGCGCAAGGCGCAAGTTTCGGAATGTGCCACTCTCTGCGTGGCGCAATGCCGTGGTGTATTCTGCAATAGAGGGGAACATCTTTGCCTTTTGTTTTTGGACTCCCTTGGGAGAAGAAAAAAGCTAATGAGCTTTTGCGAAATTACTAATTAGCTTTTCACAAATTCCTCATTAGCTTTTTCTACTAACGTAATAAGTATTCTCCTTCTTAGGGCTGAACGGCGTGCAGCATATCGATAACTTTCATCAGGTTATCAATGAAGAATTTGATGGAGACGGCAAGCAGAATAACCCCGAAGAACTTACGAAGAACGAAGCGGAAGTTGTTCGGTTTTGCATAGCTGTTCCAATTCTTTTGCAAAGCCAATAGCCTATGATAAACAAGGATAGTATAGAATCTGCCTACTGCTTTCTGCATCAGAAATATCGTGTTTACGAGTTTTCCAATAGCGAAACGCAAAGAGATGATATTGAATTTGCCATTGCATCGTACGTAAACGATATGAATAAGGAACTCTATGCGCACCTTGCTAAAGGCAGAAAAGAGTTTCTTTGCAACCACACAACCTTTGCAGCAGATATGCAAGAGGCCATCAACGAATTAGAATTAAGATTATAAATATGGATTTCGACAAGATACAAGACGACGCAAGAAAGGCAGAACTCATAAGAATAATAGAGCATTCGGTGGAGCGATTGTCGTTAGCTGAACTCGAAGCACTTTACTACGACTTGGTGTCGAAAGACCATATTCGAT
>ERZ772910.767-NODE-767-length-17790-cov-3.342374_pt1 | contig 17790 bp, 14 predicted proteins | sample MGYA00511357_ERZ772910 | MGnify/ENA primary metagenome ERZ772910 (study PRJEB29015, sample SAMEA2738096) | human oral metagenome | biome: human oral; feature: human-associated habitat; material: saliva | place: China | collected 2193 ... | reverse complement strand
TCTTGTATATTCATATTTTTTGCCACTATATATGAAGATGCATCTTGAATGAAAATTTCATCTTCTTCAAATACACCACTTTCAATAACTTTATAATTTGACATATAAAATACGTCTTCAACATTAAATAGAATCTCTGTATCCAGTTTTTCTACTCTTTCTAAAAAGTTTTCTTTTGTAATCTTTTTTCTATTAATTCTAACTGACAAATATGATCTGTTTTTTAATTCTTTTAATATCATTTCATAATCATCTTGCCAATCAATCTTTATTTTTTCATAAAGCCATTTAGGATATGAAAGTAATATATATTTTTTATCAGCTAAGCTATTATTAACCTTATCTATATCTTTTATTACATTTTTTAAAAGAGAATTTACAAATTTACCTTGATGTATATTAACTTGTTTTGCAATTTCAACTGCTTCATATACAACTCCTTTGTTATCAGAGTCCATAAACAGTATTTGTGATATTGATATTCTAAGTAAATGTCTTATTTTTCTTTTAGTAACATTTTTTGCAAAATAGTCTATTATATAGTCAATATATATTAGATTTTTAATTGTTTCATTTAATATATTTTTTATAAATGATTTTTCTTGCTTAGTATAATTTTTAATATTAAAATAATAATTAAGCTCTATATTACTAAACTTGTTTTTATAAACAATATTATCAAGAAGATGTATTATATCATCTTTTATCATATGTAACTCTCTTTCTAGTTAACAAGCTTTGATTGTCTTACATGTTGAAATCTAGGACTATCCTCTTTTAAAACTTCAAAACTATAACCGTTTTCTCTATATTTATCTATTATTTTTTGTAGTGATTTTACAGTGCTTTCTTTTGTATCATGCATCAATAAATTACGAAGCCTTCCTCAAGATGAGATATCTATATAAGGGTCGTTGTAGACTACGACGTTGATAGGCTGCAGGTGTAAAGGTGGTAACATCCAAGCCGAGCAGTACTAATTGCCCGAACACTTCTTTTATAAGTCTTTTTAGTATAGTGTATTTTAGCTCTTTTTTTACTCTTGTTGTACTTGTACCACCAGGTAATCTAACAATTTTAGGACTTGTACCTGTTGTAGTTTTCACTAATTCTTCAAGCTTATATAAATCTGCAAAATATGATTCTTCATTAGCATATACTTCCTTGTACTTATGTGAATAAGTATGTAGTTGTATTGTATGCCCTTTTTCTATTATCTTATTATATAAGTCAGGATTTTGACCTATTACAAAGAATGTAGCCTTTATATCATTTTTTTCTAAGATATCTAAAACTTGTAAAGTTGTAGTTCTTGTAGGCCCATCATCAAAAGTTAAATATACTACTTTCTTATTCATCTCTTCAATATCTACTTTGTGTTTTGGTTCTTCTTTTGGTTGTTCTTGTTCTTTTGGTTCTTCTACCTTATTTTCTTCTTGTACATTTACTTGTTCTGTAACTTTTGTATTAGCTTCAGGTATATATTCATTTTTGCTATTACATGCTACAAAATTGAACATTAATAAAGCTATTACTAAATATTTTTTCATTTTTTTCTCCCTAATCTTTTATTTTTCTTTTAATTGTACTTGATATACTTGTAATTATTTCATCTGGTACAACTTCATATTTTTTTGCTACCATATTAACCGTTATCCCTTGACCTATTATATATACTTTATCTAGTATATTAACGTCTATACCCGTTATATCTACTGCTGTCATATCCATGCAAGGTTTTGAAATTATTCTAGCTTTTTTATTATTTATTATAACATAATCATAAAATATTTTACCATAACTATAGCCTACTGGTATAATTGCTATTTTCATATCAGTAGGCACAATATAATCACTAGAATACAGTAAAAAATCTCCTTTTTTCACTTCTCTTATATCTATTACTTTTGTAACTAAATCGAATACATCTAAAAGACCTACATTTTCATTTAAACCATATATTGACATTCCAACACGGCAATAATCATATAAATATTTATTTTTAAACTTAAAAAGTCCTGGACTTGCTAATAAATGTGCCTTTTTAGGTTTTAATATATCTATTGCCCTATTAAAAATATTAATCTGCTCTTTTGTTCTAATTTCATTTTCAACATCTGCAAGATGTGAGTAAATTGCCACAATATTAAGATTATATTTTTTTAACATATCAAGTTCTAAAAGACTAAAACCTAGTCTATTAAGTCCTGTATTCACTTTTATATGTACTGGTATATTTTCTAAATTATCACCTAATTTTTTTTGATATTGCCTTAGTATGTGTTTGTTTATAATACTAAGCTCAATATTTTTTGATATATTTTTTAATCTATTTGGCTCTACCATAGATAAAATTAAAATTTTACAAAAGAGAATCCAATGCTTCAGTGTAAGTATTTTTAGGAGCTACGCCTACCTGACGGCCTACTACCTCGCCGTTTTGGAATACCAATACGGTAGGAATATTTCTGATCCCATACTTAGCGGCATACTCTTGGTTGCTATCTACGTCTACCTTACCTACTACAACACGTCCTTCGTATTCGGTTGCGATTTCCTCTATTACAGGGCCTAGCATGCGACAAGGTCCACACCATGTAGCCCAGAAATCTACCAATACGGGTTTATCACTTTTGAGTACTACTTCTTCAAAAGAAGCATCTGTTATTTGTAATGCCATATCTGTTAACTTTAAAATTAATGACCGCAAAGTTACAAAAAATATTTGGTAACAAGAGATCTTTTATTATAGATTTTTTCTATATAAAGATAATGAAGGGTTATAGGGTTGAAGGGGAATAGAAGTAACTTGAAATTCAAAATTCGAAACTCAAAACTTTTTTGTACCTTTGCCCCCAACAAAACAACAACCCCATTGACAATTAAAAATGGTTTCTCTTTTTCAAAAATATAATGTACCCGGTCCTCGCTATACCAGCTATCCTACTGTCCCTTATTGGGAAGATAGTTCTTTCTCCTATGAGAAATGGCTGGATTCGGTGCGAACTTCTTTTGTAGATAGCAATAGTACACAAGGGATTAGCCTATATATACACCTGCCTTTCTGTGAGAGCTTGTGTACCTTCTGTGGGTGTCATAAGCATATCACCAAGCGCCATGAGATGGAGGATCCTTATATCCAAAATGTTCTGAAGGAATGGCGCCTTTACTTGGCCATGCTGCCCTCAAGACCGAGGATCAAGGAAATCCACTTAGGAGGCGGTACCCCTACCTTTTTTTCGCCAGAGAATTTGCAGTATCTTATCGATCAGATATTTGAAGGAGCTGATAGGGCAGAAGGGTTTCAGTTCAGCTTCGAGGGACACCCGAACAACACCACCCGAGAGCACTTGGAGCGACTCTACGGTTTAGGCTTTACCCGTGTGAGCTATGGAGTGCAGGACTATTCGCCAGAGGTACAAAAGGCGATTCACCGTATCCAACCCTTTGCCAATGTGGAGCGTGTAACCCTACAAGCAAGGGAGATCGGCTATAGTTCCATCAGTCATGATTTGGTCTTTGGGTTGCCCTTTCAGAAGGAGGAAGACATGCGCTATACGATAGACTGTACCAACCGCCTGCGCCCCGACCGTATATCCTTCTATAGCTATGCCCATGTACCCTGGGTAAAAGGCACCGGTCAGCGAGGTTTTGATGAGAATGACCTACCCACCCCAGACCAAAAGCGCCACCTCTATGAGATAGGTAAGCAGCAACTCTTGGACAATGGCTATATAGAGATAGGGATGGATCACTTTGCCCTGCCTTCGGATGAGATGTATGAATCCTTCATCAGGGGTACACTCCATCGCAATTTCATGGGCTATACTGCCTCCAAGACACAGCTGATGATAGGATTGGGTATCTCGGCCATTAGTGATAGTTGGTATGGTTTTGCTCAGAATGTCAAGACAATCAAGGAGTACGAAGAGGTCCTATCCCAGGACAGAATCCCTGTATATCGAGGGCATATCCTCTCGGAGGAAGACCTTATCCTGCGCCGCCATATTCTAAACCTCATGTGTCAGTTCCACACCTCATGGGAGGCGCCCCAGCTACAATTTGCTGAAGCAGAGGAAGTAAAAATGCGCCTATCGGAGATGGAAAAAGATGGGCTTATACATATCCTCCCTCAGGGTATTGAAGTTACCGATGTAGGCAAGCCCTTTGTTCGGAATATCTGTATGGCCTTTGACCTGAGATTGCAGCGCAATGTGCCCACAACACGTATTTTCAGTATGACGATATAAAAATACCCAAAGAAAGAGACCTCTTAGTCATCAAAGAGGTCTCTTTCTATTTCTTCCATTTCGATAATGTCCAAGGCTTCCTGTAGGGTAGGGCAGGCTGCTATTTCCTCAGGGAAGGTATCAGGGTCATAGGAAGGGATCACCACTACGAAGGAGTGTTCTGTCTCGCTGCGAAACATCTCAGAGAGGTAGAAGAGCGCATCGAGCTGCTCCTCGTCCAGCTCGGTCAGTGCCGAGAGATCAATGATGATATGGCAGGGCTTCAGGGTGGGATCCTTTAGCAGTACATTGGCTGTATCCAAGCTAATTTCGTCAGCCTCAAGACGAATGGTAGCGACAAGGTCTTTTTTGTGAATATGCATGGTAAACTATTTATTTCCTATTATACGTAAAATATCTCCAAATACCCCCCGAGCAGTGACAGCGGCTCCGGCTCCGGCTCCCTGAATCACAATAGGGTTTTCGCCGTAGGACTCGGTGTAAATCTCGAAAATGGAGTCAGCACCCTTGACCTGTCCTAAGGCGCTGGTTACGGGTACCGATACGAGCTTGACCTCCAAGCGGGCGGTAGCCGTCTGGGAGAGGTCGCCATGGAGGTCGCCTACATAGCGTAGAACCGTGCCCTGAGGAGCTTTGTCCTTGATCTTTTGATAGATAGGGTCAAACTCTTTGAGACGGCTGAGAAACTCCTCACGGCTACCCTCACGTAGAGCAGGTGGGATTAGGTTCTCTATGGAGACCTCTTCGAACTCGTTTTCCAAATCCAATTCGCGAGCCAGAATCAATAGCTTGCGTCCTACGTCGTTTCCACAGAGGTCTTCGCGTGGGTCAGGTTCGGTATAGCCACTGTCAATAGCCTTTTGGAGAATCTCACTGAAGGGAGCATCGCTGGCCGAATAGGTATTGAAAAGGAAGCTCAGTGTACCGGAGAAGATTCCCCTGATACGGGTGATATTCTCTCCTGAGTGGTGTAGTAGCTTGATGGTATCAATCAGCGGTAAGCCAGCTCCTACATTGGTTTCGTAGAGGTATTGTTTCTTATACTGGGTGAGGGTCTCTCTGAGTTTTTTATAGAAAGGATAGCCGATGGTATTGGCTATTTTGTTAGCCGAGACAAGGTCAAAACCATTCTCTACCAAGGGGAGGTAGTTCTCGACAAAGGCCTTGCTGGCAGTGACATCTATAGCGATAAGGTTCTCCAAATGGTGCTGCTGTACCAGAGCGATCAGCTCGCTTATCTGGTAAGGAACCTTGAGTGTATCGAAGGCGGTGTAGTCCGCAGGGGATATTCCTTTGTGATTGAACACCACCTCTTTTGAGTTGGCTATAGCAACGATCTGCAAGTTGATATTTCTACGCTTGAGGATATCGGTACGAGCTTGGAAAATCTGTTCGATAAGCGTTCCCCCTACCGTACCACGGCCGAAGATCACCAAGTTGATACGTTTGGAGATTTGGAAGATTTCCCCATGGATCACATTGACCGCTTTGGGAAGGTCTTTCTTATGGATCACCACGCTGACATTGCGTCCTGTGGCGGAGTTGTTGATCAATAGCGGGATTACCTGGTTGCGAATGAGCGCATTGTAAGGCTTGTCAAAATCGGCCAAATTCTGTCCTACGATGGAGACCACCCCCACCTCTTCTACGAGGCTCACCCCGCTGACATCATGGCTATATACATCCGATTCGAACTCTTTTTCTAAGGCCTGCTTTGCCTTGTGAGCATCCTTATTGGTTACCAAGAATCCAATTCCACGCTCGGAGGAACCCTGGGAGATAATACTCACACTGATCTGAGCCTGTGCCAAGGCACGGAAGATACGCGCATCTACCCCTACTTTCCCTAAGAGCCCGCGCCCCTCGAGGATGACCAAGGCATAGTTCTCCAATACAGAGATGGCACGGATTCCGCCTATGCTGTCCTGAGCCTCGCAGATGAGAGTGCCAGCGTCATTGGGTTTGAAGGTATTGAGGATACGCAAAGGGATTTTCTTTTCCAAGAGAGGAATAATCGTCTTGGCATGAAGGATAGAGGTGCCGAAATTGGCCAACTCATTGGCCTCTTCGAAGGAAAGGCGCTCGATAATCTTGGCATCGGTCACCAGCTCAGGATTGGCGGTGAAGATACCATCTACATGGGTGTAGTTCTGAAGCTCTTCCGCATTGAGGATATTGGCTAAGATAGAGGCAGAGTAGTTGCTCCCGTTGCGCCCCAGAGTGGTAGTTTGCCCCAGTTCGTTGGCAGCGATAAAGCCCGTTACGATAGGAGTTGTTCCTTTGGGGAATTGGGCAAAATAATCCAAGGTACGCCTGTGAGAGGCTTCTTCCTGAAGTTGCGCATTTCCAAAGAGGCTATTGGTTACGTAGAACTGACGGCTATCGGCAAAGGCAGCTTGTATTCCGCGCTTTCTAAGTAAGTGAGCGACATACTTGGCCGAGAGGACTTCCCCCTGAGCCAAGGTGTTGTCCTTGATCTTATCATTGTAATCCCCAAGGAGAGAGACCCCATCGAAGATGCGCTGTAGGACAGAAAACTCCTCAGAGAAGTCAATATCCTCCCCCGCGAGCTGATATTGCTTGAAAGCGCTGAAATCGTCCGAGATGTCCTCCCCACCAGCGGCACGCTCCAGCATGGACTCCAATTGGTCTGTAGCCTTGTCGCGGGCAGAGACCACTACGGCGATTTCCTGTCCTTGTTTTACCTTGTCAATGATAATAGAAAGTACTGTTTCTAAGCCCTTTCCATTGGCGAGGGATTTCCCTCCAAACTTGAGAACCTTCATGATAATGATTAATGATTAGTGACAAATCGAGTGCGCAAAGATACAAATTTTCTTTTATTTACTAATGAAAAAAGAAATATTTTTTAAATAAGAAAAAGAAATTAGTTTTTAGTTGGTTTTAAAATAAAAATTATAGGGTTGTATAGAGGTGGAATCGAAGGATTATAGATATTAATTCCAAGGCTGTCCAAAAAGCCTTATTCTTGAAGAGGTTGTCCGAAAAGTCTTATTCATGAAGGGCGATTTGCAAATCGCCCCTACAGCAGAATCTAAAACAACTGATTTTCAACAGAATAAAATTTGAAAAATATTCGATTTAAACTTTGAAAAATAATGTTTTGGACTTTTTGGACAGCCTATAGAATATTTTACCTAATTGATTCGGATTATTATCTTTCCCTAAACGAGAATAGCAGAAGCTCCGATGCGGTCTACACCGAGGGAGATATATTGTAGGGCGGTCTGTTTGTCTCGGATTCCTCCGGAAGCCTTTATCTTAGCACGGTTACCGACTATCTCTCGGATTAGCTGTACATCGGCGAGGGTTGCTCCTCCGGTACCAAAGCCGGTAGAGGTCTTGACAAAATCTGCGCCTGCATCCACACATACTTGGCTTGCCAATCGTTTTTGGTCGTCATTCAGATAACAAGTCTCTATAATCACCTTGAGCACTCGATCGCCTGTTTCCTGTTTGAGTAAGGCTATTTCATCCAGTACCTTAGCCACATTTCCAGATAGGAAAAGGCCTACATTGAGCACCATATCTATCTCCTGCGCTCCTTGAGAAAGCGCCACGGAAGTCTCATAGAGTTTGGCTTGGGTACTCATAGCTCCCAAGGGGAAGCCTACCACTGTACATACTTTGACCTTCGACCCTTTTAGCTGTTCTGCCGCTAAGGGTACATAGCCACTATTGACACATACAGAGTAAAAACCATATTCGAGCGCCTCCTTACAGAGTTTTTCGATATCGGCAGGTGTTGCCGTTGCTTTAAGCAAGGTGTAATCAATATATTTTGCAATATCCATAGTATTTTATTTTAGAATATTTTAGAATTTTATTTTAGATGTTAGAAAATGAGCTGTTTAAAAAAAAGAGACTACCCAAAAACCACTTTTGGATAGCCTCTTTTTATAGATAAAATTAAAATTTTACAAAAGAGAATCCAATGCTTCAGTGTAAGTATTTTTAGGAGCTACGCCTACCTGACGGCCTACTACCTCGCCGTTTTGGAATACCAATACGGTAGGAATATTTCTGATCCCATACTTAGCGGCATACTCTTGGTTGCTATCTACGTCTACCTTACCTACTACAACACGTCCTTCGTATTCGGTTGCGATTTCCTCTATTACAGGGCCTAGCATGCGACAAGGTCCACACCATGTAGCCCAGAAATCTACCAATACGGGTTTATCACTTTTGAGTACTACTTCTTCAAAAGAAGCATCTGTTATTTGTAATGCCATATCTGTTAACTTTAAAATTAATGACCGCAAAGTTACAAAAAATATTTGGTAACAAGAGATCTTTTATTATAGATTTTTTCTATATAAAGATAATGAAGGGTTATAGGGTTGAAGGGGAATAGAAGTAACTTGAAATTCAAAATTCGAAACTCAAAACTTTTTTGTACCTTTGCCCCCAACAAAACAACAACCCCATTGACAATTAAAAATGGTTTCTCTTTTTCAAAAATATAATGTACCCGGTCCTCGCTATACCAGCTATCCTACTGTCCCTTATTGGGAAGATAGTTCTTTCTCCTATGAGAAATGGCTGGATTCGGTGCGAACTTCTTTTGTAGATAGCAATAGTACACAAGGGATTAGCCTATATATACACCTGCCTTTCTGTGAGAGCTTGTGTACCTTCTGTGGGTGTCATAAGCATATCACCAAGCGCCATGAGATGGAGGATCCTTATATCCAAAATGTTCTGAAGGAATGGCGCCTTTACTTGGCCATGCTGCCCTCAAGACCGAGGATCAAGGAAATCCACTTAGGAGGCGGTACCCCTACCTTTTTTTCGCCAGAGAATTTGCAGTATCTTATCGATCAGATATTTGAAGGAGCTGATAGGGCAGAAGGGTTTCAGTTCAGCTTCGAGGGACACCCGAACAACACCACCCGAGAGCACTTGGAGCGACTCTACGGTTTAGGCTTTACCCGTGTGAGCTATGGAGTGCAGGACTATTCGCCAGAGGTACAAAAGGCGATTCACCGTATCCAACCCTTTGCCAATGTGGAGCGTGTAACCCTACAAGCAAGGGAGATCGGCTATAGTTCCATCAGTCATGATTTGGTCTTTGGGTTGCCCTTTCAGAAGGAGGAAGACATGCGCTATACGATAGACTGTACCAACCGCCTGCGCCCCGACCGTATATCCTTCTATAGCTATGCCCATGTACCCTGGGTAAAAGGCACCGGTCAGCGAGGTTTTGATGAGAATGACCTACCCACCCCAGACCAAAAGCGCCACCTCTATGAGATAGGTAAGCAGCAACTCTTGGACAATGGCTATATAGAGATAGGGATGGATCACTTTGCCCTGCCTTCGGATGAGATGTATGAATCCTTCATCAGGGGTACACTCCATCGCAATTTCATGGGCTATACTGCCTCCAAGACACAGCTGATGATAGGATTGGGTATCTCGGCCATTAGTGATAGTTGGTATGGTTTTGCTCAGAATGTCAAGACAATCAAGGAGTACGAAGAGGTCCTATCCCAGGACAGAATCCCTGTATATCGAGGGCATATCCTCTCGGAGGAAGACCTTATCCTGCGCCGCCATATTCTAAACCTCATGTGTCAGTTCCACACCTCATGGGAGGCGCCCCAGCTACAATTTGCTGAAGCAGAGGAAGTAAAAATGCGCCTATCGGAGATGGAAAAAGATGGGCTTATACATATCCTCCCTCAGGGTATTGAAGTTACCGATGTAGGCAAGCCCTTTGTTCGGAATATCTGTATGGCCTTTGACCTGAGATTGCAGCGCAATGTGCCCACAACACGTATTTTCAGTATGACGATATAAAAATACCCAAAGAAAGAGACCTCTTAGTCATCAAAGAGGTCTCTTTCTATTTCTTCCATTTCGATAATGTCCAAGGCTTCCTGTAGGGTAGGGCAGGCTGCTATTTCCTCAGGGAAGGTATCAGGGTCATAGGAAGGGATCACCACTACGAAGGAGTGTTCTGTCTCGCTGCGAAACATCTCAGAGAGGTAGAAGAGCGCATCGAGCTGCTCCTCGTCCAGCTCGGTCAGTGCCGAGAGATCAATGATGATATGGCAGGGCTTCAGGGTGGGATCCTTTAGCAGTACATTGGCTGTATCCAAGCTAATTTCGTCAGCCTCAAGACGAATGGTAGCGACAAGGTCTTTTTTGTGAATATGCATGGTAAACTATTTATTTCCTATTATACGTAAAATATCTCCAAATACCCCCCGAGCAGTGACAGCGGCTCCGGCTCCGGCTCCCTGAATCACAATAGGGTTTTCGCCGTAGGACTCGGTGTAAATCTCGAAAATGGAGTCAGCACCCTTGACCTGTCCTAAGGCGCTGGTTACGGGTACCGATACGAGCTTGACCTCCAAGCGGGCGGTAGCCGTCTGGGAGAGGTCGCCATGGAGGTCGCCTACATAGCGTAGAACCGTGCCCTGAGGAGCTTTGTCCTTGATCTTTTGATAGATAGGGTCAAACTCTTTGAGACGGCTGAGAAACTCCTCACGGCTACCCTCACGTAGAGCAGGTGGGATTAGGTTCTCTATGGAGACCTCTTCGAACTCGTTTTCCAAATCCAATTCGCGAGCCAGAATCAATAGCTTGCGTCCTACGTCGTTTCCACAGAGGTCTTCGCGTGGGTCAGGTTCGGTATAGCCACTGTCAATAGCCTTTTGGAGAATCTCACTGAAGGGAGCATCGCTGGCCGAATAGGTATTGAAAAGGAAGCTCAGTGTACCGGAGAAGATTCCCCTGATACGGGTGATATTCTCTCCTGAGTGGTGTAGTAGCTTGATGGTATCAATCAGCGGTAAGCCAGCTCCTACATTGGTTTCGTAGAGGTATTGTTTCTTATACTGGGTGAGGGTCTCTCTGAGTTTTTTATAGAAAGGATAGCCGATGGTATTGGCTATTTTGTTAGCCGAGACAAGGTCAAAACCATTCTCTACCAAGGGGAGGTAGTTCTCGACAAAGGCCTTGCTGGCAGTGACATCTATAGCGATAAGGTTCTCCAAATGGTGCTGCTGTACCAGAGCGATCAGCTCGCTTATCTGGTAAGGAACCTTGAGTGTATCGAAGGCGGTGTAGTCCGCAGGGGATATTCCTTTGTGATTGAACACCACCTCTTTTGAGTTGGCTATAGCAACGATCTGCAAGTTGATATTTCTACGCTTGAGGATATCGGTACGAGCTTGGAAAATCTGTTCGATAAGCGTTCCCCCTACCGTACCACGGCCGAAGATCACCAAGTTGATACGTTTGGAGATTTGGAAGATTTCCCCATGGATCACATTGACCGCTTTGGGAAGGTCTTTCTTATGGATCACCACGCTGACATTGCGTCCTGTGGCGGAGTTGTTGATCAATAGCGGGATTACCTGGTTGCGAATGAGCGCATTGTAAGGCTTGTCAAAATCGGCCAAATTCTGTCCTACGATGGAGACCACCCCCACCTCTTCTACGAGGCTCACCCCGCTGACATCATGGCTATATACATCCGATTCGAACTCTTTTTCTAAGGCCTGCTTTGCCTTGTGAGCATCCTTATTGGTTACCAAGAATCCAATTCCACGCTCGGAGGAACCCTGGGAGATAATACTCACACTGATCTGAGCCTGTGCCAAGGCACGGAAGATACGCGCATCTACCCCTACTTTCCCTAAGAGCCCGCGCCCCTCGAGGATGACCAAGGCATAGTTCTCCAATACAGAGATGGCACGGATTCCGCCTATGCTGTCCTGAGCCTCGCAGATGAGAGTGCCAGCGTCATTGGGTTTGAAGGTATTGAGGATACGCAAAGGGATTTTCTTTTCCAAGAGAGGAATAATCGTCTTGGCATGAAGGATAGAGGTGCCGAAATTGGCCAACTCATTGGCCTCTTCGAAGGAAAGGCGCTCGATAATCTTGGCATCGGTCACCAGCTCAGGATTGGCGGTGAAGATACCATCTACATGGGTGTAGTTCTGAAGCTCTTCCGCATTGAGGATATTGGCTAAGATAGAGGCAGAGTAGTTGCTCCCGTTGCGCCCCAGAGTGGTAGTTTGCCCCAGTTCGTTGGCAGCGATAAAGCCCGTTACGATAGGAGTTGTTCCTTTGGGGAATTGGGCAAAATAATCCAAGGTACGCCTGTGAGAGGCTTCTTCCTGAAGTTGCGCATTTCCAAAGAGGCTATTGGTTACGTAGAACTGACGGCTATCGGCAAAGGCAGCTTGTATTCCGCGCTTTCTAAGTAAGTGAGCGACATACTTGGCCGAGAGGACTTCCCCCTGAGCCAAGGTGTTGTCCTTGATCTTATCATTGTAATCCCCAAGGAGAGAGACCCCATCGAAGATGCGCTGTAGGACAGAAAACTCCTCAGAGAAGTCAATATCCTCCCCCGCGAGCTGATATTGCTTGAAAGCGCTGAAATCGTCCGAGATGTCCTCCCCACCAGCGGCACGCTCCAGCATGGACTCCAATTGGTCTGTAGCCTTGTCGCGGGCAGAGACCACTACGGCGATTTCCTGTCCTTGTTTTACCTTGTCAATGATAATAGAAAGTACTGTTTCTAAGCCCTTTCCATTGGCGAGGGATTTCCCTCCAAACTTGAGAACCTTCATGATAATGATTAATGATTAGTGACAAATCGAGTGCGCAAAGATACAAATTTTCTTTTATTTACTAATGAAAAAAGAAATATTTTTTAAATAAGAAAAAGAAATTAGTTTTTAGTTGGTTTTAAAATAAAAATTATAGGGTTGTATAGAGGTGGAATCGAAGGATTATAGATATTAATTCCAAGGCTGTCCAAAAAGCCTTATTCTTGAAGAGGTTGTCCGAAAAGTCTTATTCATGAAGGGCGATTTGCAAATCGCCCCTACAGCAGAACCTAAAAACAACTGATTTTCAATAGAATAAAAATTGAAAAATAATGTTTTGGACAGCCTCCTACAAATCAGTGTCAACGGGGATTATTAACTGTTAATCATTGATCACTAACCATTATATAATCGTATCCTTTGATAGAGAAAGGAATCCCTAAATGCTTGCTCAGAGGGCGTATCTTGCCATCGGCAAAGCGGATATAGCAGGTATTGACCGTAACAGGGAAGATAAGCCTGTCATAGTCCTTGCAGCGCATTTCGACAGGTTTTTGCAAGGTAAAAGAAGCCTCAGGGATCTTGATGTCAGTCTCCTCTAAGATAATTTTCTTTTGTATATCCTTGGCCAAAAGCACTTTACGCTTATAACTCAAGTGTGAAAAATAAATACTATCTGTTGGAGCCGCTTCAAGCCTTTCCAAGGTGAACTCTCCTTGCTCGTTGGTAATAAGTCCTTTTTCATCTGTTCGGCCTCGTCCTTGGATATTTTTCCTTGTTCCAAGAGATCTTCTACTGAGCCTAACTGCTTGAACAAATATGCTTTTTGAGTAGCTATGATGGAGTCTACCGCATACTTGCTCTGTAGAATTTGTCTCTCCAAGGAGTTCTGTGACCAAAGGGGAATACTTCCCAAAAGAAGGAAAGCAAAGAAAAAACTTTTCATAATGGTTAATGGTTAATGGTTAATTAGTAAATAGGGTATAAAGTTATTTATTTTTTATTAAATTTCCTATTTTTTGAATGAGAATTTTATACTATGGCTGTTAATTTTGTGTTTTTGTAAAAAACACTGCTGTAGAATACTTGAGAAGTGAGAGAAGGGTTATTTTCCTTTTTTTTAGGAAATTCCATCTCTATATTGGTTTGTCCTTGACAGAGTTCTCATAAGGGAACGTAAAAAATCTTGACAAAATAGTTTGACTTCTACTTTTAAAAATCGTATCTTTGCAAGGTCATTTATTGATGAATTAAACCTTAATCTTATAACCTATGAAATCCTTTTTAAGAAAGGACCTTAGGAGCTTTTACTTTGTATTCTGTCTGCTCTTTTTCGTCGCCGTTGTTATTTATTATTTAGTAAGAGAAGAGAAAACCTCCTTGCTAAATACGATTCTCTTACTTTCTGTTGCGCTACTGAATGTGTGTTCGGCAGGTTATTCCCTCTATGATGCGAGGAAAAGAGAAAGCATCACTCATTAAATATTGATTATTAAAATATGGTAAAAAAACGACAATTTGAAGAGATTCAGCTAAAGCAACATGATTCTTGGGGGATCTTCAAGATCATGAGTGAGTTTGTCACAGGCTACGAGCGCCTTTCGGAGATAGGCCCCTGTGTATCGGTGTTCGGGTCGGCACGTATTCAGCCTGATAGTAAGTACTACAACTTGGCCACCGAGATTGCCGGACGTATTGTTGAGATGGGCTTTGGTGTCATCACCGGAGGCGGGCCAGGGATCATGGAAGCGGCTAACAAGGGAGCCCACGAGCAGGGAGGATCTTCGGTGGGAATCAATATAGAACTCCCCTTTGAACAACATGACAACCCCTATGTGGACAGAGATAAGAACCTAAGATTCAACTATTTTTTTGCTCGTAAGGTCATGTTTGTCCGCTACTCCCAAGCCTTTGTAGTCTTTCCAGGGGGCTTCGGTACCATGGACGAGCTATTTGAAGCGATTACCCTGATACAGACTACCAAGATAGAACCCTTCCCAATCATCTTGGTTGGCACTGAGTTCTGGAGTGGCTTGGTAGCATGGATCAAGGAAGTGCTCTTGGAAAAATTTGGCAATATCTCCGCTAAGGATATGGACATCTTCAAGATTGTAGATACTGCGGATGAAGTAGAAGAAATCATTGAGAAATTCTACCTAAAGTATAGCCTGAAACCTAAGTTTTAAGTGTATAGGGGAATCCTATACACTCTAAGGGGCTGTGAATTCTTATAGTCCTCAAAAGAGGTAACTGATAACTGAACTCGGTTGTAATTTGACTGAGTTCAGTTTTATTTTTTGCAGTTGAGAGGAAAGTAAAAATATTTAAGAGATGGTCATAGTTTGACCGAGTTACTTTATAATTTTGCCTTAAAATATCCAGACGACTTCAATGCTATTAATAGCAATCATATCATAGAGAATTTCCATATAGACTACAATGACGCTTATTATCTCGAACTATGTGCTAAAAATGACTGGATCTTGGTAACTTCCGATAATGACTTTGACAATATTGATAAAGGTATTACTATTGTCAAGATACAATAACCACATACCACTAATCCGTAACAATGCTTTAATCATTTTCTCAATATTCTCTGTCAGTTCTCTTAGGTAGTTGAGTTGTTCGGTGTAGAAGAGCATCTCTTGGGGGCGGATGGTGGCTAAGGGATTGTCAGTGGTAGGGGTTTTGTCCTGCTGGGCAAAAAGTTCCAGAGTTGCTTGGCGTATTTCTTGGAATACCTTGGGATCAAAGGGGCGTATCTCCTCGTCGAGCTTGCCGTCCAAGAGGGCTACACAGTGCTGGAGCTTATGCTGTATCTCCTGTATGGCGCGGACGAAAAGGTCTTTGATGATAGGGGAGGGGTGCTCACTGAGCTGGGTGCTAAGGGTCGCTACACAGGAGAGGAAGTCCTGCTGGAGCACTTGTATCTCGTTACGTTGGGTATAGTTCTTTTGCTTTGACTTAGGTTCTTGGAGCATACGCTGCAAACCCGCGTTCAGGTTGGCCAAGGCCAAGAAAGCCTTCTTGCGGGCTACCTTGTACTCAGTGGTGATTTCGGGTTTGTCTGCCCGCTTGATAAGTTCATTGGTATAGCCTAAATTGGCTCTTAAGCTCTTTACTATCAGTAGGTTGTAGTTCTTGTGCTCCCATGAGGGGAAGAGCAAGTAGTTGGCACTTACCGAAAGTACAAAGGCGATTAGGGTATCCACCACTCGGTATTGTACTACGCTCATCGCATCAGGGACGAAAAGAGCATAAGCCAAGACAATGTATAGGGTAAGGAAAATAGCACTCATGCTAAAGTTCTCCTGCAATAGTCCGTAGCCAAAAGGCATACTCATAAGAATTGCTGCCCCATAGATATATTTATAGACTTCATAGTCCAAGTGTAGTACAAATTGGCATACATATACCAATACAAAAGCAAAGCCAGCTCCTATAAGGGTACCCAAGGCTCTGTCCTTGGAGCGCTTGAGAGTAAGGCCATACCCAGGGCGCATGATCACATATACAGTAAAGAGAATCCAATGGGGGTTCTGTACTTCAAAGGCACTCCCTATCAGATAACCAATGACCGTTACAATGGCCAAGCGCAAGGCATGGCGGAAAAAAGATGACTGAAACGAAAAGTGGTCCGCCAAGCGCTTGATGGAGTAGTTGTCCGCGCTGACAAAACGGCGGAAACTCTTCTCGTCGCGGAAACTCACCTCTTGGGTATAATAGTTGTTGAATATCTGTTGTACGTTGTAGATATTCTGTGTTTGCTTGCTTAGATAAAGGTACATTTTCTCCAAAAGCATCTGTTCTTCAGAGAAAGAACCTTCCTGACTGATACTGATATAGGTCTGCTTGAACTCCAATTGCTTTTCTAATAGACTTTTGAGGCTAATGTCATAGGTGCCTTTTTTTCTTTCCCCAATGTACTCAGCCATTTTGAGGAGTATTTGGGATAGTTCCTCTAAGAAATGGGTGTATTGATCCAAGAAACCTGCATTTTTAGTAGCGTATTTGTCTACTTTTTCATAAGGAATCGGGTTGGCAATGGCCAGTTCGAAGATGTCCACCATCTCAATAAAGATAAGGAACTGTCGTTGTAGGTAGTTCGTTTTGCCTGACTTGGAGCGAGAGTCCAAGAGGACAGCGCGTAGTTTCTCGTATTCTTCATTGAGGGAGGATTGCAAAGAGAGGAGCAGCTGCTTGTTGGCGGTGCGATGGGTAGTGTCACGAATAAGTAAGGCACGTGTCTGCAAATATTTGGCGGTAAGGGTCATGCATTTTGCCAAGAGCTGTTCGCTGTATTGGCGTGGGCGTATCCACATCAGTACACGTACTAAGAAGATATACCAAGCCCCTGCCATGAATATATACAAGGCATTGTATAGGATATCGATGCCCTTTTGTGGGCGTACCAAGGCCAAGGTAAGGGTGAAAATTCCCGCAATGGAGACCATGGCCGCACGCGCTCCATAGAGGGAGATATAAGCATAACCAAAGGTGAGCAAAGCCATTAGGGCGAGGAGCTGCCAGAGGTGTCCGTAAGCATAAGTAAAATTGACCGTTACGGAACTGATAGCTACGAAAAGAGTCGCAATGACAATCCCTCCCAAGTGGTGCTTGCGGTTGCCAGGGATGTCACTGGGGGCAATCATAATGATTGTAGTGGCTGCTGTAAGTCCCGCCGAGACATTGCCAAAGATCCACCCCGCTATGGCGCAGGAGAGGATCGCAAAGGACTTAAGTACGCCAATAACAAAGGCATAACTCTTGAGAAATTCGGAAAAATCAAGTCGTTTCATCTGTGGTATCAGTTCTAAGTGCAAAAGTACAACATCTTGAGCAAAGATAAAAAATATTTTTTATTTACCCGACCTTATGGGCGCATTTCTTGTAGCTCGTATCGGCAATAAGAAGAAAATACAATGTATTCTCTCTGTGGGAATGGA
>ERZ772910.766-NODE-766-length-17796-cov-10.248689_pt1 | contig 17796 bp, 13 predicted proteins | sample MGYA00511357_ERZ772910 | MGnify/ENA primary metagenome ERZ772910 (study PRJEB29015, sample SAMEA2738096) | human oral metagenome | biome: human oral; feature: human-associated habitat; material: saliva | place: China | collected 2193 ... | reverse complement strand
TAAACAAGGAGTTATAAATCAAAATTAGATTTTCTTGCGTCTATAAGCCATCGCAGGTATAAGCGCCGCTGTACTTAAAAACAACAAAGCATATAGGTTGAAATTACTATCATCACCAGTGTTAGGCGTCTTAGGCTGTGGTGGGTTCTTAGGAGCAGGAGTTTTTGGATTGATTTCCTTATTTGTAACAACAAAACCGCTATCCTGATTACCAGTTATTTGTGTATCATAACCTGGTATACTTTTCTCTGTTACGTAGTACTTATACTTAGCCCCATCTTCTCCTTCTGGAGTGTAGAATTCATATAAGCTAGAAAATGTATGCTTCCAGTTATTTGCAGCATTAAGCTCTACTGTGGCTACTTCCTCATCCACTTTAACCCTCACATGCTTATTTAATGTGTAGTCAAATTTCATATAGTCACATGCCCTGTGTAATGTAAGTTCAGCCTTTGATTGACTATTACCTATCCATTTCTTTTCGACAGATACATCGATTAAGGATCTATTCAGAATGATATTTCCATTAAAATAACTAGTTTCGTATCCAGCTAATGGGTCTTCTTTAGTTGTATAATTAATTTCGTGTCCATCATTCTCATCATATCTAGGATAATCAATAAATCTGCCTTCCCAGTCATCATCCTTTGTTAGCTGCATCGTTCCGACAACTACCCCATCTGCAAGTAGATGTACTGTGATAGCATCTGGAATAGGTACGCTCGATACCTCTTTTGGCGCTGATATCAAAGCATCAAAATCCGGATTATCATCTTCAATAACTTCTTCAGTTATCGTTGCTTCCCTAGCATGTACTGCTGGAGCTTCAGACAAAGGCTCTGGAGCCGCAGCAGGTGTTCCTGAATCTAAACTTGTAGCTATCATCCCAGTCATTGTAGGTGGTTCTGCAGGAGACGGTGTTCCTGGAATAACTATGTTAGGCATAACGTTCCATACCTTTCCTACATAGATATCTCTAAGTGGTACAATCTTAATTACAAAGCCATTTGCAGCATTCCCACTTAGGCTATATTTGTATTTTACACCATAATCTGCTGCCTCATATGTAATTGTATAATTGATTTCTGTACCAAGAGAATTATACTTAGGTACATTTAGAAACTTAGATTTCCAGTATGTATCGTATGTTATAGTAATAGTCTGTTTGAGTTCGCCGTCTGCCATAAGATTAACATTAACGGGCACTCTAAAGTTTCCTTTCCAATCCACCTCTACTGGAATGTTAATATTAGATGATGTCGCTGTTTCAGCATAAGTTGATTTAGCGCTCTGACCAATAATTAGAATTGCAATGAAAACGATGAGCAGCATCAAGCTAGTCATACGTTTAGCATGTCTCCTTTGCATATTCGTTCCCCCTTGTTTTTTGACACTATGTCTTGTATACCAATATAAATAATTAAATCATATTTTCGTTAGAATTGCAATATTTTTGGTCAATTGTGTATATTGCGTCCAATTTATTTTTGATAAATATTTTACTAACAATTTACATATATTAAATCAAAATAAAACGAGGAGATTGGCAAATTAACGAATTACCTTCTCCTCGAATTACGGGTTTAAATTAATCTATAAAGATTTTATTATGCTCTTCTTTTTTAGCCATTATAGTTACAAAGATTGAACCTGCAATTAGGAATGCAAATACATATCCTAGGCTTCCTGTATCGCCTGTATTAACAGGTCCTGATGCATTTGCAACATTAAAGCTTGTGCTTGCGGATCCATTATTGAAGCTTACTGTAATAGTGTGATTTCCATTGCTTAAACTTCTTAGATATGAAGAACGAATGCTAATTCTTACACTTCCACGTACTGCTTTATAATTTGATGGGTCAAGTTTCTTACCATCAACCTCAACTCCTGTGAAATTATCAAAAGTCTTAGCATCATTTGTCTTTGATTTAACAACGAGCAATAGATCCTTGTTTGCATCTTTCCAAACTGCGTTAGCTCCTACTTCAAAATAGTACTCATCTGCACTATTCTTTTTTGATGGATCAACAGCTGGTTTAGAATCATCCTTCTTCTCTACAGGTGTATCAGGTTTCTTTTCTTCTGCTATATTATCCTTTGAATCCTTCTTTTCTTCTGGCTTTACCGGCTCAGTAGTATTGTTTATCTTCTCTGTGCCAAAATCTGCTGCCTGAGGTACAGATGTAATATCATTCCAGTAAAGTGGCTGGTCACTTTCGCTTGATCCATTTAAAAGCTTACCATCGTTTGCCTTTCCAATAGTGTTGTTTGAAATTTCTACACCCTCTGTATATGCCTTACCAGGTGTCGAACCCTTTCCGTATGAGTTTCCACCGTTTAGAACTGCATTTGCAACACTAATCTTACCGTTTCCTGAAACTGCATTACCAGCAGTACCCCATGTTGAAGCTCCTCCGATTGCAACTAGCTTACCTTCACCACTTATTTCACCATTGCTTAGCTCAATGGCATTTCCGCCTATTGATGTGGTAGCCATTCTTCCTCCACCGTATAGTCCAAGAGTTGAACCACTTGTGATGTTTAGCTTACCATTCTCAACCTTTAGCGCTGGCTGTCCTCCAACCTTCTTACCGTTATACTCACCAGTTGCTGACTCGTCGCCACGGATATAGACTTCCCCAACGATATTCACATTACCCTTTGCAACAACTACAGGAGTATCTATTTTCTTTGCCTTTGTTCCATCTGTTAGGAAGTTAGCATTTGAATATACCTTTGAATTTATGATTGTAGCTCCATCCTCAAGGATAAGCTGACCATTTATCATTGCACCATTTGTGAACTTTGAATTACCCTTATGGTCTGTCTCATGGTTCATGCTGAATGTACCACCATTTTCGACAACGATTTTTCCGTAGATGGATGTATCCTTAAGATTTAACTTTGCTCCATCCTTTACGACAATACGAACACTGCTGTTAACAATCATATTTACCATTGTTAAATCAGCACCGGATGGAATAATCAAAGTATGCTTAGTTTTTGTACCCTGTTCTACTGCTTCTCCAAGCTTTCCATATACACCACTTGTGTTTGAGCCATACCAAGCTTTGATATCCTTTGGAAGAGTTACAGTCTGTGATGAATCATGAGTGAAATGCTTGATTAACCAAGGATTCATATCCCAGATATACTTTCCATCATGCATTCTTCTCGAGTTCTCTATCTTTAGATAATCAACAAGCTTCTCATCAGTTCCAAATACCTCAAAGTAAAGTATATTTGATGTAGCTGTTCTTCCTGCTGCATCCTTAACATTTACCTTTACTGGATACTTACCTACTTTCTTAGGTACTCCAGCTAACGTAATTGCACTGTCGTGCACATTATATGAAGCTGTCATTCCTGAGTCTGCTGATAGCTCGATATTAAACTGCTTGCGATCAACATATAGATTTTGCATCTCGTTAAGTGGCTTCCATGCTGATTCTGGTACGACTGAATCTGGGCTTTCAACCTCAGCTGCCTGTACCTGAACATTGCTATTCTTATTTATAGAAGCAGACATGCTTGCACCTGATACTGCATCGTATTTCTGCTGACCCTGGATAGCACCTTCAAATGAGCCTACAAGCCTAATTTTTATAGTCTTAGTCGAGTTTACAGTTTCATCTGTCTGCTCAACCATCCTCTGACCTACTTTGTTTGATCTCACATATTTATAGTTATATGTCTTACCGCTATTTAGCGTGATTGAAATGAGTGCACCGTCACGTGGTTCATTCATGATGATTGCACTTTTTTCTTTATCTAAATAATAACCACCATTAAAAGCTAGCCACTTACTAGTCTTGGCTTCCTGAACTGCACGGTTAAACTGGATTTCCTTAATCTGGTTTATAGCTTCCTTTGGCTCAAGGTTTAGCATAAAATCACCAAATGTACTATAATCAGTTACCTTTAGATTATTTACATCATTATTTGTTGTTTCCTGATCCTTGTTTCCTTTGTCAGGCTTTGATGAATCATCGCCTTTGTTTTCTGAAGTCTTTAGTTCAAATTTCTTGCCTTTTGCAGCATTTCTTTTGTACTCATAGTTATATATGCTTCCGCTCTTCATAACAACAGTAAAAGATGCTCCATCGCTAGGCTCATTCATTATTATTTTGTTGTTATCTTTATCTAAATAATATCCGCCATTAAAAGCAAGCCATTTGCTTGTCTTGGCTTCTTGCTCAACATCATTTATCTTAATTTTTTCGATGTTAGCTACAGTTCCCTTTGGTTCCACTTCTACTTCGAATTGTCCTAGGAAAGAAGCGTCCTTTAACTTTAATTCCTGTTCATTTTGCTGTGCTGATGTTCCTTCCTCAGCCTGTGCAATAAAACTAGCATTGAAAGGTGTCAATACTAAGAGCATTGTAATCAAAATTACGCTTGATACATTCTTAATTTTTCTCATTTTATCACCTTAAAATTCAAAATTCTTAATAATAATCATTAACTAATTCAGATTAGCAAAGACTAACTTATTTGTCAATATATATAGCATTGAAAAAGTGACCTAAGCTAATGAATAACGCAGCTCATGGTCACTATTTATAAGGGGGGTATTATTGTTTAACTTATATCTTGGGGTAATTAAAAGGTGCTCTTACACCTGCTATTAAACTTTACTAAAATTTAAAATAACTAATTAATTTACTTTGACACTTTCGCTTCTACCTGTTTCAGCTGCTTTGTAAGGTTTTGAATCATCTGTCCAAGTTGCTGTAATGCCTGTTCAAGTGCTTTAGTATCTTGGTTTGCATTTTTTGAGGTGGAATTTCTTGATCCATTTTGCTCATCTGGATTTCCCTGTGGCGGCTGGCCCTGTGAATTTCCCGGTCCGTTCTGTCCGCCCGGGCCACCTTGTCCATTTTGACCTCCTTGGCTTCCGTTCTGTTTATTCTTAGAAGCCTTCCATCTATCATTTGTAGTTTTAGATTTTTCGGTGGATTTATTGCTCTTACTTGATTTTGATGATTTAGTGGTTGACTTGCTTGTTGAAGCCTCTTTGGATGAACTTACCTGTGTGGTTTCTTTATTTGAATCATCGGCGTATGAGGTACTTGTCAATAGCGACGCTCCTCCAATACTTGTTACAGTTAGAACACCTGCTAAAAGCGATGCTGCTAATCTTTTATTTAATACATCTTTTTTCAAGACATCACTTCCTTTCTGCATTTAACTTTGTGATTTAACTTACCTGCATTATGCACCATACGAATGTAGAAGGATTGGCGAAAAAGTGAAGTAAGCATACAGAAAGAAGCAATAAAATGTGTATATCTCGTGTATGAATATAGATTTTTAAGCCCATATAAAACAAAACAAGCCTTGTAAATTCGGCGCTCTAAAATATTGGGTTGGGGTTGGTACTCTCTAAATTATCGGGTTGGTAAAAACAACCCGTTTTTTCTTTGAGGTTGGTGGACTCTAAAATATCGGGTTGGTAAAAAAAATAACCCTTCGCATATAATGTATTTAAGCACAATACTCTAATTACGAAGGGAGGAACTCTATGATTCCTAATACTGATTTTATCACAACTTTTCTCAATATCAGAGATTCTGATCTGGAATATTTCTTTGTTTCTACAGAAAATGGTAAAACTTACTACAATGTGCAGCTAAAAAGGAAACTTTTGTCCTGTCCATATTGCCGTTTTGAAACTATCGGCTATGGACACAGAATGAAAACAATCTATCATCCTGTTTTGAGAGATACTAACGGATATATCAAATACAATGCCAATCGATATCTCTGTAAAGGCTGCGGCAAGATTTCCATGGAACCCAATCCTTTTGCATTCTCTGAATTCAATTCATCATACTTGCTTCTTGATGAAGTTATGAAGAAATTAAAGAACCTTGGCTACACTCTAGGAATGATTTCTGAAGAACTTAATATTTCAACCACACAGATAAACAATTATCTTGATTCATATGTTGTTGTCCCTAATCTTCCTCTTCCTGAATCCGTTGGCATTGATGAACTTCATAGTCCTTCTCTTTCAAGGAAGAATGCTAGTTATTTATGTGTAATTGTAGACAACGAAAAGCGTTGCCTATACGATATTCTGGATTCCAGAAGTAAAGATTATCTATCAAATTTTTTCGTGAGTAAAACAAGAGAAGAAAGGCATAATGTAAAATATGTAACTATTGATATGTGGGAACCTTACCGTGATGTTGCAAAGTCATTTTTACCAAATGCAATAGTGGCAGTCGACCCTTTTCATGTAATTGAACACCTGTGCAGAGACTTTGAAAATCTTAGAATTAGCCTTATGAAACAATGTCCTTACGATTCAAATGGCTATTATCTTTTAAAGAAATGGAACTGGCTATTAAATAAGGACGGCATAGATTTAGATAACGCTAAAGCATATAATCACAGATTTCAAACCACCTTAAACCGAAGAGATTTGTTAATGATGATTAAAGATACTTTCCCAGTCCTTGGCGAAGCATATGAATTAAAAGAGTATTACAGAAGGCTAAACAAAACAGCAACCTATGAGGAGGCAGTTGAAAAATATGATGATGTTGTAAGGCTTTTTAATAACTCCGGAATTCCTCAATATGATGAATTTGCATCCATATTAGTAAAATGGAAAACTGAGATACTTAATTCTTTCAGAAGACCGTATGAAAACAGAAAACTTTCCAATGCTTATTCTGAGAATATCAACGGAAAGCTCCGAACATACATAACTGTATCCAGAGGACTTGGCAACTTTAAACGGTTTAGATGTAGAACGCTCTTCGCTTTAAATCCAAGAATATACTTTGCAATATCGGACAACCTTAAAACAAACAAGAGAATAGGACGAAAGAGAGGTCCATACAACAAAGAATAGCAATAAAAAAAGGACATTTTCACATGAATTTCATACGAAAATTGTCCTTTTTTATTCATAGTCACCAACCCGATAGTTTAGAGATGGATTTTTCTAACCAACCCGATAATTTATACTATCGTAAATTCTTTGCTTTACAGGCTTGCAAATATTGCTTTTTTATTTATTTTTTTTGTTTATTATTCCAGTTATCCCATGCCATATACATGTAACTGGATGATAAATAAGCATGCGTGGTCCGCTAAATCTCATGACATTGCGGATTTTTTCCTTCATTTCAGGTGAATAACAATGCACAGTACAGTTATTACAAAAGGTTTTCGTTTCCATAAAAGGACATCTTTCGCTTCGCTTCTTGGAATACTCAAGTAAAGCCTTGCATTCCTCGCATAATCCATCTGTACTTTGATCCTTATGATTCTTCTTACAATATAGCCGAATCATCTGATTGACCATATTCTGCTCTCTTTTTCTTTTTAATTCAAGCTTATTATTACTCATATTCTGTCCTATATTATATGTTTATTTGATGCTGAGTGCCTTAGCTGCAGACTTCTTTATTATGCTATTTTTACATACTGTTGCTATAATAAAAACAGGGAATATAGATTGTCCTAGTACTTAGTGTAATCCTCGGGTGCATACTCGTCAAAATGGATTTTCTTATCAAAAACAGCCGTTTCATCTATATGTGCAAACGTGCTTTGCCCATATTCCCTATATCCACTATGTCCTGTGCACACGGCTTTAACAGGCTTATTTTTAAGAGTCTCTCTAAGCTTTACCAAGGATTTCTTGTTCATATCTGGAAACTGAGTAAAGAAATCAAAGAAAGGATATCCCCCATTTTTATTAATAGCAAGGCAGTCTCCACTAATCAAAATGCTTTCATCTACAAGGTAGCACATATGACCTAAAGTGTGACCTGGCACGTGAATAGCTTCAACCTTTATTCCATTCACATCGGTAACTTGCCCATCTGAAAGTAAAATGTAGCCTTGTTTTAGACTCACTCCAACACTAAGCTTTACGAAGCCCAGCTTTGTCATTCTGTGCATCTTACCAGTAATGTACTGTTCTTCATCCTTGCCAATATATACTTGAGCATGTGGAAAAATGTTATTTCCATTTTTGTCAATACCACCAGCGTGGTCGACATCAACATGAGTTATGAATACATGTTCAATATCATTTGCGTTTATGCCTATTTTTTCAAACTCCCTCTTAACATTTGGAAAATTCCTGTGACCAGAATCAAACGCGATAGTCATCCCTTCTTTGGTATAAAACCAGAGATTTACATCCTCTTCCCGAATACATGATATTCCACCATAAAAAATTCCTGAATTTGATGGATTTACAGCTCTTGTTCCCTTCATTAGGTGTTTCTTTACATGCTTATCAAAGAAATATATGGTTCCCACAAAATGCTCCTTATTGGTAAATCAAGCTAATCAAAGCTCTACTAAGAATCAATTTCCTTTCTTATAAAATCGCAATATGCTGCGTTATCCCTAGTAATCTTGGTGCAGTGACCATAGCCATCCCATAATTTTAAATTAGCATGTGGATAGTTCTTCGGTAGGAATTTTTTTGCACTCTTTAAATCAAACTCTTTTGATCCATACGTGAAGAGGCACTTTCTCTGTTCTGCTTCTGTCAAAACTGGAAGTTCAACAAATGCACAGTCATGAATTATATTTAAAATACTTTCTTCATTCATTGCAATGAATGTATCTGCCATAACCGATGCTTTTTCACCGTATAGCTTCGTCATCTTTTTTACTGCAAGCTCTCTATTTTTAACTGCCTTTCTATGTTTTTTTATAAACACTTTTTTTATAAAAAACTCCTGAATCCATGAATTTTGCCAGAGGCTGCATCCCTCAAATATTACTTTTTTAATCTTAAGATCTTTGTATCTAAGTAGTTGCAAGAGTATTACGCCTCCTAGAGATGCTCCGTACGCAAGTTCGAGTTCTTTTATTCCGTGTGATTTTAAATATTTATAAATTTCTTCAGCTTCCTCTTTTGATGTATGGTATGTTTTATCTATCGACTTACCGTGAGCTGAAAGATCTGGAATTATATATCTCAAATCACTACCTAAGTTATCTGCCAGTTGAACTTTCATTCCCTCTGCTGAAGATAGCATAGGATGAATAAATAAAACAGTCCTTTTGTTTTCTGAATTTAGATCGAGAGCCTTCATTCTGCCTCCAAAGTGTAATCTATCAAAGCGTTAGTTTACACTAACATCCTAACACTGTGGCTATCAAATTTCAATACCTTAACTTAATCAAAATGAGGAATAGACACATTTATCCACTCCTCTGATTCTTATTTATTCACTTACAAATCCATGCTGTTTAAGAAAATCTCTAGCTACAGTTTCTGCAGATTTTCCTTCTATTCCTACCTCATAGTTCATCTTACTCATCTGTCCTTCAGTAATCTTACCTGAAAGCTTGTTAAGTATTTCCTCAAGCTCTGGATACTTCTTAAGTAGTTCCGCCTTCATAAGCGGTGCTCCTTGGTAAGGTGGGAATAGATGCTTATCATCCTTTAAAATCTTAAGCTTATATTTTGTAATTTCTGGATCTGTTGAATAAACCTCCATAATCTGTATATCGCCTGACTGTATAGCACTGTAGCGAAGTGCAGGCTCCATAGTTGCAACATTTAGATTAAGGCCATACACTGACTTCAGTCCTCTGTTTCCATCATCTCTATCATTAAATTCTAAAGTGAATCCAGCCTTGAGCTTATCCTCGACTTTCTTAAGATCCGATATTGTTTCAAGGCCATATTCCTTTGCAATATTTTCTGGAACAGCGATAGCATATGTGTTTTGATATGCCATCGGCTTAAGCAAAACTAAATTATCCTGCTTTTTTATTCCATCTCTTGCAGCTTCAAATACCTTTTTAGAGTCATTACTGAGCTCTGGAGCAGGCTTTAATAAGCTTCCAGTAATAGTACCAGTAAACTCAGGATATATGTCTATATCTCCTTTTTTGAGCGCCTGATAGAGAAAATCCGTCTTACCGAAGTTCGGTTTAATATCTACAGATATATCGCTGTTTTCCTCGATAAGTATCTTATACATATTCATCAAAATCTCAGGCTCTGGTCCTAGCTTTCCTGCAATGACAATATGAGCTTTCTCTTGCTTTGGAATGAGCCTTGGAACATAAGATGCACCCACTCCTAGGAACATCAAAGAAAATGCAAGAAATACAATACTAAGTTTAGCTTTTTCCATCCACTTTAGAACTATATTGAATACTATAGCGAGCACTGCTGAAGATATGGCACCTATTAAAATCAAACTAGCATTTCTCCTGTCTATACCTAGCAAAATGAATGAACCTAGTCCTCCTGCTCCCACTAGTGCAGCTAAGGTTGCTGTACCGATTATCATAACAGTTGCTGTTCTAATTCCTGATACAATGACTGGCATAGCAAGAGGAAGTTCAAAGGTCTTAAGTCTCTCCCATTTGTTCATTCCAAAAGCAACGCCTGCTTCTTCAAGACTTGGGTCAATGCCATTAAGTGCTGTAATAGTGTTTTCCAATATCGGAAATATTGCATATATTACAAGAGCAGATAGTGCAGGCATGGTTCCAATTCCCATAAGTGGAATAAAAAGACCAAGAAGTGCCATTGATGGTACTGTTTGAAATATTCCAGCTACCTGAAGTACCCATTTTGATGCCCGCTTATGCGTGTTAAGATAAATCGCTAGCGGAATTGTCAAAAGTATGGCGATAAGTAGCGTCAAAAGTGATAGCTGAAGATGCTGTCCAAGTGCCTTGAGCCATTCCCCAAATCTATCTTGAAATGTAAAAAACAAATTATTCATGTTTTACGCCTCCAAATAGATTTGCAACAAAGTCATTGCTTGGGTTTTCTAAAATCGCATTTGGCTTATCAATTTGACAAATCTGCCCGTTCTGAAGTACTGCAATTCTATCTGCAAGAAGCAATGCTTCATCCGTATCGTGAGTCACGAATATAATCGTAACACCAAACTCATTGTGCAGTTTTTTTGTCAAAACCTGAAGCTGCTTTCGCGATATTGCGTCAAGCGCAGAAAATGGTTCATCCATAAGTAAAATTCTCGGCTCGCCGATTATAGCCCTTACTATTCCAACTCTCTGTTGCTCTCCTCCTGAAAGCATGCTTGGTAAACGGCCTGCATACTCATCTGCAGGAAGTCCCACCATCTCTAAAAGCTCAGCCGTATTTTGTTTGATTTTATCCTTATTCCATCCCTTCATCTCCGGGATTATTGCGATATTTTCTGCAACTGTAAGGTTTGGAAAAAGAGCTATCTGCTGAAGTACATAGCCTGTGGATAGACGTAAGTCTCTCTGGTTATAGTCTTTGATGCGCTTATCATCCATGTATATGTTCCCATCTGTCGGCTCAAGTAAGCGATTTATCATCTTTAACATCGTCGTCTTACCAGAACCCGAAGGGCCAACTAGAACCATGAACTCGCCATCCTTTATTTTTAGATTTACATCTTCTAGAACTGATTTTTCTCCATAGCGCAGCGCTACATGTTTATATTCAATCATAAATTAGATGTTCCTTTAGATCAAATTCTATCTGAATACCACTTGTCTTCGCCACCGAAGCCATAATACTTCTCGTCAATAATCCAATTATTATCGCTTAACCTAAGCACAAATTTATGCCTCATCTCAGTTACATCAACATAATCTATGATTACAGTTGCGAGTTTTTCGCTTTTCATTGTGAGCGCTACTTCAAAATCATCGCCTTTAGCATATGAATAATTGCTTGGAAACCCACAAGAATTAGCATAACCCTTTGAAATAAGTTTATCACTTACCCTTCCCTCAATTAATTCAGTGTATCTATCATGGTACTCGTCCATCAAATCTTCCCATCTAGGGTGAACCTGGTGTTCAGGAATATTAAGTTCCTTCTTCTCTGCTTCTAAAGATTCATCTCTTTCGAAGATTTCTTCTTCAAGTAGTGTCAACTTCTTTAGTAAATCTAGAAGTGGCATAAGTATTTCCTCAGCCTTGTTCTCATATTTAGGTGATGTGTTAAGAAAAAGCCTCATATTTATCTCCTATTCGTATGAGTAATTTTAAGTCGTACTACAATAAGTATAATCGCTGCAAGTGACATAAACATCATAGATATATATATCATAGTATTTGCAATATCACCGGTATTCGGTGTTTTAGGCGGTGTCTTTGGTGTTGGCTTGTCATTTGTAGGTGGCACATTTGGTGGAGGTGGGATTACAGGCTCAAAGCTATTTGTAATCTCATATCCTTGTGCACCATCTGTTATTTTCGTCTTATAACCAGCAATTGCATCTTCCTTGATTGTATATTTAATTTCATCAAGCCCATTATACTTTGGAAGATTTGTAAAAGTATACTCCCAGTTATCTGTAGCTTTCACATAGACATCTGTAAGTTCTACACCATCTGCAAAGAGTCTCACATGTATTTGGTTTGGACGACTTGAAAGCGAGTTTTCATCGTTTACCCAATTCTTCTTAACCGGTATGGACACCTTTTCTTGAACAAGTTTATTTGTAATTGTCAAAGTAGCTTGGTTTTCAACAGTTGCTTGATTAGCCTCGGTGCTGGTTGATGTAACTTCGTAGCTCTTACCGTTATATACGGTAATATTGTTTTCGTCTTGGTTGGCTTCCTTAATCGTGTATACGATAGCAGTCTTAGTTACTGTTCCATCGTTATGTTGCTCAACATTATACTTACGTAGATGCGTAAAAGTTGCCTTCCAATTATTTGCTGCTGTAATTTTTAAGGTCTTCTCTGTATTTACTCCATCAGCAAAAAGCTTAACAGTAATTTCGTTAACTTCTGGTGCATTAATCGCGTTACCATCAGAATCTAACCATTTCTTTGTTGCTTCAATTGACATTGTATCGATAAGTTGATTTGAAACCTTATCAGTCTCACGTAATCTTGTCTCGTTATTATATATGACACTAAGAGTATTATGTGCGAATGTTTCCGAAAGCATTGGATTATATTCAGGACTCTTCATAGTTAAATATGCAGAAAGGACCTTATATGGCTCTAGAATTGTTCCATTCTTACCTACAATTTTGATAGCTTTAACCTTGGTGTAATCACCAGGGTTTTCCTTCCAAGCACTGCTATTAAGTTCATTAGCATCATCTTTATTAGGATACTTGTCAGTGCGATAGTAAATATTATAATCTCCACTAACATCATTTGTTCCTATTTTAAGTTCAATAGGTCCCTGAAGAGTATTGCTAAAGCTAGAGCCTCTTCCATCACCAACATGAGGAAGAACATCATACATCAAAATTCTGTCCATAGGCGTATTGTAATAGTTACGAACGCTCATGCGATACTGGAATAGTCCACTATTTTCACCATCTCCTGAGAAATCGGTAGTTATGGTATTCTTTGTAAATGTTCTGCTCAAAACAGCAGCTCCACCAGCAACACTTGGTTCAAGACTCCTAATATGTTTATCTGACTGAATGCTCTCTACATTGTTACCTAATACCTTAGCTACAGCCTTGAGAATTATCTCATCATTTATGCCATTTTTGTTAATATCTAAATCATCCTTTACAAAGTTATTCTCATTGTAAAGACCTGAAAACTCCTCTGGTGTTCCCTTTGTCCAATTGTCTGCATAAAAGTAGACAACATTATCATTATTTATTTCATCATTTTCAGCTTTGCTTGGTATTATGTTGTCATTGATGATTAGATCTGCAATATCAAACGCCAAACTTTGATACTGATATACATATCCCGATGGTGCAACAATTTTAACAGCATCGCGTCCCGTGTCATTATAGTTTTTAATGAACTCTACCGACTGTGGTTGCATATTCGAAAGCACAGGTGTAACATTTGTTAGATTATCATAGGAAACGCCAGTAGGAAGAAGATCTATGAAAGTTGGATTTTTGAGATAGCGCGCACTTGATAAAGTATCTAATCTGAAACCAACTCTAGCTGTGAAGCGTTCATTTGGCATTCCCACTCTTTGATAGCGTGATTCCTTTGATAGCCAAACCTTTTCACTAAATGGTGTATAGAAAGTATTCCAATCACCTGATAGCTTAAGCGGGTCTTTACTTCCATCTTCATTAACTCTGTTAACATTTGCTTTAATCACATTTGTTAGAGGGTCTGCATTATACTTTTCTCTAAATGGATCTATAAACATCATCTTGATACTAAACTCTATGTTCTTTGTTGGATCAAGAGTTAGATCCCTGAAGTAGATTCCAACCTTCTTATACTTAGGGTCTATAGCGACTGCGTCATCTGCGTTCATAGTTCCCTGATTTATATTATCTAAGTATTCCTGAAGCTTAGCCTTTCCCTCTGAATTAATGTCAGCCTTATATAGCCAGCTCGCACCATTATTTTGCAGTGCGAGCACATCGTAAGTTCCGTCTACTTTATATCCTCTTAGCTCAATATTTGACATATTTAGGGGAACTCTAGATCCAACTCCCACAAGGTTTCCATTTAAACCTGTCATAAAGAGTCTATTACCTGTATTTGCTACATCCTCTATGATTTCAATATCTGTCATTGGTTTATCAAGCTTATTTATGAGCTTGATAGCATATTCTATTTCCTTAACTGCAAGACTGTTCTTATCATATTGAATTGTTCTAGGGCCCTTCTTACCTAGCATACCATCGCCAGTATACTCATCACCAGCTAGACGGAAATTCTTGGTGTTGCTTCCGAAGTTATGTTCATTTCCTGGTACCTGTCCTATTGTATCTTCCGCTACGCTTGGATTATATGGAATTCCCTGAAGGCTTGCTGTATTACTGAAGTTTACACGATTTGTACCATTCATATATTTTGCACCTGGGAATGATAACTTCAAAATCGAGTGACTTGGCAGATTATCTCTGATATAGTCCCTTATATCCCTTACACCTGCTGGCAAATCAAATTTGAGTGTAACAGATTTTCCATCTGCGCTTAGTGTCCAATTAGGATTCTTCGCCTGATCAAAATGAGCAGTCAAAGTATTACCCGCTTCATCCTTATATGTTGGCAAAGTATCTGTAATAACAATTGAGCGATATGCTCTTGAAGACTGATATAGATTGAAATTAAAAATTACATCTGATGTTTTATCTGTTGATAGAGATTTTGGATCAGTATTACTGCTAACCCCACCATAAACAAGCTGGTCATTAGTTTCTTCACCAGCAACTTGCTTCATAAGCCAAGGCTTGTCATAAATTACACCATATATATTATCATTTAGTGTTGCAAGCGTGTTTCCGTTCGCATCGTATACTCGAACAACTGGATTCAACTTGAAATCCTTAGGTGTAGTTTTATCAGCAAAACTCATTACATAAGGTAGTTCTAGCTTAACTGTTGTATCAACTTTGTTTAGATAAATACGTTTAATCGTCTTTCCGGCTGGAGTAACGATTGTCTGCTCAGACTTTATAATAGGTTGTGTATTTGCTGCAGGTGTAGAAAAATTATCTAAATATGTTCCTGCTTCGATATTTGTACTATCATTTTGGTTCTTAGAAGTCTGCTTTGTAGGTACTTCGATTTCAAGATATAGGCCATCAACTGGCTTGGTCAGCCCTGTTGCATCGATTTCTATACCTGTGGTAATATTTGCCTCTGTCTTTACCTCTGTCTGAGATGTAGGCTTCAAATTGATTTTTAGCGTGCCACTTGCGCCGAAATCAATATTTGAATTCATTGAACTTATTGCTGCCATACCACTTTGGCTACCCGATTCGGCATATGCAGGAATAATATTAGCCATTGCACTGGTAAAAACCATAACAGCTGCAAATGACATAGCTATTAGTTTCTTAAATCTCATGTTGTTATCCCCTATCTATTTAATTCTCCCCCAAATGTGAACTATATAGATAAAACATGATATCGTATATAGAATCACAAGCTTGTATCCATCAGTACAATTCTGTAATTTTGAATACATTATTCTGTAAATTAATAGTATAACAATCATACACAAATTGCAATACTATCCAATTTTAAGAATAGTCCTTTTCTTGCAAATCAGAGCGTTTATTTTGTGATTTACATCTAGTAATTAGTATCCAGCACCTGTTATATCCGGTACTTATTCATAACCTCAAGCGGAATATGGCAGTAACTATAATCCTTCGGATAGAGCTCTAATCTGTCCTGATGCTCATCAGCACTCCTTACATAATTAGTCAAAGGCTTAACCTCAACAGCTATCCTGTCGCAGTCATCTCTAGAGGCGATGAAATTCCTAGCTTCCTCAAGATGCTTATCCAAAGTACTATAAATCCCCGTCCTATACTTTGGTCCCTCATCTACACCCTGTTTATTAATGCTATATGGATCAATAATCTCAAATAAATATTGCATCAAAGTGTCTACACTGCAAACCTCCTCATCAAAATCCACTCTTACGCACTCTGCATATCCATCGTATTCACCATCTAAAGAGTTTGTACAACCATTTGCCCTTCCGGCCTCTGTGTTCAAAACACCTGGTATACTTTTAAAAAAATGCTGTACGCCCCAAAGGCATCCACCAGCTATATATATTCTTTCCATGATAATATTATATCAAAAAGAGATAATTAATAAAGGAAATGCTTATATTTATATAAAGTAAGTCGATGTTTGGACATCAATAATTTGTGCTATAATATAAAATATTTCATGTAACTATTTAATAAAGGAGATTTAATTGGAAAGAAAACCATTTGACAAGAAAAAAATCCTCTTTTTGCTTTTTCCAATTGCACTCTGGATAGCAAATGAGTATCTAACTAATATATTTTATATAATCCCTAAAATGCTATTAACTTACCTTCCACTTAGTGATGACTTTATAAATAGAAGCGCAAGCTTTATTGACGCTAGCATTTCAATATCACTAATTATAGTTTATCTAATACTCTACAAGCTTATGTTTAGAGAAAAGCTTGAACCAGAGGTACGGCTATCAAAGCCACAATCGACCTTATTCACCATTATTATTTCATTTGGTGTTGGTGGAGTTTCAACAATTTGGCTGGAATTATTTGAGTATATATCTCGACATTTCCAATCGTTAAACGATCAAGTACAAAACTTCTCAACTCTCTACGATGATATGGAACAAAGTCCATATATATGGACACTTCTAGCAATTGCCATTGTAGGACCTATTGTTGAAGAGATAATGTTTAGAGGGCTTATATATAGAAGTTTAGAAAAGGCTATTGAAACACCTTGGATTCCAATCGTGATATCAGGCGTGATGTTCGGTGCATGGCATGGCAGTTTCATTCAAGGAGTTTACACTGCAATTCTAGGAATGATACTCGCCTACTACTACAAGAAGACAAGGTCGCTATTCCTGGTAATAATGGTACACATAATTAACAACTTCCTAAGCACCTTGCCTCCAGCATGGGATACTGACTTTAGCTATTCGCTAATCCTAGGAATTTCATACCTATGCATGGGACCAATGATTGCAATATTTGTATATATACATCGTAAAAGTAAAAGAGAAATAGGAAACCTCGCTTTATAGCGAGGTTTCAGTATATTCAAAGCTTATTATTTGATTGTCAGTATCTACAGTTGCTTTAACTCCGAAAGGAATGATTGCTCTTGGTGTCGCATGACCTATATTGATATTGAATACAATGGGCAGATTCGGATTATCAATTACCTCAATAAGAATCTGTTTATATTCCTCAGCATATAAATTGTCTATAGGCTTACCTACAATAACGCCACTGAGCACATCAAATATTCCACTTTTTTTGAGTGCTTTAACCATCTTTCTATATTCATCTGGAGCTGATGCCCCTTCAGCTGTCTCAATAAGAAGTATCTTATCTTTCCAATCATCAAGTTTTGGAAACAACT
>ERZ772910.765-NODE-765-length-17818-cov-3.736981_pt1 | contig 17818 bp, 17 predicted proteins | sample MGYA00511357_ERZ772910 | MGnify/ENA primary metagenome ERZ772910 (study PRJEB29015, sample SAMEA2738096) | human oral metagenome | biome: human oral; feature: human-associated habitat; material: saliva | place: China | collected 2193 ... | reverse complement strand
GGTGAGAGATAATGGCGAACGTTCGCCTGCGTTCTATTTCATTCATCTGTATTATGTTCTTTGGGAGTAAAAGTCTTGTCTACAGTTGGTTAAGCCGATGCCAACTATTTTCCCTTTATGTTTTCAAGGAAGATGACGGCTTAACTTTATCTTATCCAACTTATTTCTTCACTCCTATTGTTTGTCTTGTTCCTGTAAGCCTTTCATGCACTTCTTAAGAGAGTCAACCCAATATGGAATCTTTATGCCGAAGGTCTCTTTAATCTTAGTCTTGTCGAGGACCGAGTAAGCAGGACGTTTAACAGGAGAAGGGAACTCGTCGCTGTGGCAAGGAAGGATGTCACATGCTGTGTTACCTGCAAGTTCTGCAATCTTAATGGTGAAGTCATACCAGCTACATACACCCTCGTTAGAGAAATGATAGGTACCATTATTCCCCTCATACTTGCGGTTCTCAACGATATCGAAGATAGCATCTGCTAAGTCGCCAGCGTAGGTAGGAGTACCACACTGGTCGAAGACAACCTTCAACTGTGGTTTAGTAGCAGTGAGATTCATCATTGTTTTCACAAAGTTATGGCCGAACTCACTGTAAAGCCATGCCGTACGAAGAATAATATAGTTGACGCCAGTCGCCTGAATCTTCTCTTCCCCATGTAGTTTTGTAAGGCCATAAACACCTGTAGGAGTACCCTTCATGTCCTCTTTGCAAGGAGTGTTGTAAGGGTCGCCACCGAAGACATAGTCAGTGCTGACATGGACGAGCAAGCCACCCACCTCTTTCATTGCCTTTGCGAGGTTCTCTGGGGCAACGGCGTTGAGTAGTTCAACAATCTCGCCAGCAGTCTCAGCTTTGTCTACATTGGTCCATGCAGCGCAGTTGATGATACATTCAACATTATTGTCATGTACCATCTTGCGGATATCCTCCAAATTAGTAATATCCAACTTAGTATATCCTTCACATACATCAGTGAAGATATAGTGGTCTTTACTCTGCTTAGAAATAAGCTGTATCTCGTTGCCAAGCTGTCCGTTAGCTCCTGTAACTAAAATATTCATACGCTATCTCCTTTATTCTTCGCCGAAGTCTAATCCTTCAGTCTTATCTTTTATGTAATAATCTGATAACATACCCATGAAGGTTGTTATCTCGTTAAGTGCACGAGTTGTCTCTGGTGTAATCTCTTTCTTTTGTAGACGGAGCATCATTACTCCATAAAGAAGGTCAAAGCAAGTCTCAATTTCGCTCTTTCCTAATTGTGCAGCTACACTCTTTAGACGTTCGTCATTTGTGCGTGCCATCTTATCTGCCGTACGTTTTGTCTTACCTCTCAGCTCCACAATGAAAGGTAGAACGCGATAATATTCAGCAGAATAGAATGGAAACTTTGATGATTGCAATAACTGTGCATGCAATTCTGTGAGGTCCTGCATGAGTATCTTGTTAATCTGTAGGTGTCCACCTTCACGGCAACCTTCTTGATTCATCATGCGAACAAGGTCGCCAAACCAGTCTTCCTCTTCCTCCTTTTGTTCTTCGGTATACTGGAACTGGTCGATATATTCTTTGCGAATTCGTGTCAATGAACAACCGTATGCACGTATGGTATCTTCTATCTGCCACATATAAAGCAGATATTCTGCAATACTCTTTTTCCTTAATTCCTTTGCTATAAACATAATCTGTATTTAAAGTTATCCTTAGTCATCAATCCATCAATCCATCAATAGTTGGCAGATGGTAAAGATTAAATACTGTTCCCAAAAGCATAATGATAGAGAACAGAATAACAACAGAGCCTATAACCTTATTTATAATAAGGATACCATTTACATCAAATTTATTTCTAATCTTATCAATCAACCATGATAACCCATACCACCATAGCAACGCACCAGCTGGTACACAAGCAAAACCGATAATCATCTCTAACGGACGATCAGGCTGTACAAATGCAAACTGTGCATAACTTGCAATGAATAGGAAGATAATCATTGGGTTAGAAAGGGTTACCAAGAAGGCTGTAACGCCATTGTGGAAGAGAGAACCTTTCTCTTTTCCGCTCTGATGAGCCTTCTTCATAGGGTCTGATTTGAAGCAATATACTCCAAAGAGCAACAATAAAACACTTCCTGTAATCTGTAGTATTAGTTTGTATGTGGGATTCTCTAAAGGTCCCATGATAAAGCTCATACCTAATCCAACAATAAGTGCATATATAGTGTCACTAACAGCAGCCCCAATACCTGTTATAAAACCGTACCAACGACCCTTGTTTAAGGTGCGTTGTATACATAATATTCCAACTGGACCCATAGGAGCTGACGCAATAATACCAATAAGCAGCCCCTTAAATATGAAATCCAGTATATCTAATTGAATAGGAAATTGCATGCTTGTTATTTTGAGTGCAAAATTGCAAAAATAATATGAGATAAGCAAATTTAGCTAACAAAACTTTGTGGTATTCCACTTTTTTCATAACTTTGCCAATAGTATATTCAAACTAAAAACTTATTATGTCATGGACGTAACAGAGCAGAAGCCAGTTGTAACTGGATTGGAAAAGCCATTTGTAATTGGCTTGGACTTAGGAGGAACAAATGCTGTATTCGGTGTCGTTGATCAGCGTGGTCAGGTACTTGCCACAAACTCTATAAAGACACAGGCTTATAAGACTGTAGATGATTTTGTAGAGGCTGGTGTTGAGGCTATTAAGCCTCTTGTTGCAAAATATGGTGGTATAGGTCAGTTCCGTGCTATGGGTATTGGTGCTCCTAATGGTAACTTCTATCGTGGTACGATTGAGTTTGCGCCAAACCTTTCATGGGGTCATGATGGTGTAGTGCCATTGGGAGAAATGTTCTCAAAGAAGTTGGGCATTCCTGTAGGTCTTACCAATGATGCAAATGCTGCTGCTATCGGTGAGATGCAGTATGGTGTTGCACGTGGCTTGAAGGACTTTATCATGATTACCCTCGGTACAGGTGTTGGTTCAGGTATTGTTATCAACGGTCAGATGGTTTATGGCTCTGATGGTTTTGCAGGAGAGTTAGGCCACATGATTATGGTTCGTGGAGAGAAGGGACGTACTTGCGGTTGTGGTCGTACAGGTTGTTTGGAGACTTATTGCTCTGCAACAGGTGTAGCTCGTACTGCTCGTGAGTTCTTGAAAGAGAGCACAGAAGACTCTTTGTTGCGTGAGATTAATCCAGATGATATCACTTCTTTGGATGTTTCTATCGCAGCTGGTCGTGGTGATGCACTTGCTAAGCGTGTTTACGAGTTCACTGGTAAAATGTTAGGTGAGGCTTGTGCAGACTTTGCAACCTTCTCTTCTCCAGAGGCATTTATCTTCTTCGGTGGTCTGACTAAGGCTGGCGATTTGTTGATGGAGCCTATCATGCGTTCCTACAAGGAGCACGCATTGGAGATCTTCAAGGAAAAACCAAAGTTCTTGGTAAGTTCTCTTGATGATGCTGCTGCTGCCGTTCTCGGTGCTTCTGCTATCGGTTGGGAATTGTAATTTAAGATATAAAGCTTAGGCTACTCTTGGGTTGTACGTGCTGTTTATCTGTATGTATGCTTGAGAGAGTCTAAAACTTATATATTCAGTATAGGGGCAAACAGCCTTGTCAGCTATTCCTTGCTTAATAAGAAGGACTGACTGTTGAGGTTGTTTGTCCCTATTGCGTTTTGTCTATATTAGCAACTTAGTGTGCTATCGCTTTTATAATGGTATATTTACTCTTTTTAAATGATGTTCGATAGCTATGCTCAGATAAATTAACCATTCGTATATTGCTTTGTTGATAACGACAATGAAGAACCAATCTTTCTGTATCTTATCAATGTGTTTCAGCTTAGCACATGCCGTGTTGACGCCCCGCACATGTTGTGTTGAGGCTTAGCACCAGTGGTGTTGAGGGTTAATTACCTTGCTATATGTTGTCACGAAGAATGCACTTTGAGGTAAGGATAGAATAGTTCAAGTAAAAGTAAGTGTAGAGTAGAGTGTACAATTTAAGATTTATTGAACTGTAATAGTCCTTATTAGACTTTCTTTTTATAGTTTTTGTTTTGTGTTCTCGTTTTTTTACTCTAACTTTGCGTTTACTTATAATACTTAGAAAAAAAGATAATAACAGAAGATGAAACAGGAAGACGACATCAAGAAAGCGATTGAAGTAATGAGAAAAGGTGGTGTTATCCTTTACCCAACTGATACGGTGTGGGGTATAGGTTGCGATGCTACCAATGCAGAAGCCGTAGCAAAGGTGTATGCCTTGAAGCGTAGAGACGATTCGAAGGCACTTATCTGCTTGGTTGACTCTGAAAATCGCCTTCAGCGTTATGTACGTAATGTTCCTGATGTTGCTTGGCAGTTAATAGAAGCTGTTGAGAAGCCAACAACATTGATTCTTGATGGTGCTGTAAATCTTGCACCAAATCTGATAGCAGAAGATGGGTCTATTGGTATTCGTGTTACAAAGGAACCTTTTTCTCATGAGTTATGCTATAGATTTCAGAAAGCTATTGTAAGTACTTCGGCAAATGTCAGTGGTGAACCTGCTGCACAGAATTATCGTGACATCTCGCAGGAGATTCTTGATGGTGTTGATTACGTTTGTGAGACAAGACGTCAGGAACATAAACCGCATACTCCATCCAGTATTATCAAATTGGCAGCTGATGGCGAAGTGAAAATCATAAGGAAATAATTGAATATATAGATGAAAGTGTCAGATAGTCTGGGGTTTATATCTTGGCTTGATAATTGGCGGAATAAGCATGTGTCCAATCGCGAACTGGTATTAGTACTGGCGTTCGCTATTGGCTTTTTGGCTTCTTTGGCTGCCTATATTCTTCACGTTATTATTAAGCTGATACAAGAACTTGTTACCTCAGGTTTTCATGTTGCAACTACTAACTGGCTCTATCTTATCTATCCAATCGTAGGTATTTGGCTGACGAGTCTATTTGTTAAGTATGTTGTACGTGATAATATTTCACATGGTATCACGCGTGTACTCTATGCTATTTCTACGAAGCAGTCTCGCTTGAAGGGACATAATACATGGTCGTCTATTGTTGCTTCTGCTATTACCATTGGTTTTGGTGGTTCAGTAGGAGCAGAGGCTCCTATCGTGCTAACCGGCTCAGCTATCGGAAGTAACCTTGGGCGTATCTTCAATTTAGATAATCGTACCCTTATGCTTCTCGTTGGTTGTGGTGCAACGGCAGCTGTATCTGGTATTTTCAAGGCTCCAATAGCAGGATTGGTTTTTACACTTGAGGTGTTGATGGTCGATTTGACCATGGCTTCTCTTTTGCCGATATTGATTGCATCAGTGACGGCAACGTGTTTCTCCTATTTCTTCACAGGTGGCTCATCGATGTTTCATTTTCAGATGGATTACCTTTGGGGGCTTGATCGCGTTCCACCAACAATTCTCTTGGGTATTGCTTGTGGTTTCGTTTCACTTTACTTTATGCGATTAATGTCATGGTGCGAAAATGGTTATGGTAAGCTGTCTTCTCATCCTTATTTGAAGCTCTTGGTAGGTGGTTTGGTGCTATCTCCGTTAATTTTCCTTTTTCCATCTCTTTATGGCGAGGGATATAGCAGCTTGAGATTATTTATTGAAGGTAAGACAGAAGCCGACTGGATGCAGGTGATGAGTGGCTCCATGTTTGCAGGAGAAACAAAGTTTCTATTGCTTTATGTAGGCTTCGTTATGATGACTAAGGTCTTTGCAACCAGTGCTACAAATGGTGCTGGTGGTTGTGGTGGAACCTTTGCTCCATCTTTGTTTATCGGTGGCTTTGGTGGTTTCTTCTTTGCTCGTTTTTGGAATATGCAACAACTTGGTGTGTATGTACCAGAGAAAAACTTTACCCTCTATGGTATGGCAGCCGTGATGTCAGCCGTGATGCATGCGCCATTAACGGGTGTCTTTCTTATCGCCGAACTAACTGGTGGCTATCAACTTTTCATTCCATTGATTATTGTGACGGTTTGTTCTTATCTTACCATTAATATTTTCGAGCATCATAGTATCTATGCTGTCCGTTTGGCAAAGCAGGGCAAACTCCTTACACACCATACAGATAAGTCTATTCTTACGCTGATGAGTATGGATAAGATTATTGATCATGAGTTTACTTCGGTCGGTCCAGATATGGAAATGGGTAAGCTTGTTCATGCAATTAGTTCCAGCCGTAATGACTATATTCCTGTTCTCAATGAGTCAGGAAGACTTTTGGGTGAGATTGATATTAACAAACTACGTCATATTATCTTCCGTACAGAACTTTATCATCGCTTTCATGTGAGTCAACTTATGACACCACCAGCAGCAACGCTTGGTGTTAATGATCCAATGGAAGATGTAATGAAGACTTTTGAACGTACGGGAGCACAGTATTTACCTGTTGTTAATATTGACGGTGAATTAGTTGGCTATATCTCTCGTGCTCACCTTTATAGTATGTATCGTCAGTTTGTAGCTGACTTTAGTGCAGAATAAAACATATATCTGCCTATCCTTACTTATAATCTTCCCTTATTAAATCGTCAAAGGCAATGAAAAAAGAAAATATACGCATTGTTTTCATGGGAACTCCAGAGTTCGCTGTGGAGTCATTGAAAGCATTAGTTGAGAATGGATATAATGTTGTAGCTGTCGTAACACAACCTGATAAACCTGTGGGACGTCATCAAGAACAGTTGCAGCCATCACCTGTGAAACAGTATGCACTTGAGCATAACTTACCAGTTTTACAGCCTGTTAAAATGAAGGATGCTGATTTCATAGAAGAGTTGCGTTCTTATAAGGCAGATATGCAGGTGGTTGTAGCTTTTCGTATGTTGCCAGAGGTTGTGTGGGGGATGCCTCGTTTGGGTACGTTTAATGTTCATGCAGCTTTGCTCCCACAGTATCGTGGTGCAGCTCCAATCAACTGGGCGGTTATCAATGGTGAGACTGAAACTGGTGTTACGACCTTCTTCCTTGATAAAGATATTGATACAGGACGTATTATTCTTCAAAAACCATTTGGCATACCTGATACAGCAGATGTTGAGTATGTCTATGATGGATTGATGTGTTTAGGTGCAAAGATAGCTATGGAAACAATCAATCTCATAGCATCAAAGTTACCTGAAGACAATTTGGATGATATTGATTTCTCTGCTGTTTTGGATAGTATCAGTGCTCCTCAAATGTGTGAAGATGTTGAACTTCAACATGCACCGAAGATTTTTAAAGAGACTTGTGAAATTAACTGGAATCAGTCCGCTAAAAAGGTTTACGACTTTGTGCGAGGACTCAGTCCTTATCCAGGTACATGGAGTACACTCTGTTCTATTGAAGATAATGGAGTAAAACCTTTGGTAATGAAGGTTTATAAGACGGCAAAGTCAGATCGCGCAGCTGTAGGTATCCCTGGTACGCTGGTCGTAGAAAAGACTCGTCTCTATGTAAACACGTCTGATAACCTCTTGGAACTTCTTGATATTCAGTTGACTGGTAAGAAGCGAATGGATGTTCAATCATTCTTGAATGGGTTTAAGGATATAAAGAAGTACCTCTTCCAGACAGAATGACGATAGTTTAGACAGAATGACAAATATTTAGCCAGAATGACATAAAGGCATATTTCCTTAATGACATATTTCAGTTGAAGCCAGAATGACATAAAGACATATTTCATTAGTGACATATTTCAGTTGAAGACAGAATGATATAAAGACATATTTCCTTAATGACATATTTTATATGAAATTTGTGGGCTGTGGATTAAGAGAGCTTATGTATTTCTGTCTGGTACATACTCCACATTTTTAAACCAAACAACAAAATGTGTCACTAATGAAATATGTCTTTATGTCATTCTGTCTAAACTATCCTCATTCTGTCAACTATCGTCATTCTGTCTTGCTCTATAGCTTCACTGGCATTGTTACTTGTAGTTCTGTGAAGTCTGCCTTCGTTGCATGTGCATTAACGCTAAAGCCTAATGTAAGATTCTTTAGTTTAGGGAAACTATAAAACACACCAACTTGTTCATGATAAGGTCTTTCCAAGCCATTACGTGATTTATAGCCCATGTGTCGGTAGAGGTAATAGCCTAAACTTACACGAACAGACATGTTGCCATAGAAAACTTCGTGGCGAGCTTCAATGCTAAGTGACCACGGGCTATGCTTTTCTCCTGTGTATCCGTGTTCCTTATCATGTTGTGCAACCCTACTAACATAATCTCCATAGAACAGACCAAAGCCTACGCCAGATGCCCAGCGACGTGCATAACGATAGAGTAGGTGAGTATGGAAAGAATAGGCTCCGTAGAAAGCAAACTGCTCCTTACGATAGTCAGGATGTCCTTGTGGAGTTTCAAATTGTGTCTGCTGCCAATCCTCTATTAAGGTTTTACCACCTACTCCAAGTGTAAATTCTGTAAACCAATACTTCTGGAAAGGTTCATCGGGATGAGTATCTTCCTTTGCCACCTTCGTTGTGTGTTTTTCTGGTTCGTATACAATACCAAGGAATGGACCTAAATAGTTTGCGCCTTTGTTGGGTCGTGCCATAGCTCCATTGCTATGGTGTGCGAAGTCTAATCCAGCCTTTATGCTCCATTCCTTCGCTACCTTATATTGTCCGTACAGTCCTGCTGTGAAGAAGATATTAAGGTGTGAACCAATATATTCGTTGTCAATATTGTTCTTCTGGTTATATTTTAGCGAAGTATAGCCTACGCCAGTGCCTAAGTAATAGCCCCATTGCCAGTGCTTACTACGATAAAGCGGACGATTAAAGGTGCCATAGAGTGTCAGAAAGTTGCCTAATTTACTGGTGTAGTTTACTGGCTGTGCTTCTCCCCATGGATTGTCTTTATGCATTGTTGTCCCATGGTTGAAGTTATAACGCAAGCCAATAGAGAATGTTGGGTAATTATAATCGTGTGCAAAATCATTCTCTGAAGGTGTGATATTTAGTTGTGCAGCTATGGCATGCGTCTCTTTCGTCTTAGTCCAAATACGTGGCTCCTTGTCCAAACATAAAGTTTGGGCAGGCGTATAATGCACTTCTATACCAGTTCTTGGTATAGCAATAGAATCATACTCTTCTGCTGAAGCAACTGCAGAGAGTAGTAATAATGGTATGAAAAGGTGTTTTCTCACTTGTTTTCAGGTGGTATTAAAGCACCTGTATTCTGTAGCCAAGTGTTACTTCCAACATGCTGTTTCGAGCGTTCTTTAATAAATCCTTTGCTTCAGCGTTTTTAGTTAATTTTCTGAGAGATAGGCTATAGCGTGCTTCTACCTGCCATTGCTTCCACTCGTAGCTGACGCCAAAAGGAATAGATACATCGCCTCTATAGATGCTATTCTTTAAATTAATATCTTCTCCATTCTTTTGCTTAGCGTGTCCACTGATGAGATAGCCTGTATGTACTCCTGCTGTGAAACTCCAAGGTAAATCTGCCCAAGGATACCAACGTACAAGATAGTTCATATTGAGATAGTGCAAGTTAAAGTTATATGGACCATATTCTTGTACAACAGGGTTTCCATAGTCGTCTGTGGTATCAATTTTACGATAGACTCCAGAAGAACCTTGGTGGCTATAAAGTAGCTCTGCATCAATGGCAATGTTTTTTGCAATAAATACTTCAATATAAGCACCTGCAACAGCACCAACTTTCATTTTCCCATCGATTCCAGATAGGTTCGATAAGTTTAATCCAACTTTCGGAACTGCGTAGATGTCCCAAATTGTATGCTCACCTGTTGGTTTAGTATCTTGAACAATAGCTCCTTTAACGTCTTGGTAGCCTTCTTTAACAACTTCTCCAATACGTTTTGCAGCGTTCTTGTTTATTACCTGAGCCTGTCCGTTTGTCAATGCCCCTAAAAGGATGGCAGCAATCAATATAATCTTTTTCATTTTTTAGGATAACTGATTCTGTTGCAAAGATAGTGAATTTTCTTCAAACCATTGATATCTTGTGGCTTTTTCATACATATAAAGATAGAGAATACAATACAGAATGACATAAAAGTATGGATAATGTTAAGCCATAATGAAAAAAAAGTATAGAAAATGATAAGCCAGAATGACATAAAGACATATTCTTTAATGACATATTTCAATGCAGGATATATGGCTGGAGCTTTGGGTTTGTCCCTATGTCATTATGTCTTAGCTTTGTCATCATACGTGCGGGGTATCTCGGTGATTACTCCCCTCCCTTTGGGGGAGGGGCGAGGGGGAGGGGCTATTTCTTTCTTTTTTATATCGTGTGCCTACAATTATTCTATGAATATTCTTTCTTTTCTCATTTTTTTTATTTAATTTTGTACCCATAATAAAGGAAATTAGAACTATTAACAGAATGATTCTGCGAACGAAGCGTCTACTGAATTGACCAGCACAGTTTTTGTTGTTTAACTAACGATTGTTACTGTACCACGTCTATTTGTTTTTGCCCATTCGTTCTTATGTGGAGGAACCGTGATAGTTGTCAGCCTGCAAGCTATTCATTGTTTGTAGGGAGGAGATGATATTTTCTCTTTTTAGCCTTAATCGGTATTCGCGTTTTTTTTGTTTTGTTCTCTTTTCCTTATCTAATCTAAGAGTATCTTAATATTATGATTACCCAATGGAAATAAACGAATCGCTGAGCTTAGAAACTTTCCCTAAGATTTATGAAGCTTTCTTCCTTGAGAATTGTGCAGTGAGAGAAGACTGTCTTCACCATTTATATTTCAGGTTACAACCAACTTCCAATACATGGGGGGATGCAATCTTTCCCTCGGCACTTATGCCCGAAAACCTTATCAATGGGCGTTGCAGAATGTTTCATGCGAAGAATCTCGTCACCTGTTACGCAGGTTTCACTCATTTCTTTGACGAGGTAAGGCGCAAGGATTTACCCTCTCTCCGCAATGAAATCTATTCATATTTCCGAGGGCGTAGTAACTTCTATCGTTATGGTAATGCCGAAAGGGGATACCTTTATACGCAGTCAATGGCGGACGATGTGAAAGCGTTATTTATGGAGTATGGCTATAACGAACCTAAATATGAACGGACATTTGAATCAATACCCTTCCGGCAGTAAGTATTGAATCCGTTTTTAAACAAGATATGATTAGTTTAAGCATCATAAAAGTGCTATTTAAAGTTTTTCCGGAGCCTCTGGACAAACTTTCCGACATTCTCAGACACTCTGTCTGGAGGCTTCGGACAAAGTGTCCGAGCTATTCGTACAATTAGTTTGGAGGTCTCGGAAAAGCATTAAAGATGTTATAGATGGCATAAAAGTGATTTAATCTTTGTAACTATTCAGCGATAAGGTGTATAAAATATTGTTGATTATCAACAAGTTACATAAATAAATACATACAAATTCTAATAAAGAATATCATTTCGAGCCTTTTTGCCACAATGTTATGTTTATAAGTTCTTGATATTCAACGTTCATTATCGCTGAATATTTACGAATCTTTTTAGTGCTGTTAATTTATATATATTTATGGTTAAGCATACATTAATCAAGAATAGTCTTGTTTTGTATCTACGTATGTTATTGATTCTAATTATCAATTTATATACTTCTCGTTTAATTTTAAAAAATCTTGGGGTTGAAGATTATGGAGTCTATAATGTTGTAGGTGGCTTTGTAGGGATGTTTAATTTAATGAGTAATTCTTTATCGAATGCTATTAGCCGTTTTTTAACTTTATCTATAGGTAAAAATGATATTGAATCTCTTAAAAAAATATTTTGTACATCGGTCAACATTCAAATCATTTTTGCATTATTCATTTCTCTTTTAATAGAAACATTAGGGATATGGTTTTTGAATCACAAATTGAACATTCCTATTTCCAGATTATGTGCGGCTAATTGGATTTTGCATTTATCTCTTTTAACCTTTGTTGTTGGCTTAATTAGTGTGCCATATAATGCTCTGATTGTTGCACATGAGAAAATGAAAGCATTTGCATATATAGGTGTTTTTGAGGTCATTTTAAAACTTTGTGCAGCTGTATCATTAACTTTTATTTCTTGCGATAAGCTAATTTTTTGGGCTGTCTCTTTGACTATAGTATCTATAATCATTCGTTTTATTTACGGACGATATTGTTCAAAGAATTTTATAGAATGTAAATATCATATTTTTTTTGAAAAAAAACTGTTACATGAAATTGGCGGATTTGCTGGATGGAGTTTTATAGGAGAATCTGCAGGTGTCTTAAAAAATGAAGGTATCAATATTTTGCTTAATTTATTTTTTGGACCAATAATTAATGCTGCAAATGGTATTGCTATGCAGGTTAATGCTTTGGTCGCACAGTTCTCAAGTAGCTTTCTTACCGCAGTTAATCCTCAAATAACAAAAAGATACGTATCTGAGGAACTTGCAAAAGTATATCAGTTTGTAAAAGATTGTTCTAGATTAAGTTTTAATCTTATTTTTATAGCAATTGTTCCCATTCTCTATTCTACAAAATTTTTGTTAGGACTTTGGTTGCATATAGTGCCTGATTATTCTGTAGTTTTTGTAAGGTTAGTTTTAATATCTGCTATAACAGAAAGTCTTTCTTATCCAATAATTACTTTACAACGTGCAACAGGTGTTATGCGCAATTATCAGATTGTTACGGGATGTGTACATCTGTTGAATTTTCCCATAGCGTGGATATTCTTAAAATTAAATTATCCTCCAGAAATTGTGTTTTATATAGCAATTATTTTGGGATTTATTAATATGTTGGCCAGATTAATTATGTTAAGAAAGATTATTCCAATATGCATTTCTGAATTTATCAGAGAGGTTATTGGTAGAGGACTTTTAGTTGTATTGTTTGTTTCACTCCCACTATTATATTTTTCGTATTATTTCCCTCTTAATAATGTATTGAAACTTATAATTTCTTGCATCATACCTATTATTATCATTTATATAGTGGGTATTACTCATTATGAAAAAAAAATATTATTTAATTATATCAGTAAAAAAATAAAATAATGATAGTATTATACGTATTAGCTCCTAATGATAGGTTTAATTATGGAGACTTACTTTTTCCCCACGTAATACAATATTACTTTAAAGACTGCGTAGATAAAATTATTTTTTGTTCTACTACTAAATCTGACTTATCAAAATTTGGAGGAGTCCCAACAAAAAGTTTTAGAAGTTTATTTAATGCAAAAATAAAAGATGATAATTTTCTTATTGTTGCAGGAGGTGATTCTTTGTTCATTGATTGGCAAACTATCTTGAGTTTTGTTGATCCATATGCTAAGTTTTTTTATATTGCAGACAATTTTATAGGTTCATCCATTTTATCTGCTCTGTATAAGAAGATAAAGTATCATGCTTCTACTTTTTATCCATTTAGTATAGGTAAAGATGAGCTGTGTAATATAAAAAAAGTATTTTACAACTCTTTAGGGGGAAGTGTCTTAGAACAAAAAAAAGACTCTTTGTTTAGACAAGAAATAACAAGTATTTTAAAAACGGTGGACTATATATCGGTAAGAGATAAATCTACGCATAATTTACTAAAGTTGATCGGTGTTCATAATTTAATGGTACCGGACTCTGCTATTTTAATATCAGATGTTTTTTCTGAAGATTTTCTTTCTTCACATATATCTCCGACATTAAAAAAGATATTAGATAAAGAGTATCTATTCTTCCAAATTAATGCAGAGCATGGCAATAATAAAGAAAACTATTATGCAAATTTATTATCATCAATAGCAAATGAGTATAAACTTCATATCTGTCTATGTCCAATTGGTTTAGCACCTGGCCATTCTGATAATATCCCTCTGATGAAAATTCAAAAAAGAATATCTAATTTATCAACTTTTATAAATAATCCTACTATTTGGGATATTATGTATCTTATTAAATATGCGAAAATATTTATTGGTACTTCATTACATGGTACAATTACAGCAATGAGCTTTGGCACATCCTATGTTTCACATGGTCCTCTTAAACTTAAAAATTATATTATGACATGGGTTGATAATGGAGAAGAGTATTTTGTAGAAGATTATTTAAAATTAGAGGAATCTATAAGAAAGACTCTTAATAGAAAGAACCTTCCTATTTCTAATTCTCAAAAGTGGCGTGTTATTGAATCTTTTAAAAATATAAAACAACAGATGTAATTTATGGCAAAATATTGTTTTCTGACACCCACTTACAAAGTTAATTTTCTACAATTAGCGATTGATAGTATGTTAAAACAAACATTTAAGGATTTTGAAATTATTATATCGGATGATTGCTCGCCATACCACGTAGAAGATGTTATTAAAAATTACAATGACCCGAGGATAAAATTTAGGAAGAATAAAAAAAATATAGGAGGGAAAAATCTGGTAGATCATTGGAATCTTCTTTTGAAAGAATGTGACGCTGAATATGTAATAATTGCATCTGATGATGATACTTATCAACCGAATTTTTTAGAAGAGATAGATTCTCTTTCATTAAAATATCCAGATGTTAATGTGTTAAGAGCAAGAGTTCAAAGGATTAACGAGAATGGTGATATTACCACAAAGGAAGATATATTTGAAGAATATCAGACGCAGTTAGATGCGCTTTATAGTATTTTTTGTGGAAATTATATTGGCTGCGTCGGTAACTATGTTTTTAAGCGTTCTGTAGTATTAGAAGAAAGTGGGTTTGTAAACTTTCCATATGCTTGGTTCAGTGATTTAGTTACTGCAGTAATGCTTATGAAAAATGGTCAAGTAAATACTAAGACAATTCTCTTTAATTTTAGACTTTCTAACTGTAATATTTCAAATACAAAATACAACAAAGAAGTTGATCGAAATAAACTCAATGCAACTCTATTATTTGACAAATGGATTTCAAATTATATTAAAACTTTTGATATAAACCAATTAACAACACTAGAGCGTTATCAGTATAATCAAATTTTAACAACGTATAAACATCGTGCCTATACACAGGCGGGTGATTATTCATGGGCTATTCCATTTTGGAAATGGTGGTTTATTTATCAATCATTCAGTAATCATGCTTTTTTTTCAAAAATGAGCTTTTTGAAATATTTTTTTATTTCTATTTTGAATAGGAAAGCAAATGCTCTTCAAAGAAAACAAAGTTTTTTATTTTAGCTTTTTGTTTTTAATACGTTTTACAATTATCTATTTCTGATTATATATATATTATATTTATGCGTTTAGATTTAACATGTAGTACTGATGATAATTATGTACAGCATTGTGTGGCTATGCTGTGTTCAGTTTTAGAGAATAATCCGAATCATGATGTTTTTATTCATTTACTTCATCATGCCCTTTCACAAGACAGTCAGAATCTAATTTCTAATATGGTTCAGAGATATGGTGCTAAAATATGTTATTATGAGGTAGATATTAATCAACTTTCTAATGTATCAATTGCAGAGAGTCATCCTAATTTGTCAATAGCAACATATTTTCGTTTCTGTTTACCTTCTCTTCTTGATAACTCTATTAATAAAATTCTGTATCTTGATTGTGATGTTATAGTATTAAAAGATATATCTGACCTTTTCCTTATTGACTTAGATGGGTATGGAGTTGCTGGTGTAAAAGATGTGACTCCAGGATCTGATATACATAGACAATTAATGGGATTAGAATTAGATGATAGAGCTTTTTGTGCAGGAGTCTTAATGATAAATCTTGAATATTGGAGAGATAATAAATGTGAAGAGAGGATGTTCAAATATGCTTCTGAAATGAAAGGAAAATTAATTATGGAAGACCAAGATGTGTTGAACTATGTGTTTAGAAAACATTGGTTTCAACTACCATATAAATATGGCTATACTCCTATGTCTATTGCATCTTTAGATAAATCTCAAAAGTATGCAGATTTATTTGAATATGTTTTTTCACCAAGCATCATCCACTATGCTGCACATGTTAAACCTTGGTTAGACATACGAATTCCTGATGACCAGTATTATTGGAAATATGTTAAACTTTCTGGTTATCCTACCCCAACTATAACACATTGTCAAGAACGTTACAGAAAAGCTATTCGGCTTACTAAAGTTCGATATTATTTAAATTTTTATTTGAGACCCTTTGTGCCAAATATAGTTGAAATTCTTTTTAAAGATATAATTGATTTGTTTGTTATTCTTTCATGCGTGTTAGGATGTGAAGAATTTAAAGTATATAGACTGAAAAGATGGCTTAAGAAATATGATATGTAAGTTGTTGAATAATTTTATTGTTTGCAAATCCTAAATTTAAGATTAATAATTCATATAATGTTGTACTTAATAATTTTGGTTTAGTAAGACAATATTATGTAGATAGAGATTTGAAACTTAAATTCGCAATATATTTTTATTACAAGTTGAGATCTATACATTGAAAAAATATTACAGAGTTAAAATTTTACAGAAACAAAATGAAAATAGCATTTGTAATTGATAGTTTGTATAATTCAAGAGGAATGGAACGTGTTCTTTCTACATGTTCTAATATGCTTTGCGAAGAATATAAAATTTCTATTATAACAGCATTTAATGATGGTAAGGCCGATTTCTTTCATTTAGATGATTCTATAACTCGTAAAGATTTAGGTATTTGTCATAAACATTATTGTCTAAATCTTTTTAACAAATTTTGTGTTAAACGAGATTATAAGATGGCTTTACAAAAATATCTAATAAAAAACCCACAAGATGTTGTAATACGTTTGGGTGGCATGGATATGTATTTTATTAATTCACTTAAAGATAAAAGTAAAAAAGTCTTATGGTTTCATTTTGCATTTAATACGGCATATGTTTTTCTAAAAGAAAAATATAATAGTGTGATTGCATATCTTCTATTTAAAATGTATAGTTATAGAATAGTATGTTGTGCGAAGAATTTCAGTAAAATTATATTGATTTCTAAAGCTGATTTCAAAACCTGGAGAAATTATTGTACTAATGCTACTTATATCTATAATCCCATTACAATTACTCCAAAAGGCATGTCTTCTTTAAGAGAAAAGAGAGCTATGGCGGTAGGAGTTCTTGGAATTCAAAAAGGTTTTGATTATTTAATTGATTCATGGAAACTTGTTGAACAACAATTTCCAAACTGGAAGTTGGACATATTCGGTATAGGACCAGATAAAGAAAAATTACAAAAACAAATAGATAATTTACATCTCTCGAACTCTATTTTTTTACGAGGGAGAAGTAGTTTTATAGAAGATGAGTATATAAATCACTCTATTTTTATTTTATCATCCCGTGCTGAGGGGTTCGGATTAGTTTTAGTTGAAGCAGCTTCTTGTGGTCTTCCCTTGGTTTCCTTTAATTGCCCTCAAGGACCTAATGAAATTATAAAAGATGGAAAGAATGGTTTTCTTATCAAAGATGTAGGAGATATTGACAGTCTTTCACATCGTATTTGTATGTTAATCGAAAGTCAAGAACTTCGAGCAAAAATGGGAAAGAAAGCAGCTGAATATTCACAACAATTCAGTAAATATGCTATTAAAGAGAAATGGCTTCAATTAATAAATGATTTGGTAAAAGTATGAATTATAAAGAGTGTCTAAATTATATTTATAGTGATTATTATCGAATAACTGGGAAACGGAATGATGGAATAATCAGAATATGGATGTCTACCTTTTTAGATAGGGGATTCCATTTTCTATTTTGGCTAAGATTATCAAACTGTAAAAATATATTACTGGGGGGGGGTAAGTAGAATTATTTATCAATTTATAAGTTGTCTA
>ERZ772910.764-NODE-764-length-17822-cov-3.601114_pt1 | contig 17822 bp, 18 predicted proteins | sample MGYA00511357_ERZ772910 | MGnify/ENA primary metagenome ERZ772910 (study PRJEB29015, sample SAMEA2738096) | human oral metagenome | biome: human oral; feature: human-associated habitat; material: saliva | place: China | collected 2193 ... | reverse complement strand
ATAACTATTTGCAATCCATAATAAAAGACACCTTCTGGTGTCTTTATTCTTTGATATATACTTCTCTAGGTTTACTACCTTGTGCTGGTCCGATGATGCCATGTTCTTCGAGGGCATCAATCATTCTTGCGGCACGGTTATAACCGATACCGAAGCGTCTTTGTAGTAAGGATGTTGAAGCTTTTTGTGCTTCGATGACATACTCTTTAATTTCCTTGAAGAGTGGATCGTCGCTGATTTCTGTTACGATACCACCTTCTCCTGATTCGATTCCATCCAACTGTACAAAGGAATCATCATAAACTGGAGAAGCTTCTGAGGATACAAAGCTTGTAATTCTTTGTACTTCATCATCTGTCACGAATACACCCTGTACACGGGTTGAACCTGTTTGTCCAATCGGCATGTAAAGCATGTCACCATAACCTAGTAATCGTTCTGCACCTACATGATCTAAGATTGTACGTGAGTCCATACCGCTAGATACCGCAAATGCGATACGGCTTGGGATATTTGCTTTAATAATACCTGTAATAACATCTACGGATGGTCTTTGGGTTGCGACGATTAAGTGAATACCTGCAGCACGAGCTAACTGTGTAATACGTTGAATGGATTGTTCAACTTCTTTACCAGCAACTGCCATTAAATCTGCCAACTCATCGATAATGACAACGATATATGGAATCTTCTTCGGTGCTGGAGAACCGTCTGGATTTGGTCTACCACCCTGTTGTTCAACCATGTTGTTGTAGACTTCAATGTTTCTAACACCTGCAGCTGCGAACATGTTATAGCGTTCATCCATAATTCGTACAATGACCTTTAAGGCATTGCTTGCCTTGTTTGGATCATTGATAACTGGTCCAATCAAGTGTGGAATATTACGATATGGTGTAAATTCTACCTTCTTTGGATCGACTAGTAACATCTTGACTTCATCTGGTTTGGTACGTAATAACAATGAACAGATAATAGAGTTCATACATACTGATTTACCCGAACCTGTCGCTCCGGCAATCAACATGTGTGGCATCTTATCTAAGCGACATGTTACAGTACGTCCTAGTAAGTCTTTACCAAGGAAGAATAGTAATGGTTGATCTTTATCATTACCTACGTCATTGATGATTTCACGCATCTTGACTGGCGTACTCTTCACGTTTGGTATTTCAATACCTACCGCATTGCGGCCTGGAATTGGTGCTTCAATACGAACATCTCTAGCAGCTAGTTGCATCTTGATGTTATCTGTTAAACCAAGAATCTTGGATACCTTAACGTTGACATCCGGACGAATTTCAAACTGTGTAACAGATGGTCCGATATGTATATTTAATAACTGTGCTTCGATATCAAAGTTATTTAAAATCTGTAACAATAATTGTGATTTCTCTCTAGCAGCCACTTCATTTTCTGGATTACTACCCTTTGGAGGAAGTGGGTCTAGAAGTGAAACCTTTGGTAATTGATATGGACGTGTACGTTTCTTTGGCTTTGGTGCCTCTGTTGGTGGATAGATATTGCTTTCTTGATCAGGATGTTCATCGACAACTGTTTCATATTCTTCTGTTGAAGACAATTCATCTTCTTCTCTATCGACTGCCATTGGCGTAAAGCGTGATGGCTCTGATCTACGAACAACAGTATCTTGCATTAGTGTTGTCTTTTCTTCCATGCCAGCATGGTCATCACTCAAATCATCTACATCAATGAATACCGAATCCTTCTGTGAGATTGTCTCTCCTGGAAGTACGATAATTGGCACTTCTTGGGTTGGATCATCTGGATGAATGCGATTGATAACTCTCGCCGTTCTTGGCTGTTCTTCTTGAACAATTGGTAAACTTTCTGTCTTACCATCTGCTTTGATATTTTGGAACAGTGAACTAGTTGTCTCTTTACCTTTATCAATCATCTTCCAAAGGTTAGCTGGTTCTTTTGGCTCCTCTGGTTCTTCTTTTTTCTTGCTTTCTTCAACTTCTGGCATCTTAAAAAATGCGATGACAGAACGGAATGCCTTCTTATACACTTCTATATCTACAAGCAATAACATCGCAATCATAAAGAGTACAATGATAACGAGTACGGAACCAATACGATTAAACATCATCGATGTAATCGCATATAAGAAGATACCGTAGATTCCCCCACTAAATTTCAAAGTTGAATCTGGCATGAAGTAATCTAACGTGTGATTGATATAGTCATATAAGGCATCCATGCCTGTAACATTTGGTACTGCAACATATGCCTCTAGGAGTAATAGTGCAGAGATTAGTAAGATAATTGGTATCCAACTAATTTCTTCTTTCTCTTGTTTTCTTCTAATAATATTAATTAACAGAACGATGACTACAATCGCAATCACAAACCAGTAAAGGTTACCTGCTAGGTAACCTAATAAGTTATAGATGAATAGACCAACGATGCCTGCTTTGGTAAAGCCTAAAATGGCAAAAGCTAAGAGGATCACAATTGTGATTACTCTAAAGACGAGCTGGTTTTGTTCTGCTTGTTGTTGTGCTTTTGTCTTTCTTGCCACGTATTCCCTCACTAATCCTTTGTGTTAATTTCGATAATTGCTGGAAGTATCATAGGTCGTTTGCCTGTTTCTTTCAAGATATAACGACTAATCTTCTCACGCGCTTCACTACGACATGACATATTGTCATAACGTTTTTCTTTCACTGCATCATCAATGGTCTTCTCCATGATGTTGCCAACTTCTTTAATAATGTAATCTGCATCCTTAAGATAGATTACACCACGGCTTTGTACATCTGGTCCACCAATGATTTCCTTTGTGACGTGATTCATCACGACACCGATGATGATTGTACCATCAGTACTTAGGATTTCTCTATCTTTTAAGACCATACCGCTAGCGTCTAAGCTATCGTTACCATCTACCATGACATCATCCACATCAACCTTGTCATAAGACTTTGCCATCACACCATCGTTTAATACAGCCACTTGGCCATTATCCATAACGATAATCTTATCTGCGTTATATCCCATGTTTAATGCGATGTTCGCATTGGCGATGAGTTGACGATATTCACCCTTTACCGGTACATAGTACTTTGGCTTCATCAAGTAGATCATCATCTTAAGATCTTCAATACTTGCATGCATGCTATAAGCACGACGTGAGTCAATCATCAGTACACGACCTGCTTCTTTGTAGAGGTCATCTTCCATGGATGCTTCTTCTCTTTCTGTACCTGGTACGGCAGGAGAAGCGATAATCACTGTATCCGTAGGACGTAACTCAATTCTGTCATTTTCTTTTGTTGCCATCTTATGAATCTTACGGAAGATGGACTTACCAGTACCTGAAACAATGACCAAGATATTTTCCATATCATTGCTGAAAGCAGATGGTGCTACCTCTAATCCTGCTGGAATATGATAGTATCCAAGCTTTGCCATATCTGCCATCAAACTCTTTAACTCCTCATCAAAGATTACAACCTTACGGTTATACTTCGTCGCAAGTTCAATGATTTCAATAACACGATATAAGTTTTGGTTAAACACAGTAATAAACATACGATTCTTCGTATCTTCAAAGTACTGTTCGATTTGTTCTGTGATGCGGTGATGTGGGCTACTGTTACCAGCACGTGTAGAACCTACTGATTCACTCAATAACGCAAGTACACCTTCACTACCTAAATCTGTAATGTTGGTAATATCAAATTTGAAGGCTGCGTTTTTCGTATCGTAGTCAACAATAAACTCTGATGAATATACTACATATCCATCTTCTGTCTTAATTGCCACACCAAAACCATCAGCGATAGACTGCATTGTACCGAAGGTACGAATTTCTGTATTACCAATCTTAAACTTTGCATTACGACGAATGCGGTGTAAGTTTAATTCTTTAATACCCGCCTTCTTTAGCTTGCGTTCTAAGATCATCGCTGTAAGTGGTGCTGTATACACCGGAATGTCCGGAATTTCTTTCAATAGGTTTGGTAGTGCTGCCATAACATCTTCATGACCATGGGTAATGAAGATTGCTTTAATGCGTGATTGATTCTCACGTAAGTAGCGGAAATCAGGAATGATCATCTCAATTCCTAACTGATCACCATCCGGATATTTCAATCCGCATTCCATGACAAATATATCTTCGTTGTTTTCAACGACATACATGTTTTTGCCGTCTTCATCAAGGCCGCCGAGCGCAAATATGCGTACTTTACTCATAAATTATATCCTCCAGTAATACTTTTAATCCTATTTTATTATAGAACAAATACTGACGATTTTACAGAACTTTACCTTCAAGATAATAGCTATGTGTTGCGGTAATTTCTACATTTACAATCTGATTGATACATTCTTTTTCACTTGTGAAGTTTACAAGTTTGTTATCTGCACTATATCCACTATAGACTTCGCTATTTCTCTTGGACTTTCCAATACATAGAACACTGACTGTTTTACCTAAGAAGCGACGGTTATTTTCTTCTGCGATCTCAGTTAGTAAGTCATTGAGTCGTGCAAGTCTTTCCTTCTTTACTTCTAGTGGAATATTATCTTCCATATTTGCGGCTGGTGTGCCTGCTCTTGGGGAGTAGATAAATGCGTATGCCATATCAAATCGACAATAACGCACAAGATCTAATGTCGCTTCAAATTCTTCATCGGTTTCATTTGGGAAACCGACAATCAAATCTGTTGTAAATGCGATATGTGGTACTTTCTTCTTAAGATCATCGTATAACTGCTTGTATCTTTCAACTGTGTATCCACGTGCCATACGACGTAATACTTCATCCGATCCTGATTGAACAGGTAGATGTAAGAATGGCATGATGTTTGGATAATCACGCATCGCATCGATTGTTGTTGCACTGTAATCTCTTGGATGACTTGTATAGAAACTTATACGTTCAATACCAGTTTTGGCAACTGCCACAAGCAGTTGTGTAAAGCCATCTTCCATCTTTAAGTCTTTGCCATAGGCATTCACATTTTGACCAAGTAAAACAACTTCCTTACGTCCACTGGCTTTGAGTTCTTCAACTTCTCTTAAGATATCTTCCATTCGACGTGAGCGCTCTCTACCACGTGTATAAGGCACAATACAATACGTACAGAACTTATCACAACCATACATAATATTTACAAAGCCCTTGGAATCCATTGAACGCTTTACTGGTACATCTTCAACAACATCTCCTTCTTGGGAGAATACTTCTACTTTGCGCTCATTACTTTCAATCACCTCTGCTAAAAGGTTTGGCATACGGTGAATGTTATGGGTACCAAAGATTAAATCTACATGTGGTGATACAGAAAGAATCTGTTTAACAGTCTCTTCTTCTTGGGCCATACAACCACAGATACAGAATACCGTTGTTGGACGCTCATCCTTTAAGTAACGTAACTTATTTACATCGGATAATACACGGTCTTCTGCTGCTTTACGAATTGCACAAGTATTAAAGAATAATACATCCGCATCATCAGGAACATTGGTACTTGTATAACCCATCATTTCCATCATTCCTGCAAGTGCTTCCCCATCACGTACATTGGCTTGACAGCCATAGGTATGTATAAAATACTTCTTACCATAACCAAGATTTACGATATCATCACTTATCTGAAAGTTACTAAAAGTACTCTCTGTATTTTTCTTTGTTCGTTTTCTTTCTTCCGCATGAATCGGAAGGATAAAATCTTCTCTTTTCATCTTCAACCTCTATCGGTACTATTATACAGAATACTGACCTCTTATGCACAAGAAAAAGGACCGCACTTTAGCGGTCCTTGTTGATTTCTTTGATAAATCTTGTCGCAATTTCAAGTGGACGTGTAATCGCTCCACCAACCACAACCGCAAAAGCTCCTAGTTCTAGCATTTTACGGGCTTGGGATGGCTCATGGATTCTTCCTTCCGCAATACAACGACAGCCTAATTCATTGACGATTCTAGATACCAAGTCAAAGTTTGGACCTTCTGTCTTTTCGTCACCGACGTAACCGTTGAGTGTTGTACCAACAAAGTCAAAGCCAATTTCTACTGCAGCTTTCGCCTCTGAAAAATTTGAGATATCTGCCATCAGTAGTTGATTTGGATATGCTTGTTTGATTTGATGGAATAATTCTTCACGTTTGATGTTATTTGGATGAATGCGGTCTGTATAGTCTAAAGCAATAATCTCTGTGCCTGTTTGTACAAGTGCACTCACCTCTTCAAATGTAGGGGTTATATAAATTGGTGAGTCCAAATAATCTTGCTTGATAATTCCAATTGTTGGAAGTTTTACCTTTGCACGAATTTCATTGATATCGCGCACAGAATTACAACGTATTCCACTCGCACCTGCTAGCTCTGCCGCATATGCCATTAACGGCATAATTCCACCCGCTTCTGTATAGAGTGGCTCTCCTGGCAGCGCTTGACAAGAGATGACAAGTTTTCCTTTTAAGGCTGAAATAACTTCTTGATTATTCATCGATACCTAAGATTTCTACGATGTTGTTCTTGTAGAGGATAGCCTTTGCACCATAGATAGCTTGGATACCTCCACCAACTTCAAGAACGTCTGTAGCACCTAACTTCTTCAGTGTGTCCTTATCAACCTTCGCAACATCCTTCACACTGACACGTAAGCGTGTAATGCATGCATCAACGTCTTCGATATTCTCCTTACCACCTAAAGCAGCGATAATCTTATGACTATCTTCCTTCAGTGTAGACTTTGTCTCTACAACTGGTTCAGCATCATCACTTTCTTCACCACGACCAGGAGTCATAACGTTGAACTTTGTAATATACCATCTGAAGAATGTGTAGTATAGACATGCCCATACCAAACCAAATGGAATTTCTAAAATCCAGTTTGTCTTTGCGTTTCCTTGTAGGATACCAAAGAGTGTAAAGTCAATCACACCACCAGAGAATGTATTACCAATAGAGATATTGAGAATATCTGCGATGAAGAAACTTACACCATCAAAGAATGAGTGGATAACATAAAGAATTGGGTTTACGAACAAGAACATGAATTCGATTGGTTCTGTAATACCTGTGATAAAGGATGTTAAGGCAACGCTTAAGAATAAGCCCTTGTACTTGCTTCTTCTTTCCTTCGGTACACAATGATACATCGCAAGACATGCGGCTGGTAAACCGAACATCATTGTTGAGAAACGACCAGCGAAGAAACGTGTTCCTTCTGTATATAAACCGATATGATTTGGATCTGCTAATTGTGCAAAGAAGATCTTCTGTGCACCTGCTACAGCGACACCTGCAACAGTTTCAACACCACCAAGTTCTGTGTACCAGAACATTGGATAAATCATGTGGTGTAAACCAACAGCTCCACATAGACGCATTAAGAATCCATAGAAGAATGTTCCAACTGGACCTGCTTGTGCAATGAAAGCACCTGTAGATACTAATAACATTTGGAAAGGTGGCCATACCAAGAAGAACACTGCACCAACGAAAATACTTGCGAATGAAGTAACGATTGGCACAAAGCGTGATCCACCGAAGAATCCTAGTACCTGTGGCAATTCAATGTTCTGATATTTGTTGTGTAATGTAACAGCAACTAAACCAACAACGATTGCACCAACAACACCAGTATCAATTGCTGCACCTTCTGGTGAGAAAATACCTAACAATGCCTTGATTGTAGCGTTCATTACTAAGAAACCAACAACACCAGCTAAGGCAGCAGTTCCCTTGTCACGCTTTGCAAGTCCAATACATAGACCAACGCATAATAACATTGCGAGATTTGCGAAAACAACTGTTCCCGCTTCACTCATAATTGTGAAGACACCCTGTAATACTGGATTATTTAATACAGGATAAGTCGCCACTGTTGTAGGGTTGGATAAAGCACCACCAATACCTAACAATAGACCAGCAGCTGGTAAAATTGCGATAGGTAGCATAAATGCTTTACCAATCTTTTGAAGCATCTTAAACATAAATATCCTCCTTATATTCCACATGTGTAATACCCCTTACTACACATGTACGAACCATTATTTGCGATACATTACAATATTTTGTAAGTGTATCGTTAGATAGCATCTTTCTCCTTCTCCGATATTGATGCCATATGTATTTTCAATGTGGTCTCCTATCATGCATGCAATCTGATATGACTTGCGATATTTATCATGAACAAGATCACCAATTAGGTTATTAATTTCAACCCCATCTAACGAGCGTTTAATCGCAAACTTCAAATGTGTTATCAAACGCTGCTTCGCCACTTCATAATCATTGAGGTTGATTTGCATTTCTCTTTCGATGATTGCGAGTGTCTCTGTTAATATCTGTGCAATCATCGTAGAAAGGCTGGCACTTTCACCCTGTAATGCAGCGTGAATATGCATGCATATAAAACCAATCTCGCTGTCATCTAAATAAATACCCAAACGTTCGTTAATCTTCGCAAGTACTTCTTTTGCAAATTGAAATTCCTTTGGATATAAGAACCGAATTTCATCCGTGAATACATTCTTAACTGTAATCTTTTCACGGTAACGCTTTACACTAAACTGAATATGATCAAGCAACGCAAGGTGAATACGCTTATCATATGCACCAAAGCTGTTAGTCATCTCACTGATTACTTCTTCTGTAACTTCTACTACTTCATCATCTGCACTATTTACTAACTCTTCATAACGTCTACGATCTTTTAAATCAACAAGTTCATATACGTTTTGAATCTGTTCTGCAGGAACAATATCATTTTCTCGTCTTTGGAAACCAATACCCTTTCCAAAGATAATATACTCTCTAGAATCTTCATCACTACGACATACAACGACGTTATGATTTAGTATTTTTGCAATATTATATGTTTTCACAATATGCTATCTCATCCTTTACTTTTAGGTTACCTGCTTGTTTGATGCGTACATCCTTGTGGTTTGTAACAATCACAAGAACATCTGTCTGATAGCCTGCTTGTTTTAGCATGGCTAAATCACAGTTTACAAGTAAGTCTCCAGCCTTTACACTGTCTCCTTCTTGTACGCATACCTCAAAGCCTGCCCCTTTTAACTGTACAGTATCGATACCAATATGCAAAATATATTCAATATTGTTTTTATCAGTGATACCAATCGCATGTTTTGTTGGAAATACCATTGTGACTTTACCATCAACCGGTGAATGGATATCTCCTGTATCAGGAATAACCGCGAAGCCTTTTCCCATTAGTTCTTTAGAAAATACTTCATCCTTTACTTCATTTAAGGATTTAAACTCACCATCACATGGTGAATAGATAGTTGATTTTTTATGAAATAAGAACATAGAATCCTCCCACGAAAAAAGCCCATCAGAAAAATATTATTTTCCAATGAGCTAATGCCTGCTTTCCAGTAACACGCTTTTGTTATCTTTATCATAGCAAAGCAAAATCACTTGTCAATCACCTATATGAATAAAAAAATCGGTGGGCACCGATTTTCTTATATTTAGTTCTTTTCTGTAATTGCTGAAACTGGGCATACTGGAATGCATGAGAAGCATGAGATACATACATCTTCATCGCATCCGGACTTTCCATTTTCGTCTAAAGCGAGTGCTGCAACTGGGCATACTGCTACGCAAGCACCACAACCGATACAAGTATCTTTATCAACTGTAACTGGCATTATTCGAGTCCTCCTTTATGAACTACATAAAGTATAGCACCCTACTATTTTGTTAGTAAATGCTAACCTTTTGGACGAATTTGAATCCTTTCAATGAAGTTTGCTCGATTTGTTTTGTCATCGATATCGATGAGGACACCAGAGATAACTGCCGGACCCTGTGCAGGTGTATAACGTGTGGATTCATTGTAGATACTTCTAGCAATGACTTCCTCAGTATCTCTTCCTAAGATCGATGCATATACCCCACACATTCCTGCATCTGTGATATATGCACAACCGTTGATAATTTGTTCATCCGCAGTTTGTACATGCGTATGTGTACCAATAACCGCAGTTACTCTTGGTGCGAAGTAATTTACGAATGTCATCTTTTCTGCAGTGGCTTCTGCGTGTAAATCCACAAAGATAATATCTGCATCAATCTCTTTTAAGAGTTTTTCCATCGTGATGACAGGGTCTTCACGACATACATCCATGAATACTTTTCCAACTAGATTAACAACCGCAATACGCTTTCCATTTACTTCTTTGATAACATAGCCTTTTCCAATATGGAATGGCTCCATATTGGCAGGACGTACAATACTGTTCATAGATGGGAAATGATTTAGGATTTCTGTTTTGGAGAATGCATGGTTACCAAGTGTAATCACATCTATACCGGATAAGAGTAATTGATTATAGATTTTGAATGTAATCCCTTTGCCATGTGCAGAATTCTCTGCATTTACAATGACAAAATCTGGTTGATATTGTTTTTTTAATGCATCTAGTTGCGCTAGAACTGCATCACGTCCGCTCTTTGCGACGATATCTCCTAAAAACAGTACTCTCATATCATGTTTCCCCTATCTTTTTCAAAAAAAGAACCGTGAACCGGTTCTTATCTCGCTAATTCTTGTGCACGTACTTCACGGATCAATGTTACCTTGATCTGTCCTGGGTAAGTCATCTCATTTTCAATTCGTTCACGAATATCATGAGCTACCTTCACCATACGTACATCATCAATCTTCTCAGGCTGTACCATAACACGTAGTTCACGTCCAGCTTGGATTGCGAATGCTTTTTCAACTCCCTCAAAGTCTAATGCAATCTTTTCAAGATTTTCTAGACGTTGAATGTAGCCTTCCATAGATTCATAACGAGCACCAGGTCTAGCAGCACTGATGGTATCCGCTGCAGCGACTAATACAGAAATAATATCTGTTGGAGCTGTATCGCCATGGTGAGCTTCAATTGAGTTAATAACGATTGGATTTTCACCATACTTCTTAGCAACCTTGGAACCTAACTCAACGTGAGTTCCTTCTGTTTCAAAGTCTAGTGCCTTACCAATATCGTGTAATAAACCTGCACGCTTCGCAAGTGCTTGGTTTAGTCCTAATTCAGCAGCCATCATACCAGCGAAGTGTGCAACTTCTACAGAGTGTGATAAACCGTTTTGGCCATAGCTGTAACGGAATCTCATACGTCCTACTAGTTTGATAAGTTCACGATTCATCTTACCAATACCAAGTTTGAATACTGCTTCATTACCAATCTTGAAGATTGTCTCTTCAAGTTCATCTGTAACCTTCTGAACAACTTCCTCAATACGTCCTGGTTGAATACGTCCATCCTTCATCAGAATTTCTAATGACTGACGTGCAATTTCACGACGAATTGGGTTAAAGCAAGAAACAGTAATAATATCTGGTGTGTCATCAATAATTAAATCAACACCTGTAGCCTGTTCGATTGCTTTGATATTTCTTCCCTCACGACCGATGATACGTCCCTTCATCTCTTCACTTGGAAGTGTTACTGTACTAACGGTACGTTCGATTGTTTCCTCTTGTGAGTAGCGATGAATCGCTAAAGAAATAATATTACGTGCAACGGAAGAAGCTTCTGCTTCTGCTTCCTCTTGCTTATCACGTAAGTAAGTAGCGATTTCGGCTTCTGTCTTCTTTTCAACAGCCTCCATCAATTCTACCTTTGCGTCAGCCTGTGTCATATTGGACACACGCTCTAGTTCAACTAATTGCTGATCAATCTTAGCCTGCAAGTCTTCTTCCATCTTAGTGATCTCTGCAAGTTTTCCAGTAATCTGCTGATCTTTTTCGTCAATTTTCTTTTCTTTTCGGGCAAGATTCTCCTCACGGAAATTCAAACTATCCTGCTGGCGCATGAGTTTATTTTCAACTTGTAACAACTTGTTTTGTTGATTCTTAATCTCTTTTTCTGCCTGTAGTTTTAATTCGTAAGTTTGCTGTTTCGCGTCTAAAGTAGCTTGGCGCGTAATTGTTTCTGCTTTTGAATTTGCTTCTTCAAGAATATCTTGCGATTTTGTAATCGCACGATCAAGACCGTGTTTGCCAGCAACCTTCATAATACCGATGCCGACAAAGATACCTACAATAAGAGCTAAAATGGCAGGAATTACAGGGTCATGAATGATATACCCCATTTTTAATCCTCCATTATTCTTAGAGATTTCTCTCTTAAGTATTATACGGTTTTTTTCACATTTTCACAATAGACACACAAAACAATGAAAGCGTTTTACTCTGATTCCATCGTATAGCGATGTAATCCCGTTGCATTCAATAAGTAGATATCGTCAAAAACTTCATGAATAAACTTTCGATCATGGGATACAGCGATGATTGCCCCACCAAAGTTCTTTAACTCTTCTCTTACAACTGGAGCAGATAATGGTGAAAAGTTACGGGTTGGCTCATCTAATAATAAGACATTCGCTCCTTCTAGATGCATCTTTAACATAAATACCTTGGCACGTTGACCACCTGATAGTTCTGTTAAAGAATGTTCCATCTCATCAGAAGTAAACTTCATTGAACCAAGGTACTGTCGAATACGTGTAATATCCTCTTTATCCCCTACAGTTGTCAAGAAATCGATTGGTGATTCATACGCATCCAGGATTTCATCATAATTTTGTGGCATATAGCCAATATGAATATCCTCCCTTTCAGATAACGCATCATAAATCTTATGCAATAGTGTAGTTTTGCCACAACCATTATCGCCAATGATACACACCTTTTGATTTCCAAATACTTGTAATGCAATATCATTCGCTAATATTTTTGATTCATCCTTTGTCATTAATTGATTTAAATGATAGTCCAAAATCTGTTTATCACTGGCAAATGGTTCCACATCAAAGTGAAAGAAAATCGCATCCTCACGAAGTGGAATCTCTGTCATATTCTCACGTTCTCTTTCAAAACGCTTTCCCATCGCTTTGACACTTCTCATCTTTTTCTTGAGATTGGCGGCTGTCTGCGGTGCTTGGCGCGATACAACACGCAGTTCATGTTGAACACGTTCGTAAACCTGTTGGTATTTTTCCATGCGTAACTTGTCTTGACGACGCTCGCTTTGTGCATCCATCATCTGTTTTTCAAATTGTTTATTACGTAATTCTTTATATGCATCATAGCCAATATGCATAATTGTATGACGTGCTTCTGTTTTTCGCTTGACGAGTTCTAAATGGACAATACAATTTGCAGTATTAGCCAGTAATGTTTCATCATGTGAGATATAGATGATTGGAATATTAGACTCTTTGATAAAATTCTCTAACCATGCAAGCGTACTGATATCTAAGTCATTGGATGGCTCATCTAACAGTAAAATACTAGGCTGTTCTAGAAGGATTGCTGCGAGTTGATACTTAATCTTTTCTCCACCAGAAAGTGTAGACATTGGCTGTGTTTGATAATACATCTCCACGTCATTTCCTAATGCTTGTGCAATGTCATGTAACTGTGATGGTGTCGCAAGTGAAAAAGCATCGCTTTCGCAGAAGTATTCATATACCGTTTTCTCTGCATGCTGATGTTCAAGTTCTTGGGGTAGATACCCTATTCTTTCACTCTTCGAACGTATCTCTCCTTGTACTTCACAATAACTTTCTACAAGTTGTGGATCTACGATACATTTGAGTAATGTTGATTTCCCATTTCCTTCTTCGCCAATGATGGCAATTTTATCTGTCGGTTTTACCGTAAGTGTAAAGTCATCGATAATCTTACGTAGATCATATCGGTGGCATATTGTTAAATTATGAATTTCTATCATTTGATGACCTCCTACAAAAAAATCTGCTCTTTTCACGCGAAAAAAGCAGACAAAAATTCTCTGTATAGAGGTTTTAATCCGTTTCCACGCATGAAAAGATGTTTATTAAATGTTCTCTTTTCATATGTTTAAAATCGGATTAAAGGCTCATGTTCTTCTCAATCACCACACATCATACGATGTGACCTTTCTAGTAAAGTTATATCATAGAATCAACAAAACATAAACTTTTAAAGAATGAATAAACCAAAAAACACTCCTAGAAGATATCCAACTATTACATCCCGTGGATAATGTACTCCCCCTACTACACGGATATATCCTTCTAGTGCAGCTAGCACTAGTAGTATGCATGCAAGTATTGGAGAAACCGTGAAGCACATCATTGCAATTATTGTGGCTGAAAATACATGTCGACTAGGCATTGCATTATGTTGTGTTTCTTTTTCTAGGATTTGATCAATTGGATACTCTTCGTAAGGACGAGGACGTGCTAGAACTTTCCGTAACAATGTGATTGCGACAATTGAAAGTAATGGAATTAAAATTGTCGGTAATAACTTCTCACTCTGTTTTACAAATAGATATAACAACAGTAATGGATATACAACGTAATATATATTTGTCACAATTTTATTACACAGACGTAATTGATTTCGCTTTGCGTCTGTCTGATAGTTTTTTGTAAGTTCTTCATAGAACTTTAGGTAATTTGTTTTCATACAGTAACATCATACAACAAATTCAATATCTTTTCTGTATCATGCTTATCAAGTAAAAAAGATACCCTTACGTTTTCAGTAAGAGTACCTTAGATTATTCTGCTGTTGTTTCTGTGGAATCAGCTTCTGTTGTAGGGAATAATTTTGCTTTTACAAGTTCTGTAATCTCTGCATCAAATTCTGGGTGGTTCTTCATATACTCACGTACAGAGTTGAAGCCTTGTCCAAGTTTTTCTCCCTTGTAGGAGAACCAAGCACCTGCTTTTTCGATAATATCGTTTTCAACTGCTAAACTGATAACTTCATCGATATGAGAGATACCTTGTCCAAAAATCATATTGACTACTGCCACCTTAAATGGAGGAGCTACCTTATTCTTAACAACTTTCACCTTTGTAGCAGAGCCGATTACTTCGCTACCTTCCTTGAGTGCTTCACCCTTACGTACATCTAAACGTACGGATGAGTAGAACTTAAGTGCACGACCACCTGGTGTTGTTTCTGGGTTACCAAACATGATACCAACCTTTTCACGTAACTGGTTGATAAAGATTGCGGTTGTATTGGAACGATTCATAACACCTGCTAACTTACGCATTGCCTTAGACATCAAACGTGCCTGTAGACCTACAGATGCATCTCCCATTTCACCATCTAATTCAGCCTGTGGGACAAGCGCAGCTACAGAGTCAATAACCACTAAGTCAATCGCACCTGACTTAATCAATACTTCTGTAATTTCTAATGCCTGCTCACCAGAGTCTGGTTGCGATAAGATGAGTTCATCAATATCAACACCTAGCTTTTTAGCATAGAGTGGATCGATTGCGTTTTCTGCATCGATAAATGCACATCTACCACCTTGTTTTTGACATTCTGCGATTGCATGTAATGCAAGTGTTGTCTTACCAGAAGATTCTGGTCCATAAATCTCAATGATTCTTCCCTTTGGATAACCACCGATACCTAATGCACTATCTAATGCTAAAGAACCGGATGGGATTGCGTCTACTGATACATCAGCACGGTCTCCAAGGCGCATAATACTACCTTTTCCATATTCCTTTTCAATTGCCTTGAGTGCATCCGCAAGTAGTTGATCTCGCTTATCTGCGGTAACTGTCTTTTCTTTTTTCTCTGCCGCCATAATAACTCCTCCTGATTATATGTATGTTTGTTTTAAAATAATTCCACGATTATTTTGATTCTAAAATATCATCTTTCATCTGCATGAAGTACTGTACACCAGAAATGAAACTTACTAGTGCAGAGAACCACAACATGATCATACTAACTGGTAATCCTAATAGTTCAAATGGAAGATTGTTTAATAGAATTAATGCAACTGTAACCATCTGTAACACTGTCTTTAGCTTACCCATCATACCAGCCGCAACTACCTTGCCATTTGCACTAGCCATCATACGACAACCATCCACGACCGTATCACGTGCAATCATAATGATGACTGGGATAACTGGGATAATACCTCTAGAGATAAACAATAGGAACATTGTCGTTGTTAGTAGCTTATCTGCAATAGGATCAGCAAACTTGCCAAATGTAGTAATCATATTTCTACTACGAGCAATATGTCCATCAATCGCATCTGTGATTGCGGCTAAAATATAAATTAATAACGCAGCGATATCAATCACAGAGATAGATACATGTTGTATATAGAAACTTGTTGGTGTAATTCCAAAAGCACTATATGGAAATAAATAAACCAGAATAATAACTGGAATCAGTACAATTCTGAATAATGTTAATCGATTTGGAAGATTCATGATTTTTCCTCTCTTTACCGCTCTTTAGTATACCATATTCTATCATTTGTTTATATCTGTATGAATGCAATAAAAAAGGAGGAAATTCATCCTCCATAAATGCGTACAATTGTAAGCCATGTTCTGTCCTGTTTCCAGGGGCAGCCATTTATCTGTGCTTTCGCACCTGCATCACGCTTCAGTTCGCCTTCTGCAGTTCCTCTACCAAATTTGAGTTTCTCGCTTGCGGGGTTTATCTCGTTCCACCCGATAGGTTTCCCTATCGGCTACGTCACTGTGACACCTTAAGGGCTTAAACCATGACCGAAGTTTTAGGTTCTCGCTCCGCCGTTATCTTTCGATACCCGGTCTTATTGATTGGGCCGGCACAAACACTACCATCATCGCAGATGGTGCGAGCATGGACTTTCCTCTAACACCATAGGTGCCAGCGACTGCCTCATGTACGTATATCATTTTCTTATTCGTTATTGTTTGAGAATACTTGTCTTTCAAGACGACTCAGACGTTTTAGAATATCGACATTAGAAGCACCTTGTGAGATTGGATCTAAGTCTTCCTGTGCCTTAACCTTACCTTCCACTTCGATAAGCTTTGCACGTAAGGAAGCATTTGTACGTTCCAACTCTTCAGCCTTCTTTGTCAAATCTGCAATCATATTTTCATATGTCTGATAGTCTTGAATGATTTCATCTAAAAGATGATCAACTTGATCAGGATTATATCCCTTAAAATCAATATCAAGTTCTTTATCAACAATTTTCTGTGGATCTAGATTTAATTTACCAGCCATAACTATCCTCCTATGAATGCTTATTTATTATCTCATTTCACTATCCTAAAAGCAATAAAACTTCCTTATTTATGTGAACATCTGTATAATATAAATGGGAATTTTTTTGTATGGTCAATTATCCAAACGGAAAGAAAAAAGCATATACATCAAAACCTACTTCTGCTGGTGGCAGAGGTATGGTACTTGAAAAAGATATTAACGTAACAAATATGTTTTATCTAAGTATTGATAAAGCGGTCATTCATAAGAAACCAACACCGGTTACGATTGTAAAAGTCGATTATCCAGCACGTAGTGCTGCTAAAATTACGGAAGCTTATTTTAAACTTCCTTCTACGACCGACTACAATGGTATCTATCGTGGAAAATATATCGATTTTGAGGCAAAGGAATGCGCTTCTCGTACCTCTTTTCCTCTAAAATCACTACATACTCACCAAGTTCAACATTTACAAAATGTAATCAATCATGGTGCTATCGCCTTTTTGATTGTAAAATGGACATTGTTCGATGAAACCTATTATATAAAAGCTGAGGATGTCATTCGCTTTGTTAAAGAAAGTGAGCGAAATTCCATCCCTTATCAATGGTTTCAAGATTATGGGCATGTGATTCCCAGTACATATGTAACTCCGATTGATTATTTAAAGATTATCGATCAGTTATACTTCAACTCAGGAGGAAACAATGACAAATAAACAAAAGAAAAAACCTGGCGTAAAGCGTAAGATACATGGTTTTAGAATTCTA
>ERZ772910.763-NODE-763-length-17825-cov-5.043725_pt1 | contig 17825 bp, 13 predicted proteins | sample MGYA00511357_ERZ772910 | MGnify/ENA primary metagenome ERZ772910 (study PRJEB29015, sample SAMEA2738096) | human oral metagenome | biome: human oral; feature: human-associated habitat; material: saliva | place: China | collected 2193 ... | reverse complement strand
AAATCCAAATATCCACGTACGTAGATATTAGAGCCACGTACGTAGCCCGCACTTATCTGCCACTCATCCATAACTTTTATCCCTACGCGGAGCAATGGCCTAATATAGGTTCACCCCCGCGACCAATATAGGTTCACTCAAGGGGGGCGTAGTGGGAGCTTATCCATAGGCATGAGTGAAGGGGGAGATATCCTATGAAGCCCTTATCTTTGCTAAGGTGGATTTAGGGGATTCCCCGTGCCGCTACTCTCGTATGTCCTAACTTCACTCTTATTCAAATAGACTATCATGAAGAGAACATTCAGCCTACTCTTAGCGCTCATGACGCTGACCTTGGCCTCGAGCTCCTGCTCCTTCTTCCGCTCCGCTGGGATGCAGAGCCGTCGCCACGTGCTACCCGAGCAGCGTATTAGTATTGAGGAGGTGTATAGCTCGCGCGATCACCTCGGTATCTATGGTCGCCTGTACCGCCCGGTCGGAGTCAAGGGGCGCCTACCGCTGGTCATCCTCAGTCATGGCTTCGGCGTGACGCACCGTGATGGTGAGGGCTATGCCGAACTCCTGACGCGCATGGGCTACCTCTGCTATACCTTCGACTTCAACGGTGGTGGACGTGAGAGCCTGAGTGCTGGTGCGACGACAGATATGTCTGTCCTCACCGAGCAAGCGGACCTCAATGCGGTCATCGATCAGCTCAAGCGTCGCTCCGACGTCGATCCCCGACATATCACCCTCTTGGGCTTGAGCCAGGGCGGGCTGGTCTCCGCCCTCACTGCGGCATCGCGCCCCGATGATATCGCTTCGCTTATCTTGATTTATCCCGCCTTCAGTATCCCTGAGATGGCGCGTAAGCAGTGGGGAGAGTATTCGAAAATCCCTCAGGTGAACACCTTCTGGGGTATGCGTCTCGGGGAGAAGTACTACAAAGATGTGTGGAATATCGACCCCTATGCCGTCATCGGGCGCTTCCAAGGCCCTGTGCTGATTCTCCATGGGGATAAAGATCGCATCGTAGAGCAGTCCGTCTCGGATCGTGCAGCCACCATCTACAAGAATGCCGAGTACCACGTGATCCCAGGTGGCGAACACGGCTTCTCGGGAGAGGCCTTCCAGCAGGTCAAGCGCTACATCCAGACCTTCATGAAGCGATAGCTACGGCGCACCTTCCCTGATAGAAAAAGCTCCGCCCCGACCGTCCACATAGAGAGGACGATCGGGGCGGAGCTCTTTGATGAGGTGTGCTTGTGCGGGCTAAAGATTGTAGCTGAGCCCGACAGCGAAGGCCATGAGGTCGGGGTAGCCTGGGACGAAGGTCGTCGCTATGTCGAGCTTGGGGCTGAGAGCATACTTATACTCCAGCTCGCCTCCGTACCAGAGGAACTTACGCTGCCACTTGTCCGTGGGGCTGCCCTCGAAGTACTTCGTGTCGACGTACTCAGGGAGGCGGTACCAGTTGCGTCGGTAGATCCAGGTCGGCCCGATACCACCGTAGAGGCGATGCCGTCCGATGCGGAAGATACGAGCACGTAGACCGATGCTAGTCACACCAGCGAGCTGGGCGGTGCAGTCGGCATAAAGCCCTTGGATACCCTTGACGGAGAGGATCTCGGGGATGATGAAGTACTCGTAGGAGAGTAGGGCACCCAGATCAACTACGAAGTAAGCCTCGGGGTCCAGGCGGTTCGGCATCAGCTTGGCATTGGGTCTCCCGCTCAGAGGATGGAAGCTGAGGCCCATGAACTTCAGGCTGATGTTTTGACGGCTCTGCCCTTGTAAGGGGAGTGAGCAGAGGATGAGCCCGATGAGGGCGTATAGGAAATGGTGTGTACGCATAGGTGGAGTGTGTGTAATAAAAAAGCATAGCGCCAGCTTCTACATAGAGCAAAGGGATTGCTGTCGGAGAAGCTGGCGCTACATGCTTAGGAGAGCTGGTGCTCCTTAGCGTCGGGGCTTGGGACCCATGACGATGGTGAGCTTGCTATTGGGATGGATATCCTTGTGCGTGAAGGTGAGGCTTTCCGTGATGTCACGCCCGTTGATCGTGGCTTGCTGCACGTACTTATTCTCCTTGCTATTGTTACGCACCTCGATAGTGAAGATGCCCTTGGGGAGCTGGATCTTCGCCATATCTACGAGCGGACGACCGATGGTGTACTCGGCCTTCCCTGGGCAGACCTGATAGAAGCCCAGCGCACTGAGGACGTACCAAGCCGACATCTGACCGCAGTCTTCGTTGCCAATGATACCCGCAGGTGTAGGCTTGTAGAAGTGACGCAGGACGGTGTCGAGGATCGCCTGACCCTTGTGAGGTGCAGCGGTGTAGTTGTAGAGGTAAGCGATGTGGTGGCTGGGTTCATTGCCGTGTGCATACTGCCCGATGAGGCCTGTGATGTCGCCTGACTGCTCAGCCCCATCGATGCGTGAGGACGTGGTGAAGAGCGTATCGAGGTTGCGCTCCAGCACCTCACGACCCCCCATGAGCTTGAGGAAGCCCTCCATATCGTGGGGAGCGTAGAAACTCCACTGATAGGCATTACCCTCGGTGTAGTCGCTCTTCTCGTGAGCGGAGAAGCGGGGGTTGAAGGGTGTCAGGAACGAGCCATCACCCTTGACGGGGCGCATGAGGTTCGTCTCACGGTCCCAGTAGCGGCGGTAGTAGAGCCCGCGCTGGTCGTAAGCCTTAGCTACGGAGTCGAGGCCAGCAGCCTCAGCGATACGGGCAATACACCAGTCATCGTAAGCCATCTCTATACCCCAGCTGACGCTCTCGGGGATGGAGTCGCAGGGTACGAAGCCGTAGCGCTCCTTGTAGTAAGGATGGCGCGTGATGAGGTCGAGCTCACGCGTGCCGGCGAACTTCTCCGCCAGATCAGCGCGATAGATCGAGCTACGCTGTGCAGCCTCCGTCCAGTGACGCAGGTCTTCGCTTGTAGCCAGACCCTTAGCGACGAGGTCGGCGAGGATGCTCACCGAGTGGTAGGCAGGCATACAGCCCGTATAGTTCGAGGCGAGTGGCCAGCGTGGGAGGATCGTCCCTTCGTCATAGTCGCTGACGAGGCTTTTGCCATAGCGCAGTGCCTGATCGGGGTCGATGATAGTGAGCAGAGGATGCAGTGCACGATAGGTATCCCAGATAGAGAAGACGGTGTAGTGACCTTCTTCGGGTCGGGGATTCTTATGGATAGCCTTGTCCATACCACGGAAGCTACCATCGACATCCTGATAGTTGAAGGGGGCGATATGCGAGTGGTAGAGTGCGGTGTAGAAGTTCTTTAGCACTGCCGTGTCAGAGGTCTCGATGCGGATCTTGCCGAGGAGGTCAGCCCAGATACGGCGGCTCTCGGTGCGTACAGCCTCGAAGTCCCAGCCGGGGAGCTCTGCCTGCATATTGCGCTCAGCGCCCTCGGGAGAGACGGCCGAGAGACCGACCTTCACGAGGTAGGGTGCGCTCCCCTTGGGGAGGTAGAGGTGGAGCTTCAGGTCGGCCGTGTCACGCTCGACGGCGAAGCCTGCGCTGAGTCGCTGACGCTCACCATCACGATAGAGGGCGATGCTATCGGCAGGCGTGGAGAGGCGGAGGATGTAGCTCATCTGATGATGCTCTGCCCAGCCCTTGGTGTAGTAGGTACCGACGATCGTCGAGTCATTGACTAGGCGGAAGTCATTCCCCACGACCTTATGTCCCCAGTTGGGCTGGAGGATATGACCGAGGTCCAGGAGGAGCTTGCGGTCCGTGCTGTCAGCATAGGTGGCGCGTAGGAGCCCGACGCGGTAGGTGGAGGTCAGCTCGGTCTGGATACCGAAGTTCTTCAGGCGCACCGAGTAGTAGCCAGGGGAAGCGGCTTCCTCGGCCTTGTCGAACTGAGCTATGGGGCGTAGCGTGTCAGCTCCGCTATAGGGGAGGATCGCCACATCGCCGAGGTCGCCAATACCCGTCCCCGAGAGGTGGGTGAGGCTGAAAGCATAGATGACGCTGTCGGACTCGTGGTAGCCACTGCTGGCATCCCAACCGATGAGGTGGGTGTCGGGGCTGAACTGTACCATCGCATTGGGGCGTGTAGCCCCAGGGAAGGTGTGTCCGTGCTCACCCGTACCGATGAACGGATCGACGAAACTCAGAAGATCCTCGCTGGAACTACTGCCCGTAGTCTTCGAGGAGCAGGCCGGCAGGAAGAAGGCGGCCGCAAGGAGGGCTGCTGAGGACGCGGCAAGCGACCTCAGTGAATGGGGTAATAGATGCATGAGATAGGGTGAGATAGATACTTAGCTTTGGCTGGCGAAGGCTGCAGCGAAGAGACGCATCTGACGGAGCATCGAGACGAGCCCGTTGGAGCGTGTAGGGGAGAGGTGCTCGGAGAGACCGATCTCCTTGATGAAGTACAAGTCGGAGTCGAGGATGTCCTGTGGCTTCTGATCATTGAGGACACGTAGCAGGAGGCTGACGATACCCTTCACGATGATCGCATCGCTCTCCCCCTGGAAGTGCACGCGCTCGCCGTCAAAGTGAGCGGTGATCCACACGCGACTCTGGCACCCCTCGATGATATTGGTCGGGGTCTTGTCGCTCTCGGGGAGTGGCTCTAAGGTATTGCCGAGGTCGATGATGAGCGCATAGCGGTCCATCCAATCGTCCAGGGCAGAAAATTCTTCTATGATCTCGTCTTGTAGTTCGTTGATTGTAGGCATGGAGTGTGGGTGAAGTGATTAGATGTCCTCTCGGATCGTGGTGGCTACGGTCTCGCCGACAGCACGCAGGGTCTCCATGTGGATGACGTTCATGTTGTCTGCTGAAGTGTGCCAATGAGCCCCAAAGCCCGTGGCTCTATTGGGGTCGAAGTTGATGATGTCCACGCAAGGGATACCACGATAGCGGATCACGGGGCCGTGGTCATCGGTCATCTGTCCGCCATTAGCCTGGACGAAGTAGTCGCCCCAGCCAAGCTGGGCAGCGGTCTGCCAGAGGGCGGAGAGTAGGGGACGGGCATACTCTCGTGAGAGTCCCTCCCAGTAGAAGCGGGCACCTTGGGAGCCGACCATGTCGAGGAGGATACCCCACTTAGCTTTGTAGTCACTTTGGTGGGGGTGCTGTGCCCAGTATTGTGAGCCGAGGCACCAGCTGTCTTCATCTTCGCTCTGACCACCATCTTCGAGGTCGAAGAAGACGAAGTCCAGTGCCTTCCCCGAGGGATTTAGGCTCTCTTGGCGAGCAAGCTCAAGTAAGACGGCGACACCGCTGGCGCCGTCATCTGCTCCTTGAATGGGCTCGCCCTGACGCTGGACGACAGGGTCGTGGTCAGCTACTTGGCGAGTATCCCAGTGGGCCATAAGGAGGATGCGGTCCGCACCCTCAGGAGTACGGGTGGCGATGATATTCGTTCCCGCTGCTTGCTTGCCGAAGTGGTCTTTCCCCTCGAAGTGCTGTAAGGTCACCTCGTAGCCCCACTGTCGTAACTTCTGCTCTATCCAAGCTGCTGTCGTGCGGTGCCCTTCACTGCCAGGAGTGCGTACACCAAAGGCTACTTGCTGCTGTATGTACTGGTAGGCAGAGTCTGCGCTGAAGGGAGCAGCGGTGCGTCTCTCGGTGCTTGCGCTGTCCGTGCTGTCGGCACTCTGTGCTTGGCTCTTCGTGCCACCGCAGCTGATGAGAGCTGCGCTGAGGCCTACGCCGAGGAGATAGAGAAGGGGGGACTTAGGCATAATCTTCTTGCTCTTGGATGAGGAGGGGTATGAGATGACCTTAAAAGACCGAGGGCTTGTTGGGCTCGATGATGATTTCGCTCAAGGGGCGCTTGGGTACGTGATGACGCCCTTCTTCGTCACGCCAGTAGCGGACGTCCTCTGGGCTACGTGCTTCCTCGAGGATGACCTCTTCGGCAGGCTTGCCGATAGCGACGATCGCATTGATGGAGAGGTGTGTGGGTAGATCCAGGCGGCGTGTGATCTCTCCCTTGCCGTGACCAGCGAAGATACAGACGCCATAGCCAGCATCTGTAGCCAGCAAACCCAGCGTCTGGAGCTGGATGCCTTCGTCAAAGCGAGCGGCAGGAGCAATATCGGTGTCGATGAGCTGCAGAAGGTAAGCCCGAGGACGCTCTCCTACTGCAGGACCATCCCACTCCGGGAGCATAGCAGCCCAGTGCTGGAGCTCTGTGATCTCGTGACAGAGGGCTTCGTCCGTGATGATGATATACTTCAGGGGTTGGATATTGCGAGATGATGGCGTCTGGCGGACGACGTCCAGCCAGCGGAGGATCTGCAGACGGTCAATGGCTACCGATTCGTCAAAGCGGCGGTAAGTGCGATTCTTCTTGATAAGAGTCTCGATGAGCGAAGACATAGATAGTGGAGATTTAGTATTTGGGGAGTGCGAAGAGCCGGCGCGCATTCTCGCTGGTCTTCGCGATCAGTGTATCGTCAGTCAGCTCGTAGCAGCTGGCTACGAAGCTTGCCGTGTGGGGGAGGAAGGCGGGTTCGTTGCGCTTGCCTCGCTTGGGGACGGGCGCAAGGTAGGGAGCATCAGTCTCCAGCAAGAGGCGCTCCAGGGGGATGGAGGCGACGTACTCCTTGAGCGTGCTGTTCTTAAACGTCACGACGCCATTGATCCCGACATAGAAGGAGGGGAAGGATAGTGCCTCCTCAAGCTCCTCTCGTGTGCCAGTAAAGCTATGGAAGACTCCACGAAGCTGCGGGAGATTGACTCGACGCAGTGTCTCGAAGGCATCAGCAAAGGCCTCGCGGATATGGAGGATCACGGGGATATCAAGCTTAGCAGCCCAGTGGAGCTGGCGCTCGAAGGCTTCGATCTGCTCCCGCTGATAGGTCGTATCCCAATAGTAGTCCAGCCCGATCTCACCGATAGCTACGTGAGGGCGCTGCGAAAGCTCCCGCTCCATATAGTCAAGCTGGGAGATGTAGTCCTCCTTGACATAGGTCGGGTGCAGGCCAATGGTGGGGAAAAGTCGATCGGGATGTGCGGCGCAAAGATCAAGGACACGAGGATAGCTCGCCACATCGACATTAGGTAGGACCATCTGCCCTACACCTGCCTCTGTGGCGCGTGCGAGCATCTCGTCACGGTCCTCGTCGAACTCCTCTCCGTATATATGTGTGTGGCTATCGATCAGCTGCATGCTACTTCGTGCGACCAGAGAGGGTATGGAAGAGGGCGAGAAGGAGCTCACGCCCTTCTTCTCTGAGGGGAAGTCGCTCGACTTCGTGGTAGGCTTCGGCAGTGAGGCGCTCGATCTCAGCCTCGGCATAGAGGCGTGTGCCTGCCTTATCGTAGAGTGTGCGTACTTCATCGATGTAGGCTCGGCGCTCCTCGGGAGTGTAGGTCAAGATCTCTTGCAGACGCTTGAGATCTTCGCCCTGTAGTTGCTCTAATGTATATAGGAGAAGGAGGGTCTTCTTGGCATTGACGATGTCACCACCGATAGGCTTACCGAAGGTCTTCTCATCGCCATAGACGTCCAGTAGGTCGTCTTGGATCTGGAAGGCCAGCCCCAGCTGGATCCCCACGGCGTAGAGTGCATGAGCTTGCTCTACAGTGGCGCCTCCGACGAGTGCGCCCAGCTCCAGTGATGAGCCGAGTAGTACGGAGGTTTTCAGGCGGATCATCTCCATATACTCCTCGACGCGGACCTCGGAGCGAGTCTCGAACTCCATGTCATACTGCTGCCCGACGCATACCTCGAGGGCCATCTGGCTGAAGCGAGGGAGGAGCTCGGCAAGTAGGGACTTGTCTGCGACCTCTGCAAGGGATGCATAAGCCTCGATACTCATCGCATCACCCGATAAGATAGCCGTATTGTCACCCCAGCGACGATAGACCGTCTCTTGCCCACGGCGAAGTGGGGAGCGGTCCATAAGGTCGTCGTGAAGAAGCGTGAAGTTGTGGAAGATCTCGAGGGCTACAGCTACGGGGAGGGCACACTGCCAGGCTTCGGTGAAGGCGGCAGCTGCAGCGCAGGCTAAGAGTGGGCGGATACGCTTGCCTCCGAGGCGCAGGGTATAGTCAATGGGGGCAAAGAGCCCTTCGGGAGAGCGAGTGCCAAGGGAGCGGGCTGCGAGCTGCGCCTCTACGGCCTCACGGATGAGCTTGAGCTTCTTCTGTTGGTCAGGGTACATTGTCATAAGACGCTATTGTCGGCGATGTGCCTTTTACAAAGATACGACTTAGCCAGCGAATAAGCCCCATCGCTGAGTCTGGGGGCAAAAGGAACTCGGGCAGATGCTCCACTGTGGAGAGCATCTGCCCGAGCTGTATGTGTCGCCTCCGTGGGGAGTGCGTGAAGAGATCTTATTGCAGAGAGAAGACGATAGGGATGACGTAGCGCGTACGTACAGCCTTACCCTGCTGCTTACCTGGCTTCCACTTTGGGATGGACTTGACCACGCGGACAGCTTCCTTGTCGAGTGCGGGGTCTACACCCTTATAGACTTCTACAGCGGTAGCAGAGCCGTCACGCTCTACGACGAAGCGGACGATGACCTTACCCTGGATACCTGCATCCTGTGCACTCTCTGGGTAGTGGAGGTGATCCTGCAGATACTTACGGAAGGCATTCATACCACCGGGGAACTCAGGCTGCTCTTCTACGACTTCGAAGGGCTCGTCAGAGAGCTCTTCAGTAGGCGTGCCTGGGACATCCTTGGGGCCGAAGGGGATGTTGACGGGAGGAAGATCCTTACCTTCATCGGCAGAGACGAAGGTGGGCTTTTCGACCTTGACGTTGTTGTCCACAACCTTGAATTCCTGAGGTAGCTGGATCTCGGTCTGCTGGGGCTGCTCCTGTGGCTTAGGCTCTTCAGGCTTATCCTCAGGCTGCTCTTCCTTGACGAGGAGCGCTTCTTCCATTTCGGTCTTGTGGCCAGCTCCATCAAGGTTGCCTGCTTGGGCAACAGAGCTACGCCACTCCAAGCTTACGAAGGTCAGGGAGAGTGCTACGACGAGACCCAGTAGGAGCGAGAGCCCCTTGCCCTTCTCGAGGTCAGCTTCTGGTGACTTCTTGATTTCCATACCGTTTACACTGTATCTTTAGTGGTTGATGTTGATCCTGTACGTTGCGTACACTTGTATTCTTGACCACAAATATACGAATATATTCGTCTACATACTATATGTAGGCAAAAGATTTATCTGCGAGCTTCGCTTGAGGAGTGGTGAGTGCTCGTCGAAGAGGGATAAGCACCCCTATTTTATATAGGTATAGCGCCCCCGTAGCAAGAGGACTACGGGGGCGCTATCACTTAGAGGATGGCTCGATGAGAGCCTATGGGATTCAGCTACTTGATCAGCGGGTTGTTGGTCGTTTCGTTCTGAGGAATTTCATAGACGAGGCGAGGGTCATCCCACTTGATGGCCTCTTCCTTGAAGAAGAGACTGCGAGCCGAGCGCTTGTTGTCGTACTTGAAGCGTTTGATCACCGTCAGGGCAAGGCCTTCGCCCCACATTTCGACACGCCAGTTGTAGAAGATCTTTTCCAGCAGCTCATCGTGGTTGAGACCCGTGATAGCGGTCTCTACATCGGAGTACTTATCAGCAGCGGTACGCTCCTTGAGGAGCTTCAGCAGGATGGTCTTTGCCGAGGCATCATCACCATTGCGGGCGGCAGCTTCGGAAGCGATGAGGTAGATCTCAGCCATACGCATGAAGACGATGTCGCTTAGCCAAGTGCGGTCTGCCATCGTGCCTATGGGCTTGCCCGTAGCGGAGAAGAACTTGTTCCAGGGTATCCCACTCTTGGGGTGGAACCAATCCTTACGCAGGTCGTACTCAGGGATCTGATCCTGGAGGTACTTGTTGATACCCTTGCGGGCACCGACGGCAGCATAGCTATAGGTATAGATATCCATGTGCCCCCAGAAGCTTCTCAGTGAGCCCGTGATATCCTCTGTGATATCGATAGCCCAGATGAATTCAGGAGTCTTATAGTTGTTGAAGCCGTTGGTCGTCAGCTCGCTGGCGGGGATCAGAGGGTAGTTGGCGGCTTGATTCGTGATCACGTCATTGGCTACTGCGTAAGCTTCGCTCCACTTTCCCAGGTCCATGTAGGCTCGAGCCAGAGCGCCCTTAGCTACTGTCTGGTCGATGTACTGGCGGTCAGCTCGCTCCATGCCAGAGACGTCCATAGCAGCGATGCCCTCGGTGAGATCCTTGACGATCTGGGTATAGAGCTCTTCGATGGTGGCGAGCTTCTGTGGCTTGCTGGCATCATCGGTAGCAGCGTAGATGGGTACTACGGTGAGGCTCTTCGTGTCGCTTGCATAGGGCTTGCCGTAGAAGTGCACCAGGTTGAGGTAGGCTAAGGCGCGGAGCGTCTTCACCTGCCCCCAGTCAAAGATGTCCTTCATTCTCTTGGCCTTCAGATTCGGCTCCGTCGTCACTTCGGGAGGCGTCGTGTCACCCGTGCTTGAGCGGAAGAAGCTATTAGCCATAGATATCGTGCGGTAGCTGATACGCCAGACGGCATAGTTGAGGGTTCCATCTCGCTTATATGAGAGTAGGCGTGCTGCCTCTTGGAACCATCCATAGCCCAGCCCCCCTTGCAGCTCCATATCGCCAGACATGAGGTCGGAGCTGATATCGAAGGCCTTCTGTGCGAAGTCATCATGACGGCTGGAGGATTGCCCGTTTTTGAAGAAGGTACTGAGGATACCATTGATGTATCCCTCGTTGATACCATCATTCCATTGGCTGGCCTTCTTGAGCTGATCGGCCGTGAATAGCTGGGAGGGATCTTGCTCGAGGAAGTCCTTCTTACAAGCCGAGAGGGCGACCAGGGCGAGTGCAGCCCCTACGAAGGTTCTTATACTTGTACGCATAGTATATAGGTGTATAAGAGGTGAGACGAATTAGAAGCTGATGCGTGCCCCTGCGACGAAGGTCGATACAGGCAGGTAGCGGTTCGTACCTGAGCCCCCATTGAGGCTGGTCATAGCAGCGTAGCCCTTACGAGCGGAGATGAGGAAGAGGTTGTCACCGCTGACGTAGACGGAGGCGCTGTTGAGGCCGAGGTGCTTCATCAGGCTCTTGGGCAGGTCGTAGCTGATACGAGCATTGCTGAGCGTGAGGAAGGAGCGGCTCGTGAGGAAGCGCGTAGAGGTCGAGTTGGCGAACTTAACTGCTTCCACGTTGTGCGTGAGGATAGGCAGATCGGTGTGCTTGTCGGCGCTCCAGTAGTTGCGGATATCCTTGTGCCAGTTGCGGGTACCGATGACGCTACCGCTGCTCATCAGCTCAGCGTAGACGCCGTCATAGCCCCAACCGCCGAGGCCGTAGCTGAAGTTCGTCGAGATGTTGACGTTCTTGATCTGTACATCGAAGCCGAAGCCACCGACAAAGTCGGGGATAGCGCTCTTGCCGACGAATTCGTTGACAGCCTTGTTGTAGTCCGAAGTCGTCGTCTCGGTGAGTGCCTTAGCGTCACCACCCGTGCTGATGTACTTTTCGTAGTCGGTGACGTAGGCATCATTGCCACTGGCATCCTTGTAGGTGTAGGCCTTCCACATAGGCAGCCCTTCATTGCTGACACCCTTCCAGATAGGCATATAGTAGTCGAGTACGGAGTGACCCTTCTTGTAAGCATAGTTGCCATGGAGCTCGTAGTGCTTGGGTACGCCGAAGGGGTCGACGGGCATGATGAGCATCTTATTCTTGTAGTAGCCACCGTTAGCGCGGACGTTCACAGAGATGTCCTTGCTCTTGTAGGCCTCCCAGTTAAGCTCGACTTCAAGCCCGTTGTTGCGCAGGCGACCTTCGCTCACAGGGTAGTAGGCATAGCCAAGAGAAGGAGCGACTTGCTTCTTGAAGAGCATGTTGTCCGTCGTCTTGACGAAGTAGTCGACGTTGAGCTCGAGAGCGTTGAAGAGGCGAGACTCGAAGCCCACGTTGAAGGTGCCAGAGCGCTCCCACTGCAGGGCGCTGTTACCCTTGGCGTAGAAGGAGAACGAGGGAGAGTTATTGAAGTTGTCTACTTCGTAGAAGTCGTGGTAGAGGTAGTAGTTAGGAGTAGTGCTACCATAGGCGAGGTTCAGGGACTGGTTCCCCAGGACACCATAGCTGGCCTTAAGCTTGAGGTTGTTGATCCACTTGACTGGGGAGAGGAACTTTTCCTTACTGATGATCCAAGCGGCACCTACCGAGCCGAAGGTACCCCAACGGTAGTCGGGAGCGAAGCGAGAAGAGCCATCTCGGCGAACCGAGGTGCTCAGGTAGTACTTGTTCTGATAGTCGTAGCGAGCTTGACCGAAGTAGCTCTCGATAGCGTAGGTCAGGCGGTAGCCAGAGATATCACCACGGATGAGACCGTCATCGAGGGTGGTTACGTTCCCGAGGATGAGCTTCTTCTTGCCAGATTCGTGGAAGTCGAACTCGTTCTTCGTGGCTTCGTGAGCGATGAAGGCATCTACGGTGTGGTCACCGAAGGTCTTGCCCCAAGAGAGGATCTCGTTGAGCGTCCAGCTGAAGTCGTTTTCATTCAAATTGGAGATACGGCCGAGCTTCGCAGCATCCCCGTAGTAGGGGTTAGCCAGCGTTTCGTTCTTGGAGGCCGTAGACTGGAAGCCGTAGGTGACGGCGAGCTTGAAGTCCTTGAGGAAGCGATACTCGAGGTTGAGGTTCCCCGTAGTGAGGTTCGAGAGGTCTTCGTCGCGGTCGAGGCGGACAGCACCAGCAGGGTTGATACCACCAGCATAGGCGCGGCTACCATCGGCTGTCTGACCGTAGTCGTAGCTCTTGCCGCCAGGGATCTTGGGGTCATTGACGAGGTTCCCGTTTTCGTCGTGCTCGAAGACAGGGTAGATCGCAGGGATCTGGTTGACGAACTGGAAGCCGTTGTTGGAGTTGCTCCCCTGGCCTGGGCTCTTCGCAAGTGAGCGAGAGTAGGCGAGGCCGAGGCTTACCTTGAAGTCCTTCGTGGGACGGACGGTGACGTTGTTACGTAGGTTCAGGCGGTTGAATTCGGAGCTGATGTAGTACCCGATGTTGTTCTGATACCCCAGTGAAGAGGAGAAGTTGACCTTCTCAGAGCCACCTGATACGCGTACGTTCGTTTCCGTGATGCGACCAGTGCGGAAGATATGATCACGCCAAGACTCAGGCGTGTAGAGGCGCTTGTAGCTGTTGTTGAACTTACCCGTGTTCACATCGATCATCTGACCTGAGCCTGCCTTCCAGAGATTGTAGTGATCCCAGATACCGGTAGCATCTTCTCCACCTGCGAGGATCCCAGGGAAGAAGAGCAGGTCGGCTGCGTTCTTAGGTGCGTCAGCGATGGTCTTGCCATCGGCGAACTTAGCGTTGGGGTTGTTGTAGAGCTGGGTGAGCTTATCCTTGAGACCGAAGCGTTCGTAGGTGTTCTTCATAGCCTCGTAGGCTACCTCCATATATTCTTCAGGAGAGTCGATGACATCGTACTGGGGAAGATAGCGGACGTTGATCCCGCTCTTGATCTCGGCGTCGAAGGAGAGACGACCAGCCTTACCCTGCTTGGTGGTGATCAGGACGACCCCGTTAGCAGCGCGTGCCCCGTAGAGTGCGGTAGCCGAAGCATCCTTGAGCACCGTGAGGTTCTCGACGTCGGCCATATTGAAGCCGCTGAGGAGGCTGGTGTAGGGTACTCCATCGATGACATAGAGAGGTGACGTGCTGGAGTTCACAGAGCCGATACCGCGGATCTGTACCGTAGCGGCAGCACCAGGCTGGCCACTGGTCGTGAAGACCTGGACCCCAGGAGAAGCCCCTTCGAGAGCCGAGGTGATATTAGATCCCGTCTTCTTCGTTAGGCTGGCGACGTCGATACGAGCAGCTGACCCCGTGAAGGAGTTCTTTGTCTGCGTACCATAGGCGACGACGACGACCTTATCGATCGACTTTTCCTCATTCTTTAGGGTGATCTTGAGCTCTTGCCCCGTGATGGCTACGGTTTGGGGGAGGTAGCCAATGCTGGAGATCTTGAGTGTCTTAGCCTCGGCAGGGAGACGGAGCGTGAACTTCCCGTTGACGTCGGTCAAGACCCCGTGGGAGGGGAACTCGACGCAGGTCACGGATGCGGCGACCACGGGCTCCTTGTCATCTGCCGCGATGACGACACCGGTGACGGTGACTTGCTTCTTCTGAGCCCACGCTACTCCAATAGAAATGCAGAGGAGTAGGACGAAGAGTAAACTCTTTCTCATTAGACTTGTGGTGATTAGGGTGAAACGGATGTTAGATTGCTGTGGGGTAGTGTGACCCTTGGGTGATGATTCCTCGGTCGTCATCTCGCTGTGGTAAAGACGTGGCGTGTGATATCTGATGTGTGTGCCACTTCGAGATGAGGGCCTCTGTCGAGGGATATGCGGCCGCTTGCCACAAGCATTCCTGCGGTCTGGTGGTAGTGCAGTCTGTCGATGTGAGGGGAGGTGGTACTCGGATCTTCCTCGCTCCATGGCAGTCTGTGTGCTATATCAGACTCTATGAGCAAAGGTAGCAATCTTTCTTTCCTATGCAAGTCCGCTGATAAATACCTCGTTTTAGGGGTGCTATGCTTCTCTTGTATAGCTTTTTAATTATCTGAAAGATGGTGCGTTCCCACGCGGATACTTACTTAATTTCTTTATGTAGGGTGCGTATACACTACCGCACGTTGCGCTACTTCTGGCACGTGTATGAGAAGTCTTTGTGTTGAGTGGTACCGAGGATAAGTAGGAGGAGAGCCCCAGCCGAATGTCTGCTATCAGATCATTCGGCTGGGGCTCTCCCTTATATTATTATGGTATAGTGGTGTAGACTACCCCTTTGCCTAAGGAGACAAGGAGGCCGTGTGCTGTCTACCTCTATCCGTAGCTACTTATTGCTCTTGCGGCGGTTGCAGTCTCGGCAAAGCATCTGTAGATTCTCTATCTCGGTCTTCCCGCCCTTGCTCCAAGGCTTGATGTGATCGCCCTCCATCTCCTCGTACTTGTACTTCTTCCCACAGCAGGTGCAGATCCCGCCCTGCTGCTCGTAGACGGTGCGCTTCTGGCTGTCGCTGAAGGCGCGGATGCCGAGCAGGCTCGGGTCGTCGTTCCCGATAGCCTTCTCCAGGACGTACTTATAGATGCCACGCTTCTTAGTCACATCATTATCAGCCATCAGCCGAGAGACTTCCTTCTCAAGAACCAGTGGATCATACGTGTACTGATGGTATTCATTGTAATAGATCCCCCAGGGAAGCCCCCTCATCTCCTTGCGATAGATGGGGAAGAGCTGCTCGACCCATTCGATGACACGTCGGAAATAATCCCAAAGGTCTTGGGCATCAGGATCGTGCTGGTGCTTCATCATACACTCCTCGATGCTTTGCTTGGGGTTCGCTCGGTCGCCATACCAATAGATCACGGTCTCCAGGTAGTCCTGTCGGTTAGCTGTTCCCTTGAGGTACTTGCTCCCAAGCCCGTAAGCGGCACAGCCCGTCTTGCTGAAGTAGCGCTTCGCATCTGATACCCAGGGGCCTGTATAGACCGCATTGCGTAGCTCTTGCTCGGTAAGCTCTTCACCTGCGATATTGATGGTCTTGAACCATTCGAGCTTCTCGCTCTCTGTCCCATCACAGATATAGACGGTGAGTTCGTAGTCGAGGAGTTGCTCCCTTAGGTCCTCTGGAAGCGTGTGGAATGCTTGAGGCTGCTTAATGCCAAAGAGTCCAGCACAGGAGAAGTCCCCATCGAGGAAGGTGCAGATAGATAGCGTCCTTTGCTGACCATCAATGAGCTCATAGCGCCCATTCCCATGATCAGCCCAGTACATGACGTTTAGCGGGTAGCCCTTGCTAAGGGTATCGATGACTGCTTGCTGTTGCTCGGGCTTGTAGACGAATTCGCGCTGGTAGGCAGGGCGTACATCCAGCTTGCCTCCATAGGCGACGACACCGTTGTCGCCGTTGTCTTGATATCCGTTGAATAGATCACGGACTTTAATGTGTACGAGTCGAATGTTCATAGGTTCTTGCTATTTGCGTTTGCGGATAAGTATGCGTGCGTATACGATTCGCCCTTCTACACTCCCATCCTTATCTTTAATTAGGCCATGAGGCTTTTGGGGAGCTCTATTCTCGATGATAAAGTCATTAGCGTCGAGTATCTCGAACTGATCGGGGTTGTGCTTATCCAGGTAGGTAATGGGTACTCCCATTACTCCGTCATAATCACAGGGAATATCAGCGGTCTTATCTACGTTGATGGCATCGTAGTTGTCGTAGTGAGGGTATTCTTCAGGACTATACTTTTTGTAGAGGGTGAGCTTCTCGTGTCGCTTTTGTATATCCAAGTTCGTATACCAATAGGAGCGAGCTGCTTCGTAGAGAGTCCCTTCTGGGGTGTAGAACCAACGCAGGCAGTTATATCCCAGCCACATCTTATTTTCTCTTATCAGTTCAAAGCAGTTCTTATAAGTGACAGCGTTGGTATTTCCTACGATGACAAAGTGCTTGCCGTACTCAATGAGTAAGGCTACATACTCTCGGAAAAGGGAGAAGGGTGGGTTGGTAACGACTATATCCGCCTCTTGTAGGAAGGCAATGCATTCTGGACTGCTGAAGTCTCCATCTCCTTGCAAGGGGTGTACCAACCCTGCAATATTAGGGTTGGGAGGTGAGCCGATATCCTCTCCTTCATACACAAGATAGACAGCTTGCCCTGAGGTGTTTTGAGAAAAGAGATTTGGATTTTGATTCTTGTAGCAGGTGGTGATGAGCTTCTTGAGACCGAGGCGATGGAAGTGTAGGACGAAGTAGTAGAAGAAGTTACTCATCCGAGGATCGTCACAGTTGCAGAGCACGGTCTTACCTGCGAAGTGCTCTCGATAGTGCTTGAGCTCAGCCTCGATGTCTTTCAGCTGGGTGTAGAACTCATCAACCTTTGCCTTCTTAGCCTTAGTTAGAGAGTTATTCGTCATAAGCGCATAGCATATTGGGCGTTGGCTATCTCTTCGGTGTAAGCTCCCTAAGAGCCTCAAGGCAAAAGAGAAGCGTAGACGCTCCCCACTCTTTGTCTTAAGGCCCTAGGAAAGCCTACTACCCAAGAGATAAGTCACGCCTACGCTATGCGCAGGCGTTCACGACTTACTCGGGGGGTAGTGCTTTGAATTTCCTAGGTTCTAAGACATTTCCGAATAAATAGCAAACGCTATGTTAGTACTGAAGATGGAGTGCTATTGGCAGACGCTTCTGCCCGACTCCAAGTGCAAAGGTAGGGATAATCGGATACCTCCACAATGGTAGGAAGACTGCATCGGAGTGTGAGGAGTAGGTGTGTGCGCTACTGCTTTTCCTCTGGGCTTTCTTTGCTTACGTGAAGGCGTATAAATCATACTTCGCGAGGAGGTGAAGTGAAGCAGTAGTCGTTTGCGTCTGGTTCAATAGTTGTTTGGGGTACAAACGAATAGTTATTCGCATACGAAACGAATAGTTGTTTGCACCTCAAACCAATAGTCGTTCGTGTGCAGACCAATAGTTGTTTGTGAATAGATCTATTGAGCTTCATCCGTGACCCCTATAATGCCAAGGCGCATTAGTTGGGTAGGGAAGTGGTCTCTTATAGGGGCGTTTCCGAGACCTTCGTATAGAGGATGATGTGAACCTATATTGGTCGCTGGGTTGACCTATATAGGTCGCATCAACAACCTATATAGGTTCGCGCGACGACCTATATAGGTCAACCCAGCGACCAATATAGGTTGATATTATGTCCTTCTATGAGGCTCTGGTGAGGTATCGCAGTCGGAGCTTCTGTCGTATGCGGATGGTGTGGGAGAGGGACTAATGCTCAGCCCTCCTCCTATAACATATGATGTACGCGCGCGAGGC